>Ga0307515_10019387_pt1 | contig 12251 bp, 2 predicted proteins | sample 17_EM_MG_FD_194513 | JGI IMG/M metagenome (GOLD analysis project Ga0307515, IMG submission 194513) | Populus trichocarpa ectomycorrhiza microbial communities from riparian zone in the Pacific Northwest, United States - 17_EM | ecosystem: Host-associated > Plants > Roots > Unclassified | place...
GACAGGCACACAGTGTTGGACACTTTCCTTTTTAAGCAGCAATATTGGAAAGTACGAGACAAAATTATAGATTTTACTCACGCGCCGGCTATTCACGCTCTTGTTTTTGTTTTTTATTCTCTTTTCCGAACCAAAGTTTTTGCTCGAATCAATTATTAATTCCCCATCTATATTTCTCTTCTACAGATGGATAGATTTGATTGGATATAGTAGACCAGTTCATTGTAATCTTATGTTTGAAATATGAAATTAAAAAATGTAATGTAATAGTGTAATAAGCATTACATAAAAAAACTTATGTAATGATTTAATAGTAAAAATTTTTGTTATAAAGATTAAATTATAATATTTATAAATACGAGGGCCACGTAAACTCTTAAATAAAGATTAATTTGTAGATGAAATAAAAATATAGGTACTGAAATAAATTATATGAAAATTACAAGGATGAGAATAAAGCTCTGTTAAGACCTGCACTAAATTACTAAAAAGTTTTCAAATAATAATAATAATAATTGTTGCGTTTGACATCGCAACAACCCACCATCTTTTCTGTAAAGGAAAAGCTTTTTGGTGTTGTGAGGGGACATTATAATTCAATTTTGGCTTGTTGATTTTTAATTTAATCTAACATGGATTAAAATTTAAAATTAAAAGATCAAGGATTTATTTCGATAAAAAGTGTGATTTATCAACTTGTGGAGAAATTAGGGACTACAATATGCTTTTGTCATTCTTTCCTTATCATCAAGATAATGATAGTTATCCGTTTTCAAATTTGATTCTTTATTAAATTCAATTTTTTTTTAAAATGAATTTAATTCGAACTTTATTAGTCATACACAATGGAAATCTTGCACAATAAATATAAATTACAATGCATATGCAGAGGAGGAAGACATTACAAGAAAACCTAAGCGAGAGAATACAAAAAAAGCCATAATCGGTTGCATGGCTTAGTAACCCTAACAAAAAAATGGCCACCACAACCCTATCTCCAACCTAGAACCATTATAGGTCATTGAGCCATCACCGAGGGTCACAACTTCTTCTCCCCGTGGCCAGTTCCTCCACGTCTCAACCGACATTGCTCCATCTCTCTTCTCCCCATAGCAGGAGCTCCAACCAGTGACTGCATCAGTCCATAAACCATTGTCATGGTAGATCAGTCACCCAACAAGAATAACACAAGGGTTGCCCGGTCACTCACCATAGATGCAACCATAATACCATTCCTCATCAACCATAGCAGAGTTGAACGCCAGCCTCCAACTGGCAACAACAACAACCTGTACACTTTAATAGTTCTTCTCCTTAACCGAAAATCAACCTCTAGGATCACCAGCAGGGACGCCCTTACACCAGGTCTCCATCTTCAACAACTACTGCATCAGAAACAGAGCATTCCAGGAGAAGGCCAAAAAAAAACAGAGAACCAGGAAACCGAGAGGACAAACTGAAAGATGAAAGACAAAACAGAAACAAACACAGAAGGAACCAGATGAGAAGATAGACACGGAAGAGAAGGAACAAAAACACAGGTACAGGACGACAAAAGAATACCAGAGGAGACAGAAAAAACGAACAAAAATACAGGGACAGAGGGAGCGAAAAAGACCAAAAGATAGAACATAGCAAGCAAAGAAACAAAGAGAATAGGAGACCAAAAGAGAGAACACAGGGAAAATGAACGAGAAACGGCGTTGCCATCGTCTTTGTCCCTTCATCTCCAGAACCAGGCATGTTCTTTCTGCTTTGTAATTTGTATTTGACACAGTGCGAACACAATTTTAATTACCTTCGCATTGTGCACATCATGCGTGAATAGTTCAAGAATTCTTAAGGGGTGATAGTATCTTTCCTTTCGCATAACCAATCCCGTACCATAAAATCTTTGTTGACCAGTTAGGGTTTCTAGTGACCATAATACTAGGTGACGACTCCTTAAACAAGACCTTTTTCCCCTAAAAAATAAGATGCTAGATATTTATTCTTTTTCCTTGATTTTTTTAATCGGTCGCTGCGATGTTTAAGTGTGATAGGGGGGAATATATGAAACTTAAGAATAGTGTAAAAGAGTCGCCACCTAATATTATGATATCTAGAAACCCAGTTTTGAGGTAAAGGACAAGTTATGCTAAAAGAAAAATATATAAGATACTATCACCCTAAAACATCTGCATTACTATTTATCTTCTATTCCTAATGAGTCTTTTGTGCCCAATTTGCCAATGATTGATCAACAGGAATGAGAATGGATCTACTATAATGAGTTAAATCCTATATGGATATTTTGGTTTAAGTCTATCAATTCTAAAGTTTAGGTCATCTTTGCCGCTTACAATTGTTATCATTCATTCATTTTGATAACAACTGGTGAATTGACATATCTAAAACCAATTACTTCTGATCAAGACCTATAATCATTAATGGTCTTTTTAGGTAACATTAATGAATAATCAGGATGGACTTATATTGGACTCAGTGAACCCAATCCTAAACCTAGGAGGGGTAGTGCCAAACATTTTGTTTCTGCATCCAAGGTCCATGGACAACGACTAATGGAGATTCATTCGTAATTTTTGTTGAATGGGGTTTTTGTGCCTTAGTCTCAAATATCTAAGCAATAACCATTATGAGTTGATCTACTTAGAGGTAAGATCTAATGGAAGAAATATTTGAGACTTACTAAGAAAATTAATACCTCTGATTGACACTTAGTTGTCATCGATGGATATTAAACCTAAAGTTTTAAAATTTTGAAAAGAAGACATGTTTTGAAACTTGAAAACAAAAGAAGCCGAGGTGTTACACATTAAAATTCAAAGTAAAAGCTCATCATGAATCTTTTTACCTCAAGCACTATGAGTGAATAATAAAATATTTATTTTCAACATGGTTTAAAAGAAAAGAAAACTTTTTGAAAGAGGTTTTGAAATGTTAGCCTATAAGGGCTCTTTTAAAATGGGTTAACCATTAATGAATTTTTATAAACGAGCTATAAAACCTAATCTAAATATATGTATGATTGTGGACATTATTCTTTTATGTAAAAGCAAACTCATGCATAAATAACACAAAGGCATGACTAGGAACATCAATCATGAGCAAGATGCAAATTTTGAAAGATTCATCCTAGTTGTATATAGACCAAAATAACTTGAATACACATTAAATACATTCACAATGCACATGCATCCACAAAATACATCATATTAGAAAACATAAATATAAAATCAAGTTTCCAATACATACATAATCAACTCAAAATTTATTCAATCTAAAAACATTCATCATAACACGTATCCAAATTAACTCTAAACCAAAATAATCATTAGAAATACATTTAAGGTTTGAAATAAACCTCCTAGGGTGGCTGGACTTGGAATGAAGGGGTTGAAATAGTTGTTGAAAGTTGCTGGACAATTATGAGAAATTTAGCAATAACATCTCAAATTGTGTTGCGTTGTTTGGATAAATTATGGGGAGAGGAGGTGCATGGCCTATTATGAAGGAAGTACCGTTTCTTCCTCTCCCTAATGGTGATGGAGGTGTTGGTCACCACCAGCATTAAAAGGAGATTTGGCCATTTAAAGTTTGACACTTTTTTGCCTTTGGTGTTTTTTTCATGACAAAACACGTCGTCATGCTTAGTGGTGGGGAGATGATGGGCATGAGACACTCCTCAAGCTTCCCTACCTCCTTCTTTTCCTATTGTTGGTAGTGATGCCAGTCACCACTGATCACTGAAAGAGATTTGACGCTTAAAAGTTTTGGTCGGTTATTGTTTCTTTCTCTGACAACTTATCTTCCTTAATTTGATTTGGTGTTTTTCGATAAGAAAGGCTAGGAAAGTTAGATGGACGTCAATAAGAGACGAGTGAGAGGTTAAGGTTGCTATTAAGATGGCTGGAATGATGGTGGTTGGTCGATATCCAATGAGGTAGGTTGAGATATGACTAGGGTTCTTGGTTTTGTTTTTGGGTGTTTTTGGTGGGAGATAAGATGTTAGAGTTTTTTTTATGTGGTTTCTTTCTCAAATTTCAGTCTTCTTGATGGTTAGGTTTTCAAGTGGAGAGGATACTGGTTTTTTTTTTCTCTATTTTCTCTCTCCCTATGGTGGCTAGGGTTTCCTACACATCTCATATTCTATTTATACTACACTTTTTAAAGATATTCTTATTTTTTATGCCTTGTTCTAAGAATATCCTTATTGTATTTTTTTTTTATCCTTCATTCTTCTTGTTTTGCACTTTAGCTTACTTGTCCATTTTACTCTCTATTTTGATTTTTTAATTTTCTTATTTTGTTTTTTTAAAGAAAAATGTTAACGCCAATTCGATAAGAAAAGTAATCAAGAATTATGAAATGGACGCGTTAATGGATGAAATGCATCGAAAGCATATTTTTGAATTTTGATCTTTTAAATAGACGTTGAAAATTACAAAATGGGCATAAATGTGTTGAAAATATTTTTTTTGAATCTTTGATTTTTTTTTTAGAAGACATAAACAAGAGAAAAATAGAGATCTCTTTCTTCCCTCTTCCATAACAACTCCTTCAGGTTTTCATCATGGCCTTGCGTGACTGAACTTTTATAACTAGTTGAAAGAGACAAAAGCCTTGGAATCAATAAAACTATGAGATCTGATTTATTCTTAGTGTTCAATTTACACTTTAAGTAATGTATATTCTTCTGTGTTTATTTCTATGATTGTCTCATTTAATTACTATGAGGCCTATTAGTGTATTATTTATTGCAACTTGTTACTAGATTAGATACCAAATTCGTAATTGTTTGATCCCTTTAATTTGTGAAGCAACTAAGATCTAATGATTTGCTACATCAGAAATTATTAAATCTTAGAAAGAATATTCGATTAAATTAAATGCAACAACTTGTGCTTGTGTTGTTTAGTTTTATTGATTTATCTAATTCTTAAGATTGTTATTAGATTAAACTTCCGACACTTGTCTTGGGTTGTTTAGTAGTAAGGATTAATTACATTGCTTGTTTCTAATCAACTGCAATTAAAGAGAGACAAGAAAATAATTCCAACGGTAAAAATTCAAAGTGTAAATTGATATATACTTGCATCGATGATTAATTGTAAAACTCCAATGTAGATGTTGGCTTAAACCAATGTTTGTTCTTCTAGTTAACTTCAATCCTTTAATTAGAGTTCTCCCTAGTTGTTTTTCTTATAATTGTTTTCATTATACTAGGATCCCCCTCATCCTTGTTCATGTAGTATAAAATTAGGCTAGATACTCTTTGTATGAATGATCTTTACTCTTACCACTACATGTATTTTTAAGAGTTTAGGTTTTATATTTGGATACCTACGACAACCTACCAAATACAAAGAGTTAATACTTCGTCTATTGACTCATGACTATTGATGAATGTTTTACATTTTAAAATTATATTTAGATGCTTGATATTGTGTTTGTATAGCATCATTTAAAATTAATTTATCTTTATATTTAAATTGAAATACAGAATGTTGAATTATATTGTTAAAAAGATTCTAGAATATAATGTCAAAACATTTAAGTATCAAAATTTATCATTCTAATAAGAAAAATCAAAACATTTTGTGTGTGTATATAAAAGCATACACTTTTAAGTTTGAATTACTATTAACCTTCATTGATACTCAAAAGTTAGAGCTAAAAAGAAAATTTTTTCTTTTCATTAGTTGGAAAAATAACATATTTATTTCCTCAACTATAACCGTCATTTAAAAGTTATAGCTAAAAAAAATAATTCATCAGAAAAATGATATATTTTTTTCCTCAACTATAATCGTCACTCAAAAGTTAAGAGCTAAAAAGGATAAATTTTTTTTTTATTCGATGGAAAAGTAACATATTTATTTGCCCAACTATAACCGGATTTTCAATTGGACCCCTGAACAAAAATAATAGCCTATTGGGTCCTCCATCTATTAGATATTTTTGGATGGGGTTTGGCCGCTTAACTTGTGAAGGTCTCCATCTCAACAACCACCCTTTGAAGGTATAACAGTTGACAAGAAGGAGGTAACCAATCAACATCAAAGACAGTCTCATTCATCCAATTCTAAATTTGCCATCACATAACATAATACCAAACCAAATATCCTATGTAATTGTTCCTGAATGAAAATGCTTACAAGAGAAGTAAATTCGGCACAAACCAACTCTACAGATTCAATGAGAAAAACTCAGGAATCACAAGAGTTGCATAACAGCCCTTCTTTGTAACTTGAGCACGCACACAACCACGCAGCACATACAAGATCGGTTCAACTGGAGCTCCACTCCGTACATGTTCAGCCTATGTGGTGCAATGGCGATGAACTTTTTGCTTAAATTAGAAAGGATCGTTCCCCATGCAGACCTAACCATAAGGCGTCACGTAGTTACTTGAAGGAGCACCCAGAAGCTCATTCAAAACTACGTCGTTGGCATACCAAACTAGAGCATCCAAACCATTAATCCAATTATCGACTCCTCTAAAAATGAATACTTTTGAAATCTCCCACAGCCTACGCCACACCCTTCAGCAGCATAGGCCGAAGTTTAGAAACCGAGCTTGTATTACTGTGCCATGTCTTACAGAAATAAATCTAGCTTGTATTTGTTCTTCAACACTTGGACCCGTAAAACCGAGCTATAAATAAGCGATTGCCACCTGATTTTCAGAAATAATGCATCATTGACAAACCTTACTTTCTGCAAACCTAAATCACCGCACCTCTTAGGTTGACAAACTGTGTCCTAATGAACCAAGTGAGTTTTTTTTTTTCCGACCACCCCTTGAACCATAAAAGAACATTCGGCTTTGCTTCTCAAAAGCCTCACAGCAGCTGGTAGCTTTGCAGATTGCAGCCACCAACACTGACTACCTTCCAGCCATATACTGGTAAGTATCCCCATTCACTAGGCCAATTAGAGGAACTCCCAAATATGTCCTTAGATTTTTAGTTGTAGAAACCCTAAGAAATCATAAATAGTTTGAAGTGTAGCTATTGATTTTTAATTTAGTAATTTAAATTAAATGAGGTAAATAAAATAGCAAGACGGATAAAGTTATTTCTATTTGTATCTCTAAATATTAAAATATGATAATTTAATTTGAATATAATGAGATTTCATATTTTCTAAAAATAATATAAGATCCCAATCTCAACAACACATGAGATCCTACAAATTGATTGAAGCCCGATTTTAAATTATTGGTAAACAAATACAAATCCCAAGATTATTATAATAATTATTATTATCTTAATTTATAAAGCAATATTGTTTTGTCTTTGCCAGGTTTGGCTGTTTGTGAGACTGTTTATTAGCAAGCACGTTTCTTGGAAGTTGCATTTTCTCATCTACCTGTCTTCATCATAACCGTCCAACAAATCATGGCTTGGTGATTGGATATTCAAAAGGTCGAAAAAGAGGACATCCCAGTCAAGTATAGCTGTGACGCATATGGATGAAGGCAGTGTCTTGTGGTGGTCTTCTTTCTCTCTCTCTTTTTTTTTTAATTTTTTTTATGAATAATAAACAGGGAGAGTACCTAACTGCTTATCCATTATTTATTTATTTTTGGTTTTTTATGAAATTTATTCATAATTTAATTATAACTAATCTTATAATTTTATTTTCCATGTCAAATTTATCAAGATTGTCTCGTTGGCAATACATTTAAAAAGAGAACGATCGAACAACTTTGGGCTTGGCCACGAAGTAGACAAGAGATGCCCGATCATAATTGTTGGGCCACGAGGCCAAAACAACTGCCCAACCAGACAGCTGGGCGAGGTCTAATAGCCCAAGACCTTTGGGCCAAAGCCCAAAAAAAGTATCAAAGCTAAATAGAGGAGAATAAGTTCCCACATCAAACAATGTTTATGCTACAAAGTGTCAGGACGACGCCACCTGATGCCGCCTATGGAATGCTTTGTACTGGTTAGCAACACTGTCCTACGTTACACGTCACTGTTCACATAAAACAATTTATTTTACGAGTGAGGTGCACGGTCTACAATTCATTAATAATTGTAATGTGGTGGCTTGCATAGAGTCGAACGATGGATTATTATTATTATTATTATTTTGTTAGATTAAGGGTTTTTTTATATATATATTGAGATTAATAATGAAATCATGATTTGAAAGATTGAAAAGTTGTCACCTGATATTATGATCACTAGAAAATCTATTAACATGCAAGAGTTTAGATAAATGAAATAGTTGTATATGAGAAAAACATATTTCTCTAATGCACCTTACATATAGTAAGATATATTATTGATTATTTGTTTTTTTTTCTATGTCATGTTTCTATTCATTGTTCTGTCTAAAATTTAAAAAATATTATTCTAAATAAAGAGGTTTCCATTTTATAGATTTGAGATAGACCCTATTTAATAAAGAAGTCTCTATTTCCAGGAATTCAAGACAAATCCCTCAGTAAAGAGATCTTTGTTTTATGAAGATAAAATCTAATCATTTCAAGGCCCAAATCTTAATGATGTATTTATTTATATATTTTTTATTTAATACCCGAGGATATAGTTTAAATCGAAATTTTATACCCCCAAGTATTAAAGTCTGTAATTAGTTCCTAACATTTATTTTTGTCAATTTATTTAATTTAATATTAAGAATATGCATTACATTGTAAAATTCATACCCCAAATATTAATTACAAAAATTTATTTTTGTAGTGTTTTTGAAATTTTAGACAAATCCTAAAAGATAATCACAAATTTGTTAAGATACCCATTAATTAATTTTTTTTTCAAACTATGATAAAAACATAATTTAGTTTTTTATATATAAAATATGCATGAGAACTTTTAGAATTTGGCTGTATGCACACAAATAAAAACATATTTTTATATTTTTTAAATAAGGAATTTTGAATTATTTTTTGTATTTTTCTAAAATTTTGAAGAAAAAATATATTTAATATCATATCAGTATCTTCTAGTATAAGTTTATAACTCAAATATTAAATAAAATGGTTGAAAAATATGCGAGGGACCCACAAATAATTTTAGAATGGTCCCTGAATTTTTTTAAAAATTTGAAAATCATTTAGGGTTTGTTTGACAAAATAAGAAAAATATTTTAGTAAAGAAAATTGTCAAAAATTCATGAAGACATGTTTGCCAAACATGTTCTAAGGATAAAAAAAAATGAATTTTTTTCTTTGTAGAATTTTTCTCAACCAAACACTGCCCTAGACTTGTAACGGATTCAGCTTAGCCATGTGTGCTAGGCTTCCCAGCTTAAAACCTGGGAGCCTAAAAACAAAACTCACACTTAGAAACAAAAGAAAAAAGATTAAAAGGTCATTTTTGTTTGAAATTTTACTAAGAACACAATGAACAAGTGGAAGTACCTAGAAATCAAGTTGAAGATTTCAACCAAATCTTGTCAAATAAAAGGCATAGAAACATTGAGTATGGAACAATAAAATATAAGGTGCATCATACAAGAAAAACAAACTAAGAATGACTTGAAATCGAACCTGATAGTTATGAATACAAACCCAAATATCCAAACTTAAAAATGATCAATCAGCAAAAATCAAGCTTCTAATAGACAAATTGATAGCAAAGAATAGTATACATAGATCTTAGTTTCGATCTAGGTACATAAAGCAAGCAAAAACACTAATTTGTGAAAAATCAAAATCTACAGCTTAAAGAACATTCAAAGGAAGAAACCTATAAATTTCCAGAATTTGCCCAAAAATACCTCAACCTAGTAACAAGCATAAAATTAGAAAAAAAAGACTTAAACATTGTAGTTATAGCTTAAACATGCTACACATAACTTACTTGAAACAAAAGAAACAATAATAAACTTTGAAAACAACAATCAAAACCTATTATCTATAGTGAGTCAGAAATGCATTCTCTTAAGTATAAACTTTGTTTTATTGACCATTCCTTTTGTTTCTAAACACAAACCTTATGCTTGCAACTTCAAACTAACCTAGCAAGGTACTCAAAACAGCCTAATCAATAAAAACATCATACTTCAACATGTTCATATCTACACTATTGATTAACTAAATATTACAACATGCAATACACACACACACACACACACACACACACACACTAACATTTATCACTACATTATCATCTCTAAAACATTAAACAAGGCATCAAACAAACTTGAGCATACATAAACTAACTTTTAAGGTATTATTAAACTCCTTAAAACAAACATTCATGGCATTTAAACTAAAAAAAATGACTATAATGGATGTATATTAAATAGGAATTTAAAAGATAAAATAGAGGGGGAAGGGTGTGCTCATTAAGCTACATCCCCTATCAAAGTTTGAAGGTATACCTTGTAAAGAGAATATTGATTCCTTCACTGGATTATTTGTTTTTTTCCTTTTAATTTTCAGTTTCTTTTTTTTATCCAATATTGACCTTGATTCTCTTTCTTCCTTCTTTCTTAACTCAGCACACAATTATTCTAGCTTCTTTCTTAATCAACTCTAGGGTTCTACTTCTTAATCTTTATGTGTTTCCTCTCTTTTCTCTCCATGATTTTCTTTTCAAAAATCTCTCATCCATTACTCAAGAGCATATGCCTTTTTATAAGAAAAACATTTATAAAAATTTCAAAACCATGATGGTTCTAAGAGGTTGTTAGAGAAGATTCTTATTCTTTCTTCTAAAACCTTTCTCTCCAAAATAGGTGGTGTCTGGTTCCATTTTATCCTCCTGTAAACCAAAATCATACATTAGAGAATAACTTGAGATTCTTTTATATCATTGTAAATTTTTCTCCAGTCATAAATGATTGGGTTAGGTATTTTGTTAAGATCATTGTAGAGATTGAGTCATAACGTATCATTTATTGACCTAAACCTTGTAAAGGGGATGTAGATCTATCATTAGAAACAAACCGTACTAGATTTAAAGGTCTAAAACTCTACATTCATTGATTGGAATGTGGCTGATCAGGGGTAAGATGTTATCAAGTTCATTGAGCTAAATGAGGTATAAATTTTTGATGAAGATAACTGATTCTTGTGAAAGATGTTTCTAAGTCGAGTGGTGGTGGATGAAGCCTATGAGATGGTCAAAGATGTCATGTTAATTCTCTTGAAAATGACAATTCGATTAGCCTTCTCAACTGAAAGAGATGATAAGAGGGCCAAATGATATGTCACTCATTTCTTCATTAAAGTCTGAGTGACGCGTCGTTCATTTAAATCCTAAAAATTAGGGCTTATATAATAGGATTTTAGAAAAATTTCAATTTAGTTTTTGTCATTCCAATTTAAGCATATGAATCTTCAATTGACCTTGAGACTTCTTAATTTTGGAAATTGCACCCCTGAAAACATTGATTTAAATAATTTAATTTGATCGTCTTTTGCCATCCGGTTCTTGGCTTCCAAATTATACTAGTTCAAAGCATTAAGGTTGGCAGATTCTCCTCTTGTCTCTTTGCGTTCCTATTTGTTCTTGTGGTTCTCTTAACCTTTGGATCAAAAACTAGTCCATTTATATGAGAAGATCTTGGCATAAATAAGTTGTTATTAAAGGAAAATTAGATAAAAACTTCCCCGACAACAAATCTAAAATTCAGTCATTATCAAAACAACGAAAATTAATTCTGACTTTTCTCTCTTTTTAGGGAATTGATTTTTATAGCATGGTAGTGAAAGTCAGGTCAAACCTAAATGAAATTATTTTAATTCTTCTTATAAGAAACTGAAATAAAGATTGGGGATTAATAAGGAAACTAAAGAAAATTAAACTTCGGAAAAAAAAATGTAAAAGATAATTCAGTGTTTATATGTTCGATTCAAATAGATTGTCCATTCAACGAATTAGGTTGATCATTAAAGTAAATTAAGTATTTTTTTAATTCAAGCAAATACTTAAATTCCTTTAAACAAGGAAGATAAAAAGGGATTATATTAATAAGAAAAAGCCCCTAATTAATTCTTTAATGTCAATATTGAATAGTGACACGACCAAAAGATTGATGTCTTCTCCCAAGTGCAGGAGTGTCGAAGTAATAAATAACTCGGCAAGACCGGGGTCGAACCACAGGGAGGTTAATTGTATAAATTATAGATAACAATAATACAACAACAACAACAATAACAACAATAATAATAATAGTGAAGAAGAAGAGGAAGAAGTTGATGAGAACTTTGAGATGGAAGATTAACGTAAGGATTAAACAATGATAACAACAAATGTCAAGGTTAGAGG
>Ga0307515_10019388_pt1 | contig 12251 bp, 5 predicted proteins | sample 17_EM_MG_FD_194513 | JGI IMG/M metagenome (GOLD analysis project Ga0307515, IMG submission 194513) | Populus trichocarpa ectomycorrhiza microbial communities from riparian zone in the Pacific Northwest, United States - 17_EM | ecosystem: Host-associated > Plants > Roots > Unclassified | place...
GACAGCGGCGTCTGGCCCCACTTGTCTTTTGACTCCAGGTCGGCGCCCTTCTCAAGCAGCAGCTTGACGACCGCCTCGTGCCCATTCTCTGCAGCCCACAACAGCGGCGTCTGGCCCCACTTGTCTTCTTTTGACTCCAGGTCGGCGCCCTTCTCAAGCAGCAGCTTGACGACCGCCTCGTGCCCATTCTCTGCAGCGTACGACAGCGGCGTCCGGCCATAAGTGTTCTTCGCGTCGGCTTCGACTCTTTCCTGAAGGACAGCCTTGACCGCTTCCTCAACCCCGAAGTATGCCGCCAAGTGAAGCCCTGTCATTTGCCCCGGAAATTCTTGGCTATACTCTGAATGCGATGAGTAACGCTTGATAGCTATTAGTGCCTGGGTCGACCCCTCTACCTTCACCTCATAGTTTAGGAAGTTTACGACTTCTATGCATAAAGTCAAAGCCTTGCGAGCATGATGTCCCCAGTTGTGTGCGGCGTAGTTGTAAAGCTTATTTGAATGCAGCCGCTCCTCAAACTCGTCGTCCGTTAGACAGAACCCATTATCAAAGACGCTAAATGAGAGATATGTAATGCAGATTTTTGTGATATCGCTCTCTGCGTCTGGAAACCAAGCTTTCTGTGTTCGCTCGAAGTATTCCTGCGTTGTGTAGTGGACCAAACGGATGATGTTGCTCTCTTTATCAACCGTAACCAATCCAGCACACACCGAGACCATGTCTTCAATTTCTCGAAGATTGTCTTTGTCAAGCTCAGTGTCCCCAATCTTCACTGCAAGAGCGTGTTGGAGCTCCGATATGGTCAGCTGCCGTTTTGCGCAGGTGATCCATGATAGGATCTTCCTTCCAAGCAGTCGAAAGCCTGACATCTGACTATCTATTCTGTCCATTGCTTGTTCATATGCTTTCTCTAAAACTTCGCTTTTCTTATTTTCTCCTAGTCCCTGTTGACTTTGTTTCCTGAGTTGCATTAATGCAGAATTCATTTCCCTTACTGACGTCTTATCTTTAAGCGAGTCAAGATAGAGCTGCGCGAGGAGAAACCTGGACCCGCGTCAGCAGAGGAGTATGGTATCTTTAGCGCAAGCAAAGCTCATACATTCCCTCCACGGCTCTCGTAATTTCAGTCTTGATCTCTTCTTGAATGTCTGGCCTTTTGAAGACAAACCTCGGGAGATCCGACATGTGGCCATCAAGATATCTGCGCACATCTTCATTAATGGCCAGGATCTCTCGTCTAAGGCACTTCTTGAACTCTCCATCGATGTCTGGAATGGGTCGCGAGGTTGCAAAGAAGTTTATTACGGTGTTGGCTTGGAGGCTGAAAATATGTGACAGGAGTTTTGACAGGCAGCCATTTGATGCTTGGCATTCGTCAAGTGCATCAATGACGATGAAGACTTTCGAGTACATAGCCGAGACAGACTGGAGAGCCTTTGAGATCTCGTCTATTGATGGCTTCGTCTGCATTTCTTTGTGTCGATCATAGAGATCTTTCACACTCCCTGGGAAAGACCGGCTCCGAGCTAGTTGTTTCAGCAGACTCGCCAGCAAGTTTTCGATCTTTTGGTCGTCTTTCTGCCGGAAGTTGCAGTAGATGTACGCAACGCCTATCGTTGGGTCGTTTCTAGATCTTGTAATGAGGTCATCGACCACAATTGCTGCGAGAATTGTTTTGCCTGATCCTGGAATCCCTGGGCAGAATAACGTCTGTTTGCTGGAGTCCAGCCAAGTCTGATACTCCACAGAATCCAAAAGCCATTTCCCAGTTCCCGGTTCTCGTCTCTTGAGGTAGTCGCTATGTTGAGGGCCGTACTCGATTGGCGTGAGCCATTTGAGGATCTCGAGGTTTTCGTTTCTGTTGAACTCAGACCTCATCATGTTGATGCTTGCTTCAGTTCGGGATATAGCGTCAAAGACTATGTTCTCCTTTAGAGCAAGCCCACAAGTCCATATAGAGGCTTGAGAATGACTAACCACCAGAAAGAAGCTCGCTGATCCTCTTCTCAGCCTCGACCTTCTTCGGATGAATTCGACATAGAAGATCCTTCGCATATGCAGCCGCCGCCATTGCTGCATACCCTTGCCATTCCTTGTTCTTATGGCTGTCTGAGTAGTCGCATATCCCCCGAATAACCAGACACGGAAAGTGGTTCATCAGGCCTGCCGCTTCCATTTCAAAACACAGTACGTCCTTCTCCGCTGCAAGCTTATCTCGAACCATAGCGTCCTTCATCAACTGGTTTGCGGAAGCAATCAGGCCATAGTGAATGGCCGGGTTATCCTCGTCTTCGGTCCGTTCGGGTCGCAATATTAAGTTTGATAGATCATCTCCACAGATTGCCGCACAGCTTGCTACGTCGTTTAGTGGATGAATGACTCCACTTTGATACAGCCTGTCGCTACTAGGATCTGGTCGTTTGTACTTCTTACGTAGTCTAGGCTTCTTCTCGAGAGTGTCGTTGATGGCCTCTTCAATACCATGACCTTCGCTCTCATACTTGACCCTAAGCCCACTCACCGCCGCTCGCAGGACAGTTGGTGGCTGATTTAAGAACCCTGTTGGTCGGAAGCTCTGATCTTGTATTGTTTTGCCGAAGTCGTACTGGAACACGCCACCTTTCCCATCGCGAGGAGCGCTGACCACAATATCGCCCAGACGGATATCATGCCTTTGACTTGGCGCACCGCCGCCAATACCGACCATCAGACCGATTCTAACGTTAGGAAAGCTGTGCAACATGTCCCTTGCGACAATTGCTGCAGAAGATGTGCCATATTCCCCGTCAGGCAAGACAGCAATGACAACATTGTGTTTCCCTACCTGGCCTAATGTGTAATCGTTGTTGTCATTTTGGGACACATATTCTGGTTCATCGTGCCTGTCGAGAAATGCCTGCGCAGCAACATACTCCGTACTTACAGCGCATATCCAGCCGACGGTGTAGTCCTTAGGATCCTTAGGATTAGGCATACTCGCTAGCGGAGTCCTATGGAGGCAGGCGGGACGTTAGAGGGGAGGATGAACTTGGATTCGGGTGTTTAATGGGATCAATTCGGTCGCAGGTGCATGCTCAGACCACAATGGGAGGCCGGATAAATCCGGCCCGATGGCACTAAACCAGTTTAGGCCATCTCTTTCGTTGTAGTCTAAGACACTTTGGCCGACGTTTATCCCTTGGCCCGTCAATTCGCGTCCAACGGTTATCGATAAGAACTAGCCAATCAATCGTGCTGGATTTAACGCCTGTACTAGGGGGTGTAGGGCCTTGGTTTTGTAGTAATTTAATATACGCGCCTGGTTTTGGGAGTTAAGTCGCTCGATATGAAGTTACTAGCACTTATCTTTCCTGCAGAACTGTATTTTGCATTGTGGTAGATAGGTGCACGCGTTGTTTCGAAACTGTTGTTCGCGCACGGACCACTTACTCGTTGGACGCTGACGGGCCAAGGGCTAGGCGAAAAAGTCGTGGCCACGCGAAAACAGCCCCCTACAACCTCGCACCCTCACAACTCCATAACCACGCACTCAATATATACAAATAATAGCTTATTTTAAAGCCTGAAGCCTATAAAAATTTTCTATTACCATATACTAGCCTATTGCCCATGATTTAGGTGTTAATTGTGTTGTGAAGTAATATAAACAAAGAACCCTCAGAGTGACGGTTTGGTGAGGAATTGTATGGTGGGGCATTTGGCGTGGCCACGACATTTTCACCTAGCCCTTGGGCCAAGGGATAACGCACGTCGCGATATCCGCATAGCTAATATTACGGATATTCACTTCTTATTATTTCAACGAGTTTGGGTAGCTTAAAAAATCCATTAATTATACACTAAGCTCCGGCGAATCGAATGGTCTACGTAAGAAGTCTCCCCGCTTTCCCGCTCCTAATATTAATTAGAAGTTCATCGATTGGAGAGACGACCTGATATTTTATAGATATTGGGTCTAAATTAGCTAATAACCCCCTAGAGCCGTGCTTATTTTCGGCAAAAAAAAAAAGTCGTTATTAAGGATTGTAACACTACCTATAACGTTGCAACGAGTATATATATAAGAACTAAAAACGAATCGTTTATAGACCCAGCTTATGCGATTATTTTAAGCCTATATACAGCCGGACCTTACATAGGTGGCTTTATTAAATTTGTTAAAGATTATATATATCCCTATATAAATTTAAATAACGCGACGCCGCAACGGATATTATAACGGACGTCGTATTAGACATCGCAACGAACGTCGCAATAGGTGTATATATAAGGCCTAAAAGTTGATCGATTATAGAGCTGGTTCTGCGGATTAATTTAACGGTATTTTTAAGAAGAGAGCCATTATGGGTATATAGATTAATTTCGTTAAAAAAGGTAACTGCTCTATATATAAATAAGTCGCGTCGCTTAAGAAACGTTGGAAAAGTCCCTCAGACCATAGAATCAACTTTTTAACAAAAAAGGTTAGCGATATCCGCTAATTGATTCTACGGTCTGAGCTTGCTGAGGTAAGGTTTCTTAGTCTGAGCATGCTGAGGCAACACGTTCCCACGTTCCGAACTTGTAACATGACTGGCCACGTGACTCGGCTACCCCTTGTTTTATGGCTCGACCGGTTCCAGCGCCTCCTGTGCTGTCTCAACCAACCCATTCATGTCTCTTCTTAGTAGTCGTACTACTGCCGATATAAGGTCCGTAACAATACCAAAGCCAGTCTAGTACGTAGCCTTAATTAGCTATAACCCATATTTTAAAGCCTTTAGGTATAGGTTTGCTTAGAATATTAATAGTTCTAAAAGCTCGGCCGGTAAATTAAATAATTGTCTTATTAACCCGAGGTACGAGTAGTCTATACTTTTAGGTATAGGTGTTCAAATTTTCAAACTCCCGCCAAGCCAGCTTTTAATTAGTTAGAAAAAAAGTTACGCGTAGTAAGTTGTGGCAGAATCCACGTGACGAATATTAAAATATTATAAACATTAAAATGTCCTACCTAGGTAGTATTACGCCTTCCTTTTTGTTAACACCTCTATTAATACCACTATATATATTATAAATATAGCAGATCCTACTATAATTAAATATAGCAAGTGCCATATCTATAAGCCCCGCCTTAACTTTATTAAAGACGACCCTTTAAAGAAGATTTTAAAGCTGTGCTAGTTATATCGGTTAAAGGCGCGTCTTCCCTATATATTACTTCTACTTTTACTTACTTTTCTAGGCCTCTAAATATAGTTTAAATAAGCGGAGGGCTCTTGTAGAGTTAGGTTCTACTACTAAGAATTATCCTATAAGGCGCTAGCGAACTACTCTACCTGAAAATAATACTAAGAACGCCTTCCTACCTCGCGGCCAGAATAGTTAAGATACCCCTAAAATGGCTCAATAATGGAAGATAATTAGGGTAATATAACGGGAGCACCGCATTCTTAATCGGCGGGGTAAAGCTTACTCGCTTACTCCTCCGCTATATACCACAGATAAAGCTCCATGCGGTAAAAGAGGCACTCCAGATGGCCTAAATACGTCCTTGCTAGAACTGGCTCCTATGCCTACTCTACCGCCAATACCTACCCTACCTCCAATACCTACTCTACCACTAATACCACCTTCCTTGCGGCAAGCTCCCTTGCGGTAAGCTCCTTCGCGGCAAGCTCCCTTGTGGTAAGCTCCTTTGCGGTAAGCTCCCTTGCGGTAAGCTCCTTCGCGGTAAGCTCCCTTATGGCAAGCTCCCTTATGGCAAGCTTCCTTATGGCAAGCTCCCTCACGGCAAGCTCCCTCGCGGTAAGCTCTAACTATAGCTACACTACTACCCATTTCGGCTGTTAATTAGGAGCGAATTAAGAAGTTTAGGAGTATACTATCCCTTGCACCGATAATAACGTCCTATAAAATGTGGCCCGTGCGCACTAATCACATATGGGCGGTAAGTCGTCCTGCCGCATTATAGCTCTTAAATAAAGTCACGAACATTGAAATATTGGTGTATATTGTATATAGAGCCTTATTCTTTGGAGTTAAGCCGATTTACGTACTCCTGCTAATACGGGCCGTCTTTATATAGTGGTATTTGACAGAGTTTATGGCGCGAGAAAGTTGATGTTCTTGATATATGTGCACGGGCCACATTTTATAGGACCCTATTGGTGCAAGGGATAGGCTAAATATATAGAGACGTGCAGTTGTTATAAGGAGCGGTAGTTTTAAATAGGCTTAGCTACGAAGGGTGATAATATAGGTATATGCAAAGCCTGTATTAAGGATGCTAATAGCCTTAAAGATTTAACCCTTTCTCCCCTATTTAGTAAAAGTAATAGGCTTAACCTAGGGCCTATTTCTGACTTTTTACCTATACTTGCCACGGTAGAGGAGCTTCTAATTATGCGCGTATATATTTATCTATAAGTCGTGCGTATACGCGGCTAGCAATATCGCTATACTAGCTATATCTACTGCTTTAGCCAAAACACACTAAATGTTACGGCACTGGCAGAACTGGCAGAACTTGGCAGAACTTAGCAGAACTTGGCAGAACTTCGTACCGGCAAATTGCCACAGATTGCCACAGATTGCCGCATATTGCGATCACGTGACGTAAAGACCTTATAAAACACCGAACGGCGCTGCTCTTCTTCTCCTTTCCTTTCCCTAGCTTTAGATTCTCGTTTATAGACAATCCAATCGTACAGGCTTGCGCGACCCTTTTGCTGTACTTATATCTCGATTAACTAAGTCGCTAATATTATCTAAAGCTTACTCTACTCTTTCTTCCTAAGAAGGAACTTAAATATATCTATAAGAACATAGAATAGGACCCTAAGGATATTACTAGGACTATAAGGACAGGACCTAAAAGAAAAGAACAGAACCCTAAGAAAAGGACCTATAAGACATACATAGACCAGAACCCCTAAAGAAATTACCCAAAATTACCTAATACCCCTACTACTATGCCACGAACTATAGTAGCGGGTAAAGCAGCTGTAGGACCCTTAAATACTTTAGACAAAGAAATAATTAACGTTTTAACCCCCTAGGCGGAGCTTGCGGCTACTAATACCAAAATTAAATAATTATAAGAGCTGCTTAAAGCTAGAGATACCCCTATATCTAATAATAAGTTATTATTAGATAACTAAAGACTTACTATAGTCCTTTAGGCCCTATCCTAGCGCCTTAGTAGATCCACTAAGGCCTATATAGTACTAAAGCGGTTAGCAAAGGTCGCGGACCCCCTACTACTTACAGACGGAACCGACCCTATATTTAATAATTGGAAGCTTTAATTACGGGACAAGCTTAAAGTTAATATAGACTACTTCCCTAACGCCCAAGCTAGAATGGCCTATATTTTTGGCCGTACTGGCAGAGACGCCTAGACGTATTTATGCCCGCGATATACTAAAGACTTAGCAAACCCCTTTATCTCTAAAGAAGAAATGATTAAATACTTGTCTTCTATTTATAAAGACCCTTTTAAAGTATAGAACGCCCGCCTTAGCTATAAAAGCCTAAATATAAAAATAACGGAGACCTTTTTAGCCTTTTAAACCCGCTTCCTATACCTAGTAGGACAGGCCTAGATTCCCTAAGAAGACCTACTACCAGACCTCTTTAATAAGCTTACCCTAGACCTATAGCAGGCCGTATTACTAGCTTATACTACGGTATAGACGTTAAAGGAACTTACGGACTATTGCCTAGCTATTAACCAAGGCCTCTGTCAAATTAAGGTATACGCTAACTAGCTAAAAACTAGAAACCTTATAAACCAGGCCGCAAGTACTATAAGTACGGCCTATAGTGCCCTAGTATAATTAGCAACTTCTACAGCCAACCTAACAGCTAGCCGCGTAGCTACCCCTACTACGGGCCTAGTATATACCTGGCCTATATATAGCGACCCCTATATATAGGCCCTTAGCAATTAAAAAGCTTGCTTCTTATACGGTTAAATAGGCTACCCTATAAGGAACTGCCTAACAAAGGTAAGAATAAATAAGGTCCTATTAATTTAAAAGGATAGTACAGAGCCAGAAAAAGAGGAACCCTAAAGGAAGACTCCTCTTTAGGGTTAAAAGGGATTAATATGTCATATATTAATCTGGGTTAGCTAGTTAATAGAAAAAGCTGTACTATCCCTTATACTTTATTTCGCAATAGATATTAAGTTTTAACCTCTACTTTAGCTAACTTTTTAAATATACCCCTTAAAGAACTGCCTAAACTAATCCCTATTTGCGGTTATAACAGACGGATAGAGCTACCTATTATAACTATCTTACGGACCTACCTCCGCGTTAATAGACGAAGGTAGTATAACGTCCCCTTTTTTATTACGGACTTAGGAAGCCATAATATAATCTTAAAAAGAAAATAGCTAGCCTATTTAGGCTTACAGCTTGAAGTACAGAGTAGACGGCTTATCTAGCCTAAAACTCTACCCCTAACCCCTTCCTTTATAAAAGAAATCAGCATTATAATAGAAAACCTTATACGGCCCTAGATTAATACCATTTACTAGGCCAATACTATACGCAAAGACTAGGCCTTTAAGAAGGATATATAGCTTAACCTATAACGGATCCATATACTACGCCGCCCTTAGACTACCTATATTACGCCACCCGCACTAAAGACCTAGGAAGTTAGTAGTGACCTAGCTAAGTTCCCTATGGAGAACCCTATAAAGCCATAAAGGAAAGTTAGGGATATTAAACGCTATACTAAACTAATAGATAGGAAGGACAACTTATAAAAAATAGAACGTAAGCTAAGGAAGACTATAAACCCTATACCGTAAACTACAGCCTAACAGACGCCAAAGAAACCTACAAACCTCCTACTAGTTAATATCTGCTACATTGGCGCTATAGGATTCTACTAAAACCTAGTCCAGCCTAATACCGTTACCTTTACAATTAGCCTATATAAAATTAACCAAATAATTAAGGAAAAGGAAAGCGAGCTTAGTAGATAGGAAAGCGGGCTTATAGATAAAGAACTAGTGGAGCAAAAACTGCCTAATTAATACCGGAAATTTAAGGACGTATTCTCTAAGGCAGCGTCTAATATACTTCTACCCCACTAACCGTATAACTACAAGATTAAGATTAAGTAAGATAAGGGAAGCACCCTTAGCTTTAGCCCTCTCTACCTATAGTCTATTGCCAAATTATAGGCTATAAAGTAGTACCTTATTAATAACCTAAATAAGGGCTTTATTAAGCCTAGCCAAGCCCCTTTTAACTTACCTATTCTCTTTATTAAAAAGCTAAATAAAGGACTGCGCTTCTATATTAACTACCGTAAGCTAAATAATATAACCCGTAAGGACCGCTACCCGCTGCCCTTACTTAATAAGACTCTTACCTAAATAAGTAGAGCTAAGGTTTTTACAAAGCTTAATATCCGCTAGGCCTTTTACTGAATTAGAATAAACCCTGGGTCTAAGGATCTTATTATATTCCGGACCTATTACGGGACGTATAAATATAAGGTACTTCCTTTTAAACTAACTAACGGACTAGCTACGTACCAGCGGTATATAAACGATATACTCTTTAACTACCTTAACGACTTCTATACGGCCTATTTAGATAATATTATAATCTACTTAGAGAACGAACTGGAATACAAGGAGTACATCTATAAAGTCTTATAACGGCTCCGCAAAGCTGGCCTCTAGGCCAATATTAAGAAATTAGAATTTAGTGTTAAGCGTATAAAGTACCTAGGTTTTATTATTAGCACGAATAAAATTAAGGCCAACCTAGAGAAAATAACTATAATTAACTAGTGGACGCCCCCACGGACTGTAAAGGGGGTGTAATTGTTTTTAGGTTTCTATAACTTTTACTGACGCTTTATTAAGAACTATAGCAGGATCACCTAGCTTCTTAACCGCCTTACTAGGAAAGACTAGCCCTTTTACTTTAACGCTATATATATATAGGCCTTTAATAAGCTTAAAAAACGGCTAGTGTTGGCCCCCCTACTTACCCACTTTAACCTGGAACGGCCCTTGATGCTAAAAACTAATGCCTTAAATAGCGCGATAGCCGGTATTTTTTCCCAGAAGCAACCGGACGGAGAATGGCACCCTGTTGTATACTATTTAAAGACTATAATAGATGCTAAACTAAACTACTATATCCATAATAAAGAAATGCTGGCTATTATCTCTAGCTTTTAGCACTGGCGTGTATAGCTAGAGGGGACCCCTAAACCCATTAAAGTAGTATTAGATTATAAGGCCCTAGAATACTTTATAATAACTAAGGCCCTTATGGCCCGGTAGGCACGCTAGGTGGATGTCCTATCTTAGTTTAACTTCTTAATTATATATAGATTAGGCGCTACGAACTGTGCGGATGCTCTTACTAGGCGCGAATAAGACCTAGGTGACTATACGGCTGCGAAGATCTTATTACGGACCCAGACGCTATTACAACTAGAGCACCTTAACCCCCGGATATAGGCAGAACTAAGTACAGACCCCTTAGGCGCTAAGATGTATCCTATTAACCTTTTAGGACTTAACTTAATTAACAAATTACTGTAGATAAACCGTACGGCCCCTTCTCTATAGGAGTACCGTAAAAAGGCAAAGAATATTACTAGCCTATGGTCCCTTAAAAATAGATTACTTAAGTATTAGGAACGGCTGGTAGTAATAGAGGAATAGAACTTATGGACTTAGCTTATTGCTGAAGCATATACCTAGGTCTCTACGGCCTACCCTAGAAAGAATAAGACCCGTAGGATTATTGGCGACCGCTACTACTGGCCCGGAATAGTTATGGATATTAACCGTTATATATGGAACTATAATAACTGCCGTAGGTCTATAATTCCGCAAGATAAGACCCTAGGACTATTAAAACCCCTCCTAATACCCGACCGCCCCTAGTAATATATCTCTATAGACTTTTATAAGCTACCTCTAGACTGTAACGGATATAATATGGTTATAATTTTAGTTAACCGCTTCGGTAAGCGCCTGTTTTTAATTCCCTGTTATAAGAATATTAATGCTAAAGAGGCAGCCTAATTGTATATCTACTACGTCTACCGAATTTACGGATTACCAAACACTATTATATCTAACTGCGGGCCATAGTTTATATTAGCCTTTTGGAATAAGTTTACTTAGATCCTAGGTATTAAGCTAAAGCTTTTTATAGTATATTACCCCTAGATAGACGGTTAAACGGAGATTATAAATTAATACTTAGACTAGAGACTCCGGCCTTTTATTAACTACTTCTAGGATAACTAGGCCGAACTGTTACCCTTAATAGACTACGCCTAAGCGACCCTACCCCACAACTCTACCGGATTTGCCCCTATTTAACTAGAAATGGGTTACCTACCCCGCATAAGCTTTGACTGGGAAAGACTAGAAGGGCCCTAGACCGTACGCGAAAAACTATCTTATAAGGAAGCCTAGCAGTACGCTAAGCGCTTAGAAGAAGCCTAGAAAGTAGCCCGTACGAATTTAGAAAAGGCTTAAAAATTAATAAAATAGTAGGCAAATAAGCATAGGCGCGAGCCTAACTTTACTATAGGCGATATGGTCTGGGTTATAATAAAGAACTAGAAAATAGAACGGCCTAGCCGTAAGCTGGACTATAAGATGGTAGGACTGTATAAGATTCTTAATAAAGTAGGCAACTTGTATAAGGTTGAGCTCCTAGACTTAATTAAAGTCCACCCTATCTTTTTACTGGATAAGCTACGGAAAGCTATAAATAACCTACTGCCCGGATAAAAGAATGAACCTCCCCTACTAATTTAAGTTAACGATAATAATGAATGGGAAATTAAAGAAATACTAGCCTGTAAACTTATAAAGGGAACGTTAAAGTATTGTGTTAGTTAGAAAGGATATAACCCAGACCCTACTTGGTACCCTATATAGAACTTTATAGGTAGCCCCTATAAGCTTTAGGAGTTTTATAGCCGTTACCCTAATAAACCCGGACCGCTAAAGTACCTAGATAAGTGGATAGAATGCTGGTATAATAAAGATGATAAGCTACTAGAAGAATATAAGGATAAGAACGCCTTAGAAATTTCTTAGTTATGTAAGGTGTTAAGATATCTAGGAACTTCGACCGGCGGTCAAAGTTGTCTAATTAGTTAGATTCTCTTGCCAAGACTTTTAGCGGCAAAAGCCTGAGGGCAGGCTTTTTTAGAGGGGGGGGTAATGTTACGGCACTGGCAGAACTACGCACCGGCAAGTT
>Ga0307515_10019389_pt1 | contig 12250 bp, 2 predicted proteins | sample 17_EM_MG_FD_194513 | JGI IMG/M metagenome (GOLD analysis project Ga0307515, IMG submission 194513) | Populus trichocarpa ectomycorrhiza microbial communities from riparian zone in the Pacific Northwest, United States - 17_EM | ecosystem: Host-associated > Plants > Roots > Unclassified | place...
GGTTGAAGAGAGAAAATCATTTATTTGCATTGATTTCAAGCGCGAAAATCATAGATGTTAATGTCAATGAATTCTATTTAATTATGATAGTTTGATGATAGTTGTTTCAAATCTTAATCTTCACTACAAAAACATATCATGGTTAAAAAAGAGAAAAAATTTATTAAGTGTTTTTAAGTCGGAATTGGTTTTTAGACAAAAAGATCAAACCTATATTTTTGACAACCACGATGATGGTTAGATTCTAGAAAACCAGACGACACATTGTCTGCTTATTTATTTAAAATTTTTTGACAAATGACCTGACCTACACGCACGGACTTGAGATAGAAAGCCCACTCACATGTGCTTTGTTTCAAAGGCTCAAGCGCGCTAAATACCCAGGCTAGGCCCGCGCGCAAGATCTTTGTTTTTTTCTATATGCTGATTTCTATTGTTTTTATTTTTCAAGTTTCTTAATTTTTTATTTTTTATTATTTTATTGAAAATTAAATTTTATTTTAGTGATTCTAAGGACATTTTGATTATAAAAAAATGACATACAAGATAAATGTGGATATATGAGTACGAAAAAGTTTAAAACATTTTTTTTTAATTTTATTTCATTAGACATTTGAATTTCTAGACAAGATTTATTTTTGGTTTTCCTATAAAAAAAGCCATAACAAAATATACAACCTAATATATGTGTACAACTAAATTAATAATTAAATGTATATTCAAATTGTTAGAACATAATTATTTTTAAAAAATAATGTTAAAATGTATTAATAAATATATTAACAACATAAAATATGTACGAGCCAAAGTAAGGCATCATTTGAATATTTTTTATACTATAATGGCTAATTAAATAGTTTCAAGGAATTATAAAAAATAAATTATAATTAACTCTTACATTCATATTAATAATAAAAAAAACTTTGCCCCACTGCTATTAATTTCATTATGTTGCTACACGTGCACTTGACCGAACTTGTTTTGCCCAATATTTTTTTGTTGATAAATAAAAAATAAAATTTTATTATATATTTCTCTTTATATATATATATATATATATATATATATATATATATATATATATATATATATATATATATATATTATTGAACTCATTAAAGTCCATCACTTCATCACAAGATTAATCTCAATATTAAAAAAAAAAAATTACTTTCAAAAAAATTACGGGTCAACAACGTAGGGCATGAAATAACTGGTTTAAGGCCTACAAAGAATGAAGGCCACATCGACCTTGTATCTGAATTATGAGCTGTGCTTGAAATGCAGCAATGTGAGAACCTCTACTGTCCTTTTCTACAGCAACTGCCATTATGTTACCAGGGAAAATGCTACTGGGTGGAGGAGTGCAGTTCATGTCGAAGAACAAAATCAAGTTGATGTAAGGGGGCATTGTTCGTGATATGAACTTTATTTCTACTGCATTCTGCCAGGAAAATTGACGATTAAAGGCTGGAATGGAGGGGCGATAGAAATGTGTGAGAACTCGGAATGAAGATATATCTTGCACATTGAAAATAACATCGGGGAAAAGATTTCATGTAGATCGGTTTCTACATTTTAATGTTCTTCCTACACTGATTGCCAAGGCACCTGTTGGCAGCAGCACCAGAAATGAAAGTCTTCACTCCATTTTCTTCAAGGACGCGGGCGCTCTTTCAAATCACCTAATCTGTTATTAGCCAGGAACATGTTAGTGCCTATTTAGCCTTTTATTAGCAAAAAGATCTAAACAAAACAAAACAAAACAAATGGACTGCAAACACAACAACTCGAGGCAGTTGAGATCATATGTGAAGAGAGGACCATCTACACAGAATAAAGGGAGACAAGGCCATTGCTATGACAGAAAAAGAAGTAACAATTACACATGGCCATACAAAATGGTTTTATAAAGCAAGACAATATTCGTGGCGCAAAAGTGCACCTCAGCCATCTTTGATAATGCAAAAGAAATGGCCTTGTGTACCACTAATAAGACTCCTTTGCAAATTCCACGTGACAGCAAGTTGACTTCAGCTTATCTAATTCATTAAGTTGCAGAGTTTACATACCTTTGACATCTAATGGTTCTGTGTATGAGCATAATTGCGAACAAAACAGGAATTGCTGCCGAGCACAAGTGCTCCAAGGAGTGACCGCTGATAAAGTACCGATTTGCATTGTATATTTTCTTGTCAAGAGCATCTTCAAACTTGGCTAAAAGGCAAACACCTGTAGCCCGAGGTGTTAAGATTTAGAAATAGATGAGCATGGAATAAAAAAAAAAAGCTACCAGAACCCACAACTATACGGAGTTCGTCCAAGTATGCATTATTTATTACAACTAAAAGGCATTCAAGGAAAAAATCGTCAAAAGAAAAAACAGGGGTGCAAGAAGCAGAATACTAAACTGAAAAAAGGAATATACAATTAAATGTTTGCAGCTCTTTTACTAACAGTTTTGTTTAGAAGGGTGCATATCCAAATACTCTTGCCTATCCTATCACTTCTCATCATAAACAATAGAGAAAAATCTTCAGGTAGCACTGAATATCTCATTTATCTTCCACAAATAGCTTTTCTTATTGAACAAGCAAATTTTGCACAAGTGATGTTTTTACAAAGGTCAAAACTATTCATATGAGTGAGAGATAACTACCCATAAACCATTAAAAAGATGAAATTCGAGCATCAAGCAAATATCCAACAAATCTAATTTAAGCTTAATTCAATCAAACAGCAAACACCTAAAGCAGCTAAACTTGAGCCAAGTGAATATACCCTATATGTTATATTCATAACTCTCATTTATAACAAGGCTAATTACTACTGCAGATCAAATTGCATTGCTTTTTGGCCTTTTCTTTTTCCTAAATACACTCTAGGATATGAGAAGGATATTCTACATGCATTTGAAAATAATATTAACCAAACACATAGCAATGTGAAAATAAAAGGTCAACATAAGAAGTTAAAATGACAGTGATTGACTACCAAATTGTTTTCAACAGAAGTCACACAGAGATGTACTAAGTAAAACATGCTAGGGAACGTAATGAGATATTAGTTGAGAACATGGCATGGGAGGATAAGTTCATACAATTTGTTCCGCCATAACCAGAACTTTTTATCAACACTTCAAACTTGAAGATGTGGGCACAGGGAGATAAAGAGAGAAGGAGAGAGCAAGTTTGATTTCATTTGATATAAATCGTCCACAATCTGGGTTGCAGTATATGTTGTTGTTGTTGTTGTTGTTTTAATGTTGGTAAAATTCAGTTTTAAATTATATTATTTGTTTATTACTGATCACAAAAAAACGTATCTTTCATTATATGAACATCCCTTCATCAAAAGTTCAGATTTTCACAATTCTCCAACTTAACAGTTCATGAATATTCTTATAGCTTCATCGAATTGTTCAGCTACCAATCTCTCACTTCACTCAATTTACAACAAAATTATGAAATGGTGTTGTCTTTTGAATCAATACGGTGGCACATAAATGTGTTGCATAGATCCATTGAGTAGCTCAATTACCAATATTTCACTTCACTCTATTTGTACAAGAATCATGAAATAGAGGCATTTTGTAATGAAATACACAGATGCACCTTCAATGTGTTGCATTCTTTAATAACTAAGAATAACAATTAAAAGAGAATCAGATAGAGCATCAGATACCTGCTGCCCAAAGCCAATATCTTGAATGTGTGTATTTGGGTGGGTATAAAAAAGTCATGGCCGGTATAGCTACACATGGAATCAACTGGAACATCATGCACAATCGAAGATCATTAAATGTTCTGCAACCAACTAGCAAGTAGCAACTCATATTCAGCAGAAAGCTATAGATATTCCTTGACATAAGAGATACAATCAACTAAACAACTGGTTCAGCATTGAAACCAGGAAGTAGAAACCAACCTTGCATAAGCTGTGCTAAACAAAACAGCAAATAGTAATCCAAACAAGCAACTCAATCCAGCCCTTTGCCCCACTCTCTCTGCCATGAAACTAGAGAAAAGTGAAGAATATGCTATCATCATCTGCATTTAGCAATGCACATTAAGAAATTGATTAACAAAAACATGTCGTGCAAGCAAAAAGATGGTGGTGATAAAAGAAAGAGCTGATAAACACGCCAAGGCCCGACTAATTCTGGGGTGCACAGGCCCTCGGCAAGGAGTTTCCGGCAAGTGCACCACGGGGCTGCTTTACCCAAGTCCGGTGGCGGTTAAAGAAAAGTGATATACGCTAATTCACTTTCCTTTCATACATTTTTTACCACAAAAACAGAGAAAAAAAAAGGCAAGAAAACAAAGAGAATTGTGAAGCAAAATAGCAATGCTAACCGGTAAGGTGTCCCACATTACTCTACTGTCATCAGGCTTGAGATGATAGTAAGCAGAACCAAAAGCCAAACCCACTATTCCACCATAAAATAGTGCCCACCCCCAAACCTCTCCTTTCAAACTGTAGCGACAAACCACAACAATCTCATAATAAAAAAAAAAAAAAAAAAAGCAAACTCAAAGAAATCCCCCTCTCACACACACCAACAATAGTTAATACTAAATTACCTTATGTTAAAAAAGCATCCTTGAAGAGAAAGCACAAACCCCACAACACCAACAAGCAAAAAAGGGAAATTGGTGATCACATTCAAAGTATTAGGCACTCCTGCACCCAAAAAAAACACAATCGAACCCAGATAGTAAAATCAAGTAAATGATCAAAAGAGATTAAAAAGATACGAACTTTACAAAGAAAAATCAAACATACCAAGGAAATTTCTCATGTCAGCAAACTGGAGAGGTTTGTGAGATAAAGTGATTTTAGGAGTGACTACCATGAAACAAAGCCAGCATAATAATGCCCCTAACCATAAGTGACATCTCTTCCCTTTCCCTATTTGCACCTGCTTATTTACCACCCACACCATCTTTTTCTCTAAAGTTCTCTCCCTTTTTTTATTTCTTTCTCTTTCAAAAGATACGTATCTGTTTCATAACAGTGTCTTTAGATTTCTTTCATTAACAACATTCGGGGGAATTGAGATAAGAGTATCAGCAGCAGCAGCAGACAATATGACATTGTTTTTGACGTTTTTGCCTTAGAATTTTAGACGGCTTGTAGTTTTTGACAACTACAGCTATTTGTTCGGCTGTTGTTCGTACTTTATCTACGGGATAGCGACTCGTCGCTTGAAGTTAATCAATGATTTTTTTATTTTTTTTTTGTATCAGTCCCATTTTGAAGCTTGATAGGCTTCTTTTAGAAAATAGACCCAGTAATCAGCCCACGAATAAGTCCATAAAGAAATATGGTCCTTCACAAAAAGAATGTGATATTTTTTTTTCTTATTTTGTTTTTATCCCGGGGTGTTCGGGCCAGTTTGCATATACCATGATTAATTTCCAAACCCACTGAACACTTTACAAGCCCAGTAGACAGGTAAGACACCGCGGGGATGACAGACGTGTACGCTGAGCTTGAACCCAGGAGGCAGAGGTAGGGAAACCCTGCCAGGACCACTGGACTACAAGCCTCGGTGCTTTTTTTTCTCATTTTAATGGTAAGGGTGTTGGATTATTTTTATAATTAAGGCTGATAGCTAAATTTATTCTTGAATAAATTGGAGAATTAATTTATTATATAACGTTAGATTGAGTTAATAATGCTCATAATTGAAACTATCATTACTGTATTAATGATGAAAAGTTTTAGTTTATTTTACACTCATGTCAATTGTATCTTTTAATATGTTGATTAACTTGATCTAAACAACACCTAGTTGAGTCATAAGTTAAAAAAAAATCCACGTGAAGTAAATTAAATTTGGTGTAATTATATATAATATATGTTATATTGATTTCTATGGGAAATTAGTATAAAAAGCATGAATAAAAATATGAAAAATGGCTTTCTTATATTCTTAATTCAGCAAATCTTGTTTTTATAAAATTATTAATTTTTTAATATATCATTTTGTTAGCCTTTCCCGTCCAAATTATTATGACAAGTCATGCTCATGACTTGATATTATACCAAAAACGACAACTCCGATGGAAGAGAAGAGTGTCACCAAAGAAAAGAGGGGAAGGAGAGGATAGCGGGGTTTCGAAGGTAGGATCAGGTCTGGTCTCGTGTGATTTTTTTATTTTCTTTTACTTCTCACGTGCTTCAACATGAACTAGTTTATTCATATGTATTAAGCATAGTTTTTAGACTCGGTCTGATGGCCGGCCCGATTTAAAATTTAAGTTTCGGGTTTTAACTGGATCGTCCAGGTCAATTTTTTTTAAATCAAAACAACGTTGTTTTAGTAAAAAAAACAAAAATAAACGGGTTGCAACCAGGTTTTTGATCGGGTTTTGCCGGGCCAACCCGCCGGGTCACACCGGGTTTTTCCCTTCCTTATTTTTCTTCAATCCGGCCCGTTTCCAGTCTTGGGTCGACCCGTCGGGCCGGGCCAAGTTTCAAAACCATGGTATTAAGTAACGGCTTAATATTAATTTTAAAAAAATATTAAAAATATAAAAGTATTTGAACAATGAAAAGTAAAAGCTTTTTATTTATGTAGATGCAGATATATTGTCCAACCATATTAAAATTTATGTTTTTTATAAAAAAAATTATTATAATATTTATCAATAATTGCTACGGGTTTTTCATGTATTTGTCTCGACCCGTTAACCTACAAATATCCATAGTTAATACTAAGGTTTTGGCTGAATTTTTCCATGTTTCATGACCAAACGTGACAAGTTTTAATAGTTGGTAAAACCTACATCCCCATATGCTATGATCCTCGAATTTGTGATGATTTGATATATTAGAATAGTTATATTTACAATATGGTATATTTTAATCTTATATCATGATCTTCTAGCACAGTAAAAGCACAGCATGAGAGCTTTATAAGTGGTGCCATTTTATAAAGTTAGGGCAAATATAGCCTAAAGTTTTTTTTTTAGTTTAACGTGGGTGTCCAAGTCAGCTTGCGCGCACCTCGACTAATCTCACGGGCCTTGAAGTTAACGACCACGTAAGCCTCCAGTGACCATCATATAAGCAACCATAGGGCTCGAACCTGAGACCACAGAGGGAACAAACCAATATAGCCTAAAGTTATTGTATCTCTAAGATGACTTGTAGCATAATAATATTGATTTGCTGCATTAAACAATATGATGTAGACGATGCATGTCGTCTCCAAAAGACGAACTGATTATGTCTTGGTTTTAATCATCAGCAACTTATTTTAATACAATAATATTATGAATGATTTAATAATCTTTATACTATACTACATTGATAACATACTTGTAATCGTACCGGTGACTAGATTAAAAAGTTTTGGTTTGTCTTTCATCTTAATTCATTTGATAATTATATGATTTTTATACATTATTTAATTTTGAACTTGATACTTCAATATCTTAACATTTATTATAGATTTACATAGTTATCGGTTAATCTAAATTAATTATTTTTATTAAAATGATATTATTTTTTCTTTGCGAGTGGACTGTGATCTAATTGGGTTTAAGCTTAAATATTATTAATTTAATTATTGAAATTTCAATGAAGTCATTAAAATATCATTCTAAATTACACTTCAAATAATCTTGAATTCATCGAATCAACGCAGTTAAATCAGTTTTTTTTAGCAAGAGTGTTGTCTGTCTTGGATGTTTTGGCAACTTTCTAACAAGATCCAATGACTATAATGAGAGGATTGTTTGTGGAGACAAGTTAGGCATCTCCCCACCATTTCAGACCACAAGCCACATGCTCTATGCCTGGTCTTGCTTCGGCTACAATTTTAGAGCATATCCCTTTCCAGATTATCAACGGTGAAATTAACACTGCGTATTAGCACATTCACACCCAATTCTACCTGGGTAGCTGAGCTTTTGATTTTTTTTTTAATTAACGTGGATGTCTGGACCAACTTATGCGCAGCTCGACTGATTTCACGGACTCTAAAATTAAAGAACATGTAAGATTCTAGTAGCTTTGAAGAAACTCAAACTCATAAATATTAAAAAACAAAATCAAGATACGATGAATCGAGCTACCATTTTTACCTACTAAAAACAAAGCAAATTTAGGCCCCCATTACTCCAAAGAATACTGGCATTCGAGGATATTGCCCCCTTAGCAAAGAAACATTTCAGCCCCACGGCCATCATCATCAAGGTTGGAATCTAAGAAGACATGGCAAGGCAATGTGGCACCCCTTGCCTTGATATTTATGACATGCCGATGCTCAATTATGGTGAAATCTCACCTTCACCTCCTAAGAATCTACACTCTATTGATGGTGGCAGTACACCATTCAATCTCCAAGATTCTCTGTCTTCATCGTTTATTTTTGCATTTGGAATTGTTTGTTAATAAATATATTTTGATTTAAAAATATTAAATTAATATTTTTTTAATAGCTTTAATGAACCATATCAAAAATTAAAAAAATACATTTCAAGAAAAAATATTTTAGAAAAATCATGATATCATACAAACACATTATAAGTATATTAAAAAATATGGTTGAAGTTGTTTTTTAACATATTTTAAAAAAATACAATAAAATAATTTTTTTTTTTATTTTTCCACATTTATTTTTAACATTAATACAATAAAATATCCAAAAATATAAAAAAAATTATTTAAAATAAAAAAATCAAAATTTATTGAAATTCCATGCAACCAAAGCCTCAGACAGGCTTACAACTACTTTACTGTTGATGTACGTGTCATTCGATTATAAGTGACATGCACATAGATGTGGATACCATAGTACCATGATAAAAATCTCCCATGGGAATTCACGACCAGACAGCAGTCAAGCACCTTCATGCAAGGATAAGCAAAATGGGGACACAAAACTGCTTTGCCCAGACTGCCCACAGCTTTACTGTTGATATCAACGAAATATCTTTGGGCAAATAGGTCAAAATACAATAAAGGCACAAGCTCCCTGCTACAGTGCCACCGCAACTGGGGCTCCGAACTTTCTAATCGGCGTTTTAAAAAATTAATTTTTTATATTTTAAAAAATAAAAAACAACAATTAATATATTCTTGATAAAAAGCACAACCTCCTGCCACAGTGCCACCGCAACCAGGGCTTCGATCTTCCGCAAATGGGCTCCAATCATTGATCATTTTGAAATTGCATAATGCAAAGTTGCAAACAGTGTTTTAAAAAAATTAATTGTTTTTATTTAAATTATTTTTAATATTAAAAAAAGTATTAATTTAATATATTTTTTTAAAAAAAATCAGCGTAACCACTCCTTTTACCTTTCCCAGCCTGGCAACCTTCTTCCCCTGACTGGAAACAAAACCTTGAAAAGCAAAATTTAAAACATGGCCAGTACCCAGGAATCAATCAAGATGGTAGGTACCAAATTGCCCACCATATATATATATATTATTAGATGAAAATCAATGGGATTTCAGTAGCAACACCATTCACAATTACCATGTAGTACTTGAATGCATGAAATTAAGAAGTATTGGACCATATTGTGGATATAGAGGTCAAGAAACAGAAATACTGATTAATTAAGCAAGTAAATTTCAAGTGGAGGAGATCTACACCCAATGAAGTTCTTAATTTCCAACGAAGCTCCCAGAAAAGAAAAAATTAAAAACAGCCCCGGGAAAAAAACCAAATTTACTTTCAACTCCCTCCGTTAATCGTGTCTTTGTACCTTATAATAGAATCCACCCTCTGCAACTTCAGCTGCTGCTTAAACTTGTATATAAAATCATCAGCTTTAGCATCCACTTCAGTGTCACCAACCTCGGGGGTGGTCTTCCCTTCTCTCACAGTAGCTGGCCTGCGAGATTCAACGATGTCCTCCTCTTCAAAATGAGAAAAGGCAGATTTTGCGCTTGCAGATTTCCTCATTTTCTTTGGTAGCTTTTTGGGTACTTCACCGGAAGTTGGTTTTGTATCTGAAATGGATTTGCTCAGTTTACCTCCCTGTAACTTGCTGTATATCTCTTCAAAAGTCTCTTCTTGGTCTTGGATTTGCTCGTTTTCTTCGTCTTGAAATCTATCCTCCTCCTCTTCTTCTCGGAGCCGTTCATCATGTTCTTGTATTTGGCTATAAATTTGTTGAGAAGTGAAATGGGTTGGCGTGCTTTCTTGGTTTTCGTGGGTTTTAGTACTGGTGGGATTAAATGATTCTTGAGATAAGTAACTATAAAGGTTGATGGACTTGATTTTTTGCAACATCGAAGGAGAACTAGAAATAGTTGGCTGGTTTTGGTTTTGGTTTTGGTTTTGGTGGTATTGATAATCTTGTTGAGAGGTCTGTTGATGAAAAGTGAAACGTTGGTCAGAGTCTTGAGGATTTTCGAAAGTCACGGTTGTAGGTTCTTGGGATCTATAGCTATATAAGCTGATAGATTTGAGTCTTTGTAGTACAGAAGGAGATCTAGTAAGCTGGTAACCATGACCATACTGTGCTTGAACATGTTTTTCTTGTTCTTGACGTTGGTCACCAGGTTTCTGGGTGGCTAGTCTTGAAGATACAAAAATGGTGCCAATCATTAGATTGAGAAGAACAAAGAAAACAGCTGGGGTTAACCAACTATTCATAGAAGTCCAGATTGATATGGATTCTTCAAGCATGATTTTTGGCTGGGATTGACGCAAACTTAGAGAGAAATGAAGATGGTGTTTGTTGATTGTAGAAGAGAAACAAAGAATGGGAGGACGAGTAATGCTTGAGCACAAATATAATGGATACACTAGAATTTTGTCTTCTTATATTTTGGAGGCTTAAGAAAAAAAATGATTTTTTTAATTTTATAGAATCTCGAGGGACACGCTTCAGGATGTGGATGTGAGGCTGTAGTTGTTTGAAGGGCAAGTGAGGGGGACAGGCAAAAATCAAAGACCGAAGAGCGAAAACCTGCAGCTGGATTTATATGCCGACGCTGCGTTTGTTTTTTTATATATAAAAAAAAAGAATGTATTATTTTGATATTTTTTAAAATAATTTTAAATATGAAGTTATATTTTATGCCAGTTTGGTATGCGATTTTAATTGTAATTTTAAATGTATTAAGTTAGTTAATATATATTATAATTTTACATGTATCTTAATAAAAAAACAAAACTTTAATTAAAAAAATCTGCAGTTCATAACTTTTTAAAATTTTATTTTTTAAAACTGTAATCATAATAGAAAATATATACTTCATGATCTATTAATTTCAAGAAAAATTAGTAAATTACAAAAGAAACTCTTATAAAATTTAGAGAAAAGTCCTTGCTTGCTGTAAGAAGAAAACGATGCAATCCTGATGATGTCGTTGGGAAAAACATAATTATCTAAATGAAGTCACCCTGACCTCAATTCGTGCCAGCAAGCTGTCATCTTTAATTGTAGTGATTTTATTTTTATGGTGCGGAGAAGGTAAACATTTTTAATTTAATTCAACTATTTACTTTTTAGGTTCATTTTGAAAAATATATATAGATATAAAAAACATAAATTTTCGATATAAGTATTTTTATTATTTTTTAAGGGTTATAATTTTTTTTTTCTCTCCTCTTTATTTTTATCTCTTTCTTTAAAATAAACTAAAACAATAACTGGTGTTAGGTCACTAGATGCTTCAAATACACTATAATTTTTTTCTTAAAAGGCACGCATCTATGTTAGTGCCATCAACTTTAGTCCAAGAAAGAAGAACTAAGGTGTAATTTGGTTAACAGAAAAGATGAACATTAAGGACAAAGAAGACAGAAAACAACAAAAAGATGAATATAAAATTGTATTGGTCAGTGGTGTATAACACAAAATAATTATTTTTATATTTTGTTTGATTGGTGATATATAAAACAAAATATAATATAAAAAATTATATTTAATATGAATTACCTTCAAACTTATATATTTTAAAAAATAATTAAATGTTATTTTTTAACTTTAATTTACAATAGGTATTGAAATTAATAACAATATAATAACCATGCATCTAAAACATGGATCGGCTTGGCGGGTTGCCCCGAGACCCAAACAACTCAGTACCTAAACCCGTCCAAATTAAAAAAAAAAAAACCCAGAGAGATGATTGAACTAGTTTGGCTCGATCAAAAACACTGGTTGTTCCCACGATCCGGTCAACCAGGGGTACAACCCGAGTAGAAAAACTGTTTGATTTGTTTTTTTTTAAATGGTCAAAATAGTGTTGTTTTTATCTCTTTTTCAACCAG
>Ga0307515_10019390_pt1 | contig 12250 bp, 7 predicted proteins | sample 17_EM_MG_FD_194513 | JGI IMG/M metagenome (GOLD analysis project Ga0307515, IMG submission 194513) | Populus trichocarpa ectomycorrhiza microbial communities from riparian zone in the Pacific Northwest, United States - 17_EM | ecosystem: Host-associated > Plants > Roots > Unclassified | place...
CTATGTATATTTTTCCCTTTTCTATACAACTTAAATTTATCCAAAAAAAGTTTAGGGTTTAGGGTTTGGGGTTTAGGGTTTGGGGTTTGGGGTTTGGGGTTTGGGTTTAGGGTTTAGGGTTTAGGGTTTAGGGGTTTCGGGTTTAGGGGTTTCGGGGTTTCGGGTTTTGGGTTTTAGGGTTTGGGTTTCAGGTTTGGGTTTCGGGTTTGGGTTTGTGTTTGGGGTTTGGGGTTTCGGTTTTGGGTTTTGGGTTTAGGGTTTGGGGTTTGGGGTTTGGGGTTTGGTTTTGGGGTTTAGGGTTTAGGGTTTAGGGTTTTTACGGTTTTTAGGGTTTAAGGTTAAGGGTTGAGGGTTTAGGGTTTTTAGGGTTTAGGGTTTAGGGTTTAGCGTTTTTAGCGTTTTTGGGGTTTAGGGTTTAGGGTTTAGGGTTTTTAGGGTTTGGGGTTTGGGGTTTGGGGTTTGGGGTTTGGGGTTTGGGGTTTGGGTTTAGGGTTTACGGTTTAGGAGTTTAGGGTTTAGGGTTTAGGGGTTTAGGGTTTAGGGTTTAGAGTTTAGGGAAAAATGGTGAGAGCAAGCTGCTACAGGCGATTGGAAGAAGGAACTCTACCCCACCGGCCAAACTATCTCCTCTGATCACCGTTCACCTTATTCTTCACCGATCACATCCTCCCCTTATTCCTTTACTACTGGACTATACTTTCACCGACTAAAAATCCAACATACAATCATCATCTTTTTTTTCACCGGCCTCCTTTATCCCTGCAAACAAAACCTACACAGCCACCATGTCTCAGCCACCAACCATTCCTTCCACTACTACTATCCCACCTACACTATCTCAGCCGCCTACCAAACCAGCTTTGAAACCACAAAAAACCCATAATAAAGCTACGTCCCAAGCTGGCCTAACCTCATGGGCAGATCGTGTTAGAGTTTCTGACTCCAGTACCCGATTCACTTTAGATCCTATTCCAAGACAACCAGTGGGGCAATGCCTCAAGATTACAGAACAAATGCTATTGGAAAACACTGAACAATGGACAAGATGTATGATTGGCTTTTTTCCAGGGTTCAAAATGCCATATCATGCAGTTAATGCCATTGCTTCTAGGGTATGGCGACAGTGTGGCCTTGAGAATGTTATGACTACAGGTAATGGTTTCATGATCTTTCGATTTAAGTCCGAAGAAGAGATGCATGTTGTCCTTGACAAAGGGCCATGGATGTTTGGTGGGAAGAACATTATTCTTCAACAATGGCACCCACGATACAACTTTGACAAAAGCAAAATTTCAACCCTTCCAGTGTGGATTCGGCTTCATGGTCTCCCCTTTCCTTTGTGGTCCAAACAGGGATTGAGTTTAGCAGCAAGTATGGTTGGCAGGCCATTATCATGTGATGAACTCACATATAATTGCACTAGACTTGAATATGCACGCCTCTGTGTTGAAATTGATGCATCCCTCCCTTTTGTTCACAGCTTTGCAATTGATTGCCCTCTCTCTGCAGATCCTATTACAGTGACAGTAGATTATGAATGGAAACCAACCCGTTATGAGCAATGCAAATTATTTGGCCACTCGTGCAAATCCTCCACTACTATTGCACCTTCACCACAAATCACAGCCATGCCTACTACATCCCCTACCACATCCCCTACCATACTACACAACACTACCACAACCATCCAAGACATACCACACCCTGCCTCCCCATTACCACCACTGTCCACAAATATACCCCCAGTAACACATTCACAATCTTCATCCTAACTTCAACCACAGCCCCCACCTCTGCCTTTAGTCCAGTTGCCTATAGATGATCCCCAAGCACTGGAAGCAAGCGATTCCAGCCATGATTCAGGTACTGAATATCCAGAACCTCATCCTCACCATATTCAATTTCTTAATCCTAGTACTTGTTTAGAAAGTAAAATGGATTCTTTAAGAACTGTTAGTGCAGCTTCCTCTGCTGCTTTGGAGAATTCGGTTGGCACCTCCCCTGTCTCTGAACCCCCTGATATGCTTCATTCCCCATCTCCTTCCCCACAAACAGTGAGGAAAAAGAAGGGAGGGAAGAAGAAAAAAGAGGCCAAAGGCCATTAGCCCCATTACCATATTTTTCTGAATAAATGTTTATAGTTGGAAGCTGGAACATATGGGGTCTCAATGGCCTCAAAAAACAAAAAACCGTCCATGAATGGACACAAAAAAACAACCTTGACATCATTGGCCTTTTGGAAACTAAAATAGATGCTGCAAACTTAGCATCCATTGAACCAAGACTTGCCCCTTCTCACTGGAAATACATTTCAAACACAACATCCTCCCCAACTTGCCGAATCCTTGTTGGATGGAATACTCATAAACTACACCTTACCACATTACAAACCTCCTCCCAATGGCTCACATGTGAAGCTACCCAACCAAACCAACCAACCCCTGTCCGTATCATCTTTGTCTATAGCCACAACACACCTGCCGAAAGGCAAACTTTATGGCAATACATTACACAGGAGAGTTCTCACAATGCTTGTATCCCATGGATTGTAATGGGAGACTTTAATGCAATTCTGCAACCTGGTGACCGTTCTGGTAGGGATATCCACTGGCCCTCCTATCAAGATGATTTCAACAAATGTATTAGCCATTCTGAGCTTTTGCAAGTCCCTTACACTGGCATCAAATTCTCCTGGCATAATGGACAACAGGGCACCGGTTTAATCCAAAAGAAACTAGACTGGATATTTGGTAATGCATGCATGTTCTCTAAATGGCCTGCCACACATGCAAATTTTCAGCCGCGTAGCATCTCGGATCACAGTTCTATGGTCCTCAGATTTCTTCAGCCCACCAATCATAGGCACTCTTCATTCAAATTCTTGAATATATGGGCGGACCACAGTGACTTCCTATCTATTGTAGCCTCCTTATGGCACATGCCCATCACTGGCAACCCCATGTTTCAACTTACTTCTAAATTGCGCCGCTTGAAGCCTGGCCTGAAAAATCTTCACTATCAGCACACGGACCATATTACCAGCAGAGTCACTCAAGCTAAAGCATCATGGGATGCCGCCCAAATTGCTCTTGATAGCCACCCTGATTCTGAGGATGCCAAAGCCACTGAACGTGCACATGCTGCTGCCTACATGCAACTGTGTAAAGCTGAGGAATCATATTTCAAGCAAAAATCAAGAGTCCAATGGCTTGCTCTTGGTGATAGGAACACGTCTTTCTTCCATAAATCATTGTTGCACCGCCAGGTCAGAAATCGTATTCATAACTTGCAAGATGATGCAGGTAATATTATTCATGATCAACAAGAAATAGGAAAGCTAGCCTCAACTTATTTTGAACGCCTGCTATGTGGCCCTAATTCCCCAATCCTTGAAGACATGCATGCCATATTCCCCACTACCATCTCAGAAGATTCTAAAGCTGTGGCCGCTGCTCCAATCACTAATGATGATATCAAAACAGTTTTATTCTCCATCGCAGACAACAAAGCACCAGGGCCAGATGGATATAATGCGCTTTTCTTCAAGAAAAGCTGGGATATCATCAAAGATGACTTCACTGCAGCTATCAGGTATTTTTTTTCTCATAACAAGCTAACCCGGTGTGTCAATGCTACAAGGGTAGCACTGGTGCCAAAGCAGGAACATCCAACATGCTTGAATGATTTCAGGCCAATCTCATGCTGTAATGTTATCTACAAATGCATCGCCAAATTACTTGTTACCAGGTTAAAGTCAGCTCTAGCCGATGTCATAGGATCCTCACAGTCAGCATTTCTGCCTGGCCGAAGCATTTCAGATGCAATTCTCCTCACTCAAGAACTCATGCATAATTACCATCACAAAACAGGCCCTGCCAGGTGTGCTCTCAAAATCGACTTGAAGAAGGCCTTTGATACTGTCAGCCTCGAATTCATCCTTGCAGGACTACAAGCTATTGCTCTCCCTCCTAACTTGATCAGCTGGATTAAAACATGCATTACAACGGTTCATTACACAATCAACATCAATGGTGAACTGCATGGTTTCTTCCAGTCAACTAGAGGCATTTGGCAGGGTGATCCACTGTCACCTTACCTCTTTGTCTTAGCAATGGAAGGCTTGAGTGGTGTTCTTCGATAGACAATCAATAACAGCAACTTCCAGTACCATTGGCGGTGCAAGTCCACAAATATAACTCATCTTTGTTTTGCAGATGATCTCATGATGTTTTGCCATGCGGATGTTGACTCTATCAGTGTGCTCAAATCTAGTTTAGATAGATTTTCATCACTTTCGGGTCTGCATATTAATCTTGCCAAAAGTTCCCTCTATCTATCTGGCATTGATGCTAGTTTGAGAAGCTGCATTGCGGACAGAATAGGAATCCAGGAAACAAATTTGCCGGTGAGATACCTAGGAGTCCCACTCATTTCCACCCGCCTTACACATACAGATTGCATTCCTCTAGTGGAAAGAATCATCGCAAGAATCAAGCTATGGACATCTTCATCTCTCACATATGTTGGCAGATTGCAGCTCATAAAATCTGTTATATTCTCCATCCAAGTATACTGGTCCTCAATATTCATTCTTCCATGTGCAACCATTAATAAAATAGAAAGCATCTTGGCAGCTTTCTTATGGAGAGGAACATCCCTATCATCGGCAGGAGCAAAGGTCGCATGGCACGCCATCTGCTACCCGGAGCAAGAAGGAGGGTTAGGTGTCAAACGGCTAAAAACTTGGAACCAAGCTGCAACACTCAAACATATTTGGAATCTTCTAACAAATAAAGACACTGTATGGACATCCTAGATTCATGCATTTCTATTACGTGGAAAATCATTCTGGCAGGTTCCTATGCCATCCAATCCATCCTGGACTTGGAGAAAACTACTGCAAAGTCGTGACTGGTGCAGAGGCTGGTTTACAGTTAACATAGGCAATGGTTCCTCAACATTTTTGTGGTATGACTATTGGTTGCCTGAGGGGAAGAGATTCATCGACATGCACACATTAAGGACTCTTACTGCCACAGGATTACCATGGAACGCCCGAGTCTCAAGCATTATCAATGAAGGGCACTGGAACTTTCCCATGCATATCACAGGGTTGCATGCAAGCTGGCAATCAATTGTATTCCACCCAAAGCCGCAGCTTGAAGACCACTGTGTTTGGAAAGGTAATTCAACAGGGAACTTCAGCATTAGATCAGCATGGGACCTTCTTCGGGACAAAAGACCTCTCAACAACATCCACTTATTGTTATGGTTCAAAGGTCACATCCCACGACAATCTTTCATCCTTTGGTTGGCTGGTCTTGGGAGGTTGCGCACTATGGATCGTTTACATTCGGCTGAGATTATAAGAAATAGAACATGCATCTTATGTGGACTCCACACAGAGACTCATGCACATTTATTCTTTGAATGCCCAACCTCTAAAACTGTCTGGCGAACAGTTAATGCAAGAGCAAATATTTATTGGCCATGCTGCACTTGGCCGAATATACTACAATGGGGTTCCGCAAACTACTACCGCAAGGATGATATAACGCACCTTATTGCGCGTTTTTTGCTCTCAGCCACAGTATACTTGCTTTGGTTTGAACACAACAAGAGAATCTTCAACAACCAATACTTAACTGCAACAAACATAGCTGAGGAAGTGTTCCAACAAGTTAGAACACAACTAACAACTATGCAATTTTCAGGAGCCATACCTACTGCTATCTGCAACATATAGGGTATCATGAAGGATTACCATACTGCCTAATACAGAACCATGGAATGTATTATGCAACACAAGTCGCAGAAGAAATGAACCAGTTGATGTTGGGGAACTTGCAAAATTGCTATTTTGAAACAACGATCGCTATAGGCAACGCTATGCTGTGGAATGGAATTTGGGGGCAAATTAATTACATTGCCACTATTTCTCACTGTTCACGTGGAGATGCATGGTTTTTGTTTCTCCATTTGCTTGCCAGTGAAGATCATTATTTGCTTTATGCATGGTTGACACTGTTCACGTAGAGGCCATGCATAAACTTATTCCATCTTTTCTTATTAACCATTCGCTATTGTAACGGCCTCTTTATGTTTTTTATTTTATTCAATTTGCTGTGTAATTCCCTTGGGGTATGCCCCTCGTAATTATGTAGTGAATTTTCATTTCATTATATACATCTTAACTTTTCCAAAAAAAGTTTAGGGTTTAGGGTTTAGGGTTTAGGGTTTTAGGGTTTAGGGGTTTGGGGTTTAGGGGTTTGGGGTTTTGGGTTTGGGGTTTCGGGTTTGGGGTTTGGGGTTTAGGGTTTAGGGTTGGGGTTTAGGGTTTGGGGTTTCGGGTTTGGGGTTTCGGGTTTAGGGTTTCGGGTTTCGGGTTTCGGGTTTCGGGTTTAGGGATTAGGGTTTAGGGTTTAGGGTTTAGGGTTTAGGGTTTAGGGTTTAGGGGAGAGCAGCCACCATTGGCGACTTGGACGACGACAACTTTCAAGCCCTGTACTGACCGCCGGTGACCACCATATACCCTTGCCGACCCCTCATCATCTTCCCCATCATCCCCTCTATCTTCTCACCGACCAACTTCTTAATCCTGCACCTTTAACTACATCTTCACCGTTCACCCTTCATACCCCGCCCACAAACCACAATGAAAACCACTACTCATAACCCCAAAACCAAACCTGCCAATCCCTAAACCTCTTGGGCTGATAGAGTTAGAGTCTCTGACTCTAGCACTAGATTCACTCTGGAACCCCTTTCCAGACAACCAGTGGGTCACAACCTTAAGATCACGGAAGAAATACTGCTAGAAAATTCTGCACAATGGAAACGGTGCATGATAGGTTTTTTCCCAGGGTTTAGAATGCCATTCCATGCAGTTAATTCAATTGCATTCAGGGCATGGTGCTCACATGGTTTAGAGCATGTAATGACAACTTCCAATGGTTTCATCATCTTTCGTTTCAGCACAGAAGATGAGATGCATACAGTGCTGGAAAAAGGGCCATGGATGTTTGGAGGGAAGAATATCATCCTTCAACAATGGCACCCACGGTTTCAGTTTGATAAAAGCAAAATCTCAACCCTCCCAGTATGGATCCGACTCCATGGATTGCCTTTTCCCTTGTGGTCTAAACAAGGCCTAAGCTTGGCAGCAAGTATGGTTGGAAGACCCCTCTCTTGTGATGAACTCACGTATACTTGCAGCAGGCTTGAGTATGCAAGATTATGTGTTGAAGTTGATGCTGCTTTGCCTTTTGTCCACAGCTTTGACATCGACAGTCCTCTCTCAATTGCACCCATTACAGTCACTGTTGATTATGAATGGACTCCGCCACGCTGTGAAAAATGCAAGGTATTTGGACATTCATGTGCCTCACCATCGCCAATTGTTGAGACCACTGTTACAGCAACTGAAACTCCCCCTGCGTGCTCCCCCCATCCGCAACCGCCAAATCTTCCCACTGCTAATCCCTCCACCACCAACACAGCTACACCTCCTAGCCCCCATCTTACTGCAGAAAGCCCTGTTACAGTAGCTGATCCTTCCACTCACCCTATATCCCAGCCACACATAAATCCTTTACCATTACCTACCACAAACATAACCCTTCACCCTGATGCAGCAAGCCCAACAGATAGGAAGGACTATGACTCCAGCCAAGACTCCGGTAATGAACTCCTTGGCTTTCAACATCATCATTTAAATACACTGCAAGCTACTATATGTCTTGAGAGTAAGATGGACTCTCTACGTACCACTAGTGAGACTGCCTCTACTGACCAGGAGGTTTCAGCTGAGGCTTCAACCTCTGTCAATATGACTGATCACCAGGTTCAGTCCCCACCCCCTACTCCGGCTACTGTGAGGAAGAAGAAAGGGGGCAGGAAAAAGAAGGAGGCCCGGGGCCTTTAGTTTTCTTTCTTTATAATTGTTCTTTACCTCTCAAATAAATGTTCATTGTTGGCAGCTGGAACATATGGGGACTCAATAGCCTCCAAAAACAAAAAACCGTCCATACTTGGACACAAAAACACAATTTAGATATCTTTGGTCTCTTGGAAACTAAGATTGCTACTCATAATTTGGCCGCAACAGTATCCAAACTTGCACCTTCTTACTGGCACTACCATTCCAATATCAATTCCTCTTCCTCATGCCGTATTCTTGTTGGTTGGAACTCCCAAAAACTAAGCCTCACCTGCATTCACTCCGGCCCTCAATGGTTAACTTGTGATATTCTCCAACCAGACTCCACAACCCCAACCAGAATAACCTTTGTCTATGCTTTCAACACCCCATCCGAAAGATTAGCCTTATGGAGTTACATCTCTCATGAAAGCTCCCTCAACTCTAATACTCCATGGATTGTAATGGGTGATTTTAATGCAATCATGCACGCTGAAGACAGAATAGGGGGTGACACAAGATGGCCTCGACATCAAGATGACTTTAGCTCCTGCATATGCCAATCAGAACTCCTACAAATACCATACGCAGGCTTAAGATACACATGGCACAATGGCCAACATGGCAGTAACACTATCCAAAAAAAACTTGACTGGATCTTTGGTAATTCCTGTTTACTATCTCAATGGCCTGCAGCTCATGCAACCTTTCATCCTCGATGCATTTCTGATCATAGCTCAATGGTACTTCACTTGCACAACCAAAACCGCTAGAGGTGCACTCCATTTAAATTCCTGAATATATGGGCCAAACGAGATGACTTCTTGGATATAGTCAGCTCATCTTGGCAGACACATGTTCCTGGGAACCCAATGTATCAATTCACTACTAAGCTGCGCCTCCTGAAGTCAGTCCTAAAGCAACTGCATCATCATCATACAAGTGATATCCCTGGCAGAGTGGCAAAAGCTAGAGAGGACTGGTTTGCTGCTCAACGTATTCTTGATGACAATCCAACATCTCCGGCAGCTCAGTCTACTGAACGACATCTAGCCAGCGACTACATGAAGCTATGTCAAGATGAGGAATCTTATTACAAACAACGGTGCAGAGTCCAATGGCTTCAATTAGGAGATAAGAATACTGCTTTCTTCCATAACTCTTTACTGCATCGTCAATCCAGAAATAGAATCCACAAGCTGACGAATGAGGAGGGTGCTACCATCACTGATTCGCAGGAAATTGGGAAGCTAGCAGTATCATATTATGAGCGCCTACTCACAGCCACACCTACTGCTTTACCTGAGGACATCACCAGCATATACCCCAACACTATCTCAGATACTTCAAAACTTACTACCAGCCTTCCTATCACCAATGAAGATATTAAGAATGCCTTGTTTTCCATTCCTGATAACAAGTCCCCTGGCCCCGATGGATACAATGCCCTATTCTTCAAACAAAGTTGGAGTATCATAAGGCATGACTTCATTGCTGCGGTCAGGTATTTCTTCTCACACAATTTGCTTCCTCGCTGTGTTAATGCTACTCGTGTAGCACTAGTTCCGAAGGTAGAAAATCCTGCAAGTATGAATGATTTCAGGCCCATCTCCTGTTGCAATGTGCTGTACAAATGCATATCCAAGTTAATTGTTGTCAGGTTGAAAGCAGCATTGGCAGAAGTAATTGGTCCATCACAATTTGCCTTCCTCCCTGGCCGACAAATTTCTGATGCCATTCACCTTACTCAAGAGTTAATGCATAATTACCACCTCAATACAGGACCGACCCGATGTGCTCTAAAAATTGATCTGAAGAAAGCCTTTGATACGGTCAGCTGGGAGTATATTCTAGCAGGGCTTACTGCTATTGGCATTCCGCAGAGCATGATTAACTGGATCAACACTTGCCTCTCCACAGCTCACTATACTATCAGCATCAATGGGGAATCACATGGCTTCTTCAAAGCCACCAGGGGTATACGGCAAGGAGATCCACTCTCCCCTTACCTATTTGTGTTGGCCATGGAAGGCCTTGGAGGCATTCTGCACAAAGTAGCTCAGCAAACAACATTTCGGCATCATTGGTGTTGTAAGCCAACCAATATAACTCATGTTTGTTTTGCAGATGACCTCATGCTCTTTTGTCATGCTGACATTGGCTCCATTGGTGTGCTGCGGTCTAGCTTAGACAGCTTCACCAAGCTCTCAGGAGTCACAATCAATTTTGCTAAGAGCTCCATGTACCTCTCAGGCATCGATGAGGGCATGCAACACACTATTACAAACTGGATTGGTATAGAGCAACGCACCCTCCCTGTGCGCTATCTTGGCATTCCACTTATTTCCACCAGACTCACCAACACGAATTGCATCCCTCTGCTGGAGAGAATTACTTCCAGGATTAAGCTTTGGACTTCCTCTTCTCTCACATATGCTGGCCGTCTACAACTCATCAAGTCCATCCTCTTCTCTATACAGGTCTACTGGTCTTCTATATTTATTCTGCCATGCTCCACACTTAGAAAGATTGAAAGCCTTTTGGCAGCTTTCTTATGGCGTGGCACTTCCTTAACCACTTCGGGAGCCAAGGTGGCTTGGAATTCTGTATGCTACCCCATGCAAGAAGGTGGCCTCGGCATCAAGAAACTAAAAGATTGGAACAAGGCTGCAACATTAAAGCATATATGGCGTCTCCTCACAGAAACAGATTCGATATGGACAACCTGGGTCCATGCAGTGCTGCTACGACAGAAATCATTTTGGCAAACCCCTATTCCTTCCACTCTTTCGTGGACTTGGAGGAAGATACTTCAAAGTAGGGATTGGTGTCGAGGCTGGTTCCTAACAGGCGTTGGTGATGGCTCTTCCACTTCTTTGTGGTATGACTACTGGCTGTCTGAAGGGAAGAGATTAATTGACATTCTTCCACTGCGTACACTCACGTCAACAGGACTATCTTGGACAGCAAAAGTTTCTGATATAATTTGTAGAGGGCAATGGCACTTTCCTGTCGGCCAACTTGCACTGCAGGGGATATGGGATTCCATTACTTTTCAACCTTGCCAATCCTTAGCAGACAATTGCATTTGGAAGGGTCACACATCGGGCAAGTTCTCTATAGCGTCTGCATGGGAACTTCTTCTGGATACCAGACCAAACACCAACATGCATCACCTCCTCTGGTTCAAAGGCCACATTCCACGTCAATCCTTCATTCTCTGGCTAGCATGCTTGGGTCGGCTGCGCACCATGGATAGACTGCACTCAACAGGAATCATCACGAACAACACATGCATTCTTTGTGGTCTTCATGTGGAGACACATGAACACTTATTTTTTGATTGCAGCTTCACTGATTCAGTTTGGCGATCAATCAACACCCGAGCCCAATTGTAATGGCCACACACCTCCTGGCAGGATCTTCTCCAATGGGCATCTACACACTACAGGCAGCAAAATGACATCACGCACATGATAGCTCGCCTCCTCTTATCAACCACGGTCTATTTCATTTGGCATGAAAGGAATAATCGGGTCTTTAGCAACCAGCACCGAACTGGTCAAACCATTATGGAGGAAATCTATCAGCTAATCCGAACACATCTAACACACATGGAACATGCAGACAGGATCCCTGACTTTGTTTGCACCGTATGGCGATTGAGGGACAGCTAAGGGAACAAATGGTAAAGCTTGATGTTTCGCAGCTGTTGTATATGGCAAGAACATTCTGTGGAAGAAAATTAATTACATAACCACTGTTCACGTCGTGGCTATGCATGGTTTCTAAAGGAAGAATTAATTGCTTTCTACTGTTCACGCAGTGGCCATGCAAGTTTCCCTTTCTTTATTCATTTATTTTGATACTGTTCATTGCCAAACTTCTGCTTTTTTTAACGTTCTGAGTTTTTTTTAGTTTTTTCCTTGGGGTATGCCCCTCGTAAATCTGTAGCTACTTTCTCTTCATTTATATACTACTTAACTTTTCCAAAAAAAAAGTTTGGGGTTTGGGGTTTGGGGTTTGGGGTTTAGGGTTCGGGGTTTAGGGTTTAGGGTTAGGGGTTTAGGGTTTAGGGTTAAGGGTTTAGGGTTAGGGGTTTAGGGTTTAGGGTTAGGGGTTTAGGGTTTGGGGTTAGGGGTTTAGGGTTTAGGGTTTAGGGTTAGGGGTTAGGGGTTTAGGGTTAGGGGTTTAGGGTTTAGGTTTTAGGGTTTAGGGTTTAGGGTTTAGGGTGTAGGGTGTAGGGTTTAGGGTTTAGGGTTTAGGGTTTAGGGTGTAGGGTGTAGGGTTTAGGGTTAAGGGTTTAGGGTTTAGGGTTTAGGGTTTAGGGTT
>Ga0307515_10019391_pt1 | contig 12250 bp, 1 predicted proteins | sample 17_EM_MG_FD_194513 | JGI IMG/M metagenome (GOLD analysis project Ga0307515, IMG submission 194513) | Populus trichocarpa ectomycorrhiza microbial communities from riparian zone in the Pacific Northwest, United States - 17_EM | ecosystem: Host-associated > Plants > Roots > Unclassified | place...
TAACTACCTATTATAGGTACGCTTTTATATTAGTATTAGCGTTTTCTAGTTACCTAGTAGTTTTATAGTAAAAGGATATAGATATCTTAACGAAGATACTAACGCGTTAGTAGATTCGTCCCTATATATTAGAGTTAAATTATATACCTTAGTTAGACATAATTAAGTTAGGTAACCTATATAGTTAATAAACTTTACGGAAAAAGGTATTAGTAATATCGCTAACGGCTATGCCTTTAGTTAGGATATAGTATTACTCTTTTATAAGTTAGCATATTATTATAAGGATATTATTATAGGTATAGCCATATCGTTTATCGGGTAGTAGGTTAATAATAAAATCTATAGTAATATTTGCCTATTATTATATAGGTACTAGTAAAGGGTATAGTAGTCCTTAGTACTTTATATTAAAGGCTTTAGCGCGCTTATAACTATAATAGGCGCCTATAAAGCGGTTAACTAAGTCTATTATTTTTAGCTAGAAGTAATACCGGCTAAGGAGCTTATAGGTTCCTCCTTTACCTAGGTAGCCGCTTAATTAAAGGTTATAGGCTATTTAGATTAGTTACCGTTATAGATTTTCTAAGTTAGGGATAAATAGGCCGCCTTTATAATAAAGCCTATTCTCTTTTACTTCTAAGACTGCTATATTAATCTAGCCTAAGCTTTAGAGGTTAGTAAGCAGTATATAGGCGCTAGCGGTCTTTACGGCAATAAGTTAATATAATAGTAGGTTAATAAAGGTGTTATATGCTATAGTAATAAGCTTATTAATTTTGGAAGGTAACTTTAGTTCCATAGTATAAAGCTAAGGTATAATTAGCTCTATTATAAGTAGTATACCTAATACTAAATTTTATACTTTTAGGATTATCTATTATTAGAACTAATTATAAAGGTTATCTTTAAACTAAGGAAGATCTTATAAGCGGCGTATTAGGCTATTAGGTTTAGTACCTTATACTCCTAGTTAATATATAATTTTAAAGTTAAAACTAAAGAGGAACTTGTTTCAATATACCTAGCGTTAGTTTAGCTACTTTATAGTTATAAAGTACTTAAGGTTATAATAGTTTATAAGGACTTTAGTTAGCTAGTTAGGCTCTACTTAAAAAAGTTTTAGTTAGAATTCTTTAAACGCTTATATAATTATAAGGAGTTCTTTATTATAGATTTTATAGTTATACTTTTATACTATAAGCTTAAATAAGTAGAATATAACTAGGTAAAGAAAACCGTTATTACCTATTTAGAAAAGGACGCCTACGTTAATATAGTTTAAGAAGTTAGTTTTAAGATAAAGTTATTATCCTAGTATAAAGTAAGCTGGGATAAGTACTTTGGTAAAGGCATTTTTAAGGTCTTAGAGCGCCATCTTATATTTAGGCGTTTAGGTAAAGCGTAGGTGTGTTTTTCTTTCTCTTATAAAAAGGCCTTTTGTTTATATTATTACTATAAGTAGTACTACTATACCTAAGAAGTTGTATATAAATTTTTAATAAAGGTTAGTAAAACTAAGGAAGGCTTATACATTCTTAATATAATTAGGGGCTTACTATTTAGTAATTATATATACTTTTTTAGGGTCTATATAGAGACTCTTAATAGTAATAATTAGTTTAAGGTATTTTACTTCTATAACTAAAAATTTGTATTTCTTTAAATTAATATAAAGTCTTAGTCCTTAAGGCGCTATAGGACCTTTTAAACGTGTTTGGTATACTTAAAAAAGTTATTACTATAAATAAGTATATTATCTAGGTACGCAGAGTAAAAGTTATTAAGGTAGGCCTATAAGGCGTTATTAATATAGCTTTAAAAGGTACCTAGGCCATTATATATGCTAAAGGGTATAATAGTATATTTAAATTAGCTAAAGCGCAATATAAATATAGTTTTCTATTTATTACCTTTCCGTATTTAAAGATAGTTAAAGGCGATAATAATATTAAGCTTAGTATAGATTTTGGCTTAACTAAGCCGCTTAAGGGTCTTACCTATAAGTGGTACTAGGTATTAGTTTTTAATTATAATAGCGTTAAGTCCTCTATAGTTAATATAGAATTAAATACCTCCTTTTAGTTTCTTAGTAAAAAGGATAGGGGCGGCTACTAGTAATCTATTAGGACAAATAAATCTTTTATTAAGGTGCTTATTAATATACTTTTTTATAACTAGAAGTTTATCTTTTAATATTAGGTAGGGTCTCTTATAAAGTAGCATTTTCCCTTATTTAATATTAATGGTATAGTTATTAGGTTAATATAGGGGAAGTATATTTACGCCCTTTTATAAGTATATATCGGTAAATTTATAATACCTTTTAGGAAAGAGCTTATAGAGTTCTTTATTAGTAAGTCCTTTTTAAGCTTTATAAGATTCTTAAAGTCTAAAGGTAAAAGTCCGTAAAGTTCTATATAGGCGTTATCTTTTAAAAGGTTAACTATATCTATCCTATTACTATAAAGGACGTAGTTTTATTCTTTATTAAGCTTATATAGTTATAATTAGGAAGTTATAATAACGATTTAGCCTTATTTATATACTATACGGTAAAAGGCTAGGGCACTTATATAGTAGTAATTAATTATAGGTAGGGTAATAAGTGGTTTTATAGGTTAATATTCTAGAAAATAAATAAAGATAGCTAGGTTATACCCTAGGCAAGTCTCTCTATAGTATTTAAAGTTAAAGGTTATTTTTTTTCTTCTTCTAGTTAATAGCGGGGTTGTATTATTTAAGCTAGTTTATTTTAAGAATAATAGGGTAGTTAGTAAGTAGTATAATATAGGCTTAAAGTTCTTTCTACTGCCTATTTATATCTAAGTAGAGTTATACTATATAGGTAATCTTTTATACGGTATAACTACTATTAGTAAGTTATAGGGCGCGGGCTTTAGTAAGGGGTAAAGTAAATAGGTTATAAGTATGCACAAATTAGGTATCTATAAATTTATTAGTAGCTTCGTAATTAATTATAAAATAGCTTTTATATTATTTTTTAGTAGTAGTTTCTATTATAGGTAAAACTATCTATTTCCGTTTATTTATTTTTACTAAGTTATCTATTAAGCAAGCTAATATATAGATCCCTCTATTATTAGGGCGTCCTAACCTATAACTTAGAGCTAGGACTTAGTGTTTTCCGCTTTTATATCCGACTCTACTACTATTACTACGTCTTTATCTTATATAGTGGTAGTATATAGCAACCTATTTAGTATTTAGGGTATTAGGCTAGGTATTAGGCGGCAGCTATTAGACCTAGCTATTAGGCAGTTTAGGTTATTATAATAATAGCCTTTTTAATAGTATTTATAGTGGCGTCCTAGTTTCCGGAGTAGCTCGTGCTCTCTATTTAAGAGTTTTTATAGAAAGGTTAGTATAGAGAAATTAATATTAGCTCCTATAGTACTTAAAGTAGTAGGTATTAGTGGCTTAGTATATATAGGTTTAGTAGGCCTAAAAGGCTTCTATAAAGAGGTCTTTAAGTAAGGGTTAGTAGTAGTAATTTAATTTAGTTATTATTCAATCTTTTATAAAGCTGCTACTATATTATAAATATTATTATAGTATAGCTAGTAGCTTCGTAACTAAGGCGATAAGTAACTTTTTTAAGGAGGTTTTTTTAGTCTTTAGTATTATCTTAAGTAAGGGCTCTAGTGTATTTCTAGAATTTAATATAGAATTTATTAAATAATTTGGTAGGGTTTATCTTTAGGGTATATAGTTTAGCTTAGCTAGTAGCTAATAGGTTATAGTCACGGTATATTAGGTTAAGATTATTAAGGATTTCCTAGTAGGACTGCTACTTCTATAGGTTATTAGTTTCCTATTAGGCAAAGAGTTTATTAAATAGTATACCCTTTATTTACCCAATAATATAACTAATCTTAGTATCTTCTATAGGAAAGAGGTAGGCGCTCTAGGTTAGTTTTTTTACGGGTTTATATTTTTTAGTAGCTATATTCCTTACGGTCTTCCTAAAAGACTAGGGGATTAGGGTAATATATATTAGACCCTATAATAGCAACTTAGGTTTAATTATTATGGCTTTTATTATTGTTGCTTTAGTAAGGGTTTCTATTAGGCAAACCTGCTTAGCACTAACCCTCCGTTAAGTGTTAAGTAGGTAAAGTTACTAGGTGTATAAAGACTTAGGTAGCGTTATATATAGTAAAGAGATATCTAGTATTATTACGAATATACTTATTAAGCTAAGATTATAAGTATTTAATTATGCCGTCTTTTTTAGTAACTTTAGTAATAAGTATAATCTTAGCTATAACGATCGCCTATTAAGCTAAATAAACGTAACTAGCTAAAAAGGTATAGTATTAAACCGAATGGTTTAATAGGCTCGATAACCAATATATATACGTTCGTCCCTATATCGTCACCTAATATTAGCCTTCTTTAACTACTAGACGTCGCGTTTAAATATATAGAGGTTGTCTTTAATCTTTTGGCGTGTATTATTAATAAGCGCCTTATAAGCTTATTGGTCTTAGATAATATCGCGATCTTAAGCAGTACGTATTTTAGCTTATATAAGCTTTAGGTAGTAGTTCTATAAAAGGCGGTAGTATTTATTAGGTTTTTATACTACTCTTTTTATAAACGTCTCGGCGTCTTATATTTTAATTTTAATAGGTAGTAGCTTTTTTACTTGCTTATCTATAGTTATATAGTTAATAAAGGATAAGATATTGTTAATGTCTACTTTGTTAAGGCTGTTATAATCTTTTAAGCTACTAGGCTTCCCCTTAGGGGTTAAGGCTAGTGCTAATGAGTCGAATTCTCCTAGGGTTAATTGGCGGCGTAGGTTAAGTATAGGTATTGGATTGTTCTTTAGGTTTAATATAGTAGCTAATAAGGAATATTATCTTATTATTATAGGTTCCTTAAAAGTATAGAGTAGGGTAATTTATAGATACGCTACTTCTAGTAGCGCCTGCGGTATTATAGAGACGTAGAATTAGTTATAGGCTAAGTATTAGTAGTAAAAAAGGCGTAACGTAATATTATAGGATGGGGGTAGTAGCTATAGAGTGTATGTATTTAAGGAGTTTATAAAACGTTATATAATTAATTATAAGGGTTAAAGGCATAAGGAGGTAATATACCTACGCGTAGCTAATATAAGCTATACGTAAGGTATATATAAGAGTATAGGGTTCTCCTATAGAGGCCCCTAAAGTGGGGTTCTGTAATAAGGTCCTCTTAAGGTAAGATATTTTTAAGGCCTTCCTAGGTAATATAGAAAGAGCTTAGTAAAATATAACAGCCTTATATAAATGCCTTTAAGGTAAATCTTGTAAATTGCTACTATATAAAGATACTAAGCCAGAAAGGAAAAGGAGAAGAGGAAGGCCTTTAAGGGTTAATGTAAATATAAAGGAGTCGTTAAGGCACTAGTAGTAAGCGAGTTAATAGCGATTTTCTATCCCGGGGATAGAAAATTTTAATTAGTTAATAGAATATAGTAGAAATATAGTAGAATTTAGTAAGTAATACGCCTTAGCACTATTATAGTACTAATATTAAAGAAAAGAAAAGCTATAGTTATAGACCTTTCTTAGCTATAATTAGGGCAAGATATAAAAGGAAAGACCCTTTATATCTCTATTAAGCTAAAAATAGTACTCCTTATAGGCAAGGTATATTTGCTTTAAGTATTATATAATAGTGGCGCTAAAATTGATTTTATATAATATAATTTAGTAAAAGAGTATAAACTTATCCTATTACTAAAGTAGTAAAAACCTATTATAAGCTTTTTAGACAAGTATTAGATTAAATTATATAGTGCCTATAAGCTTATAGTATTAGTAGCCAATATATAAAACCGTATTATAGTAGTTAGTCTATAATATAATAAAGAATTAAAAGGGTATATATGACTAATAAGCTTAAAAGATATCCTAAAAGATATAGCTCTAGGTAAAATAGTATCCGCTTTATACCTAAAGAAGTATTAAATCTAACTCCTATTTTATAAAAAGATAGATATAGAGCCTAATATACGCAATAACCTCTTTATAATAAAAACCCTATAAAGAACTGCTAAATAGTTTACAGAGATACTATAGGGAAATAGTAATATTAAATATCTTATAAAATACCTCTATTATTATAGGCTACTTAAATTTAAGTAATACGCGAAGAGTATACTATGGTACCTTAAAAGCTATATTAAAGAATTTCTTATACTTTATTAGCTACTATATAAAACTATTTAATATATAGTGGTAACTATATATAAACAACTACTGTAGTATATAACGCTGCCTATAAGTATTTTAAGGGAGTTTTAGGACCTACCCAATAATAATATAGAGGGTAAACGCGATACTAATCTATTTAATATTCTATTAGGCCTAAGGAACCTACTAAGGGTATTTATAAGTAGGTAAGCCAAAGTCCTTTTATAAAACTTAAAATATAATTTTATAATTAATTTTAAAAAGGTAAATAACTGCTAAACCTTATTATTTATAACGTTTTTATAAAGAGCTTAAAATCCTATAAGAGTATCTTAATAGTTTTTTAGAAAAGGAGTAAATCTAGCCTAGTAAGTTACTAGTAGGTATACTTATCCTCTTATTTTAAAACTAAATAGAACTATAAGGTTATATATAGACTATTATAGTCTTAATAAAATTATAATTAAGAACTATTACCTACTACTAATAGTTAATAAAATGCTAGATTAACTATTTAGGGCAAAGATCTTTATAAAGCTAGATTTTTAAGACGTCTATTATAGGCTTTATATTAAAAAAAGGGATAAGTAAAAGATAGCTTTTGAAATATAATACGGCCACTTTAAGTATCTAATAATGCCTTTTAGGCTAGCTAATATGCCTATAATATTCTAATTATATATTTTTAAGACCTTAGGGCGACTAGTTAACCATATATATATTATCTATTTAGATAATATTCTAGTCTACTTAAAACATAAGAAATAATACGAGTAATACGTCTATAAAGTATTAGAATGTTTAAATAATAAGGGCCTTTACGCTAAGGCATTAATATATATCTTTAATACTAAGTAAGTTAAGTTTTTAGGTTATATTATAATGCCTATAAATATAGATAATCTCAAAGTAGCTAAAGCTAAAGAGCTATTAGGATATCTAAGTATTTTTCAGCTTTACCATTTTCTATAGACATTTTGTTTATAACTACTTAGATATTACCTAATATCTATTTAACTATATTGTAAAAGCTTTTTAAGACCTAGCCTAAAAAGGCTTAGAAAGCTTTTCAAAAACTATAGTATTTTAACCTAAATTAGCTCTTAATAATAATTACTAATATATCGAATTTTGCCCTTACTAGTATCCTACTATAACTTAATAGGGATTTAGATACTACCTAGCTCTATTAAAGACTAGTAGTATTCTATAATAAAAGATTCTAAGTACCTAAATTTAGATATTATACCTATAATAAAGAACTACTAGCTATGGTTAACTGCTTTAAATAGTAGTAATACTACCTTAAGCATGCTAGCTATACTACTTATATACTTTTAGATTATTATAATCTATACTACTTTATAACTATAAAGGGCTTATACCTTAGTAAGCTAATTAAGTAGAGAAGCTTACGCGATTTAATTTTAAAATTAAATATAAGCTAGGGGAAAACAACCCTACTAATAAACCGTTATAATAGCTAAACTATATTAAAGGCTTTAAAACGGGAGAAGGAAAACAGATAATAGATACCTTACTCCTTATATTATAAAATAAGCTCTAGGTCTAAAATACTTAAGTACCTATAGCTCTATATACTAAGTCTTAGGTAATATAAACTCTATTAGCTCCTACTAATATTCTAGCTAGTACTTAGTTTATTACTATTAACGGTCTAAATATACCTAAAGAGGGCGTCCCTAATGTAGGTTCAGAACCTAGTAATATACTACCTTTAATTACTAAGCTATTCTCCTAAACTAATAGTAAAGTTATATAGTAATTAGAACTTAGAACTGTATAATAACTAAAAAACATTAACCTTATAGCAGCCTTCCTAATATATACGTATTAAGAGGTTATAAAATCTATAGTACTATCTACTTTTATATTTAGAGTAGTATAAAATAAAATAGCTTTTACTTAGGAACCATTTAAAAGATTAATAGATTTTATCTATAAGGTGTAATAAAGAGACGCCTTTTATAATATTTTTAATATAAAGTAAACTAGAAATATAATAGAAATGGAGCTGTTAGGCACTACTATTAGGAACTAGACCTAATAGGCCTATTACGTAGATATAATAAGGTTTAGGTACTATAAAAAGCAAATATATAATAGAAGATTCTTATAAAGAATTACAATAATCCTTCGGTAGGTATTATAGTTAAGCTAAAATAATACAATTACTTTAACGTAAATACAATTAGCTAAAACTTAATTAGGAAGTAAAAGAGTGTATTAGTTACTATAAAAAGTATTAAGTATATAAAATCTAAAGGTATAAGCTATAGGGTTTACTTAAATTAGTTTCTCTTGCTAGCAAACTATAGTAATATTACGCTATGGATTTTATTACAGATCTTCCGCTATTTAAGGATAAGTAAGGATAAATATATAATTTAACGTAATCCATAAGCTAATAGCCTATATAAGTAAGTGGCCTACCTTACTAAATAAACACGCGATTATAAAATGAGGTAATTAATTAACTATAAATAACTATATTTAGTGTAGCTATCTACAAGCTAATTGCCTACCGTCTAAGGTATATACGTACTGCTAACTCATGCGAACTTTTAAGCTAATTAGCGGCGCGTACTAACTCCTACAAACTCCTAAACTAATAGAACGTCGTGCTACCCTCTAGCTCATCTATAACCCCAAAATTCCTTTATAAAGTGTCTAAGAAATTACATATACGCGTTTGCTATAAACTAGGCGCGATTCTTAATATATATTAACTTTAAGTAACTATAACGGGGTTAATATAGCGGCTACAGCTACGGTTCCTAATATAATTAAATTGTAACATCCTCTATTAGTATATTCCAGTAAATTTAACTAGCTAATTAACGTATTAGGGGGTGAAGTACAGTCTTAAAGTTTAAAGACGCGTTTTTAAACCCGGTTATACCTTACTAGCCTTATTAACACAGTGATTATACTCTACTTCTATAACTCTATTTACTATTAAACTTTATAAAGTGCTTCTTATACCCTATTATAAATAGCTTACCTAATTACACTACACCTATATAACATTCGTGGCGCGTTATTAGTTAGGTATGCTTTTTTAGGGACTTTTATAAGCTTCTGCAAACTCCTAGGCCAATTAAAAAAGCTTTTACAAACTTCCGCAAACTCTTAGGCTAATTAAAAAAGCTTTTATAAACTTCTATAAACTCTTATATTAATTAAATAAGCTTATACAAGCCCCTATATTAAGCTAGGTAGATATTAAGATATAGGCCTAAACTAAAAAAGAAGAAGAAGGGCGTTAACCGTCTGGGTCAGTAGTATAGATCTTAAGGTAAGGCGGTGGAGTCGCCTATACTATAACCGTCAGCTAATCGCGGTTCTATCTTAGAGACTTTATAGTTAATTTAAAGTCCAAGTATAAAGTAATTACTATTAGCTACCTAATAGGTAGGGTATATAGAGAATATACCATTCTAGCACAAGATTGTTAGCCTTTACATTTAATAAATTCTTCTTTAAACCTATCTATAGCTTAAAGACTTTAAGCCGCGCAATAAGCGAGTGCGTACTTTACGTCGGCTTATATTTAAGAAAGACGATACTCTTCTTATTACCCGTATAGGCTTTAGTAAAAGTCTAATCTTCTATACGTATTCTATTTTTACCGGTAAGATTACTATTTAGATAATACTATTAAATAAGCTTAGTAACGAGTAGTTAGATAATATTAAAAAGATAAATAGGTCTAATTTAGTTCTTATTAACAGTAAAATAAGAAGTTAAGAAAAGGATCTAATTATAAAGATTTAGAAAGGGGTATATATATATATACTTTTTAGACCTAAGTAGGCGTTAATAAAGTTATTCCAGGACGCCTTAAAGGGCTAGAGCTGCAGTCTTAGATTAGGCTAGCTATAATTAATAAATATTATCTAGTAAAGAATTAGGAAAGCTTCTAACTACCTACTTAATACTAGATAAACTATAGATAATTTTCCGTCTAAGTATTATCTAGTTTACCTATTTTATAATACTTAATAAAAAGGTAGAGAGATTAGTTCTATTACGCGCTAGGTTTTAAATAGTCGGCGTTTATCTATACTTGACTAAGGTTATAAAAATATCTATTAATTATCCGGAGGTATCTATATATATATATAGCTAATTTTTAAATAAAAGGTAGACCTATAGAAGAACCTATATTTTCTATTAAATAACTATATAGATGGTAATAGAATACCTACACCTATATATATAACAAAGATAATAGTCTTTATTAATGGTAGAATTTTTATTTAGGATATAGTAGAGTACCTTTAAAATATACTGCTCTAGAAGTAAACCTTTAAACTAAAAAAGTAATAGTCCGACGTCTAAGCGGGCTTAGACCGCCCAGGCCACACACGCTTAGGCTAAATCTTAACGTTGCCACTAAAGATAAGCCCTATTCTTGGAAAAGTTAGTAAGATTTTATATATAGCTTAGTTAATACCTAGAAATACCTAATACGCCTTGATATAAGATAGGGTATAAAGTTAGACTTACTCTAAAAGTATAAGATAATATATCGCATTATATATATTTTCTAAGAAAAATATATATATTTAGTTCTTTTTTTAGTACTTAATAAACTGTTATAATAGAACCTAGCGCCAGGTTTCTAAAGGCATGTAATTACTAGTAAAATTAGCTTAAAGCTTTTTTAAGATTAAAAAGTAACCGTTTAGTAACCGTTTAGTAATAGTCCAGTAGAGGTCTAGATATAGTAAAGGTAACTATTTTTAAGGGGTGCTACTAGGAATTTGGCCTTATCTACTAAATTTTTTAATGTAGTAGATACTAAATCTTATTATAAATTCTAAATACGCACTTATAATTTATTAGAAAAAAAAAACTATAAAAAAGTATTATCGTTTTATTACGCTAATTAAGATTATTATTATCCTAAGGCCAAGATTCCCCTTTAAGTTCTTGGTATTTCTAAGCAATTTAGTTATTACTCTTATATACCTCCACCCTTAAACCTTTTTAATATATAAAAGCTTTATTAAAACCTAGCAATTTTCCTTAATATTTAGCTCTTGCCCTTATAATATCCTTAGTATTAATTATTTAACGTTTTAACTAAGCTTTTAATACTATTTCTATCCATTTTATACGCCTACTCTACTTAGAGCTCTTATTAACCGTAAAAAAGTCCTTTTAAAAAGTAGTGTTACTAGAATATATGCTATATATTAATATAATAGTTTATAAAATAAAGTATAATTAGTAAATATAGGTAGGGCTTTTATTATAAATTAGATATATTAATACCTTTTGCTCTAAATAGCCCTTTTTTAAGGTTTTTTAAGACTCTTTTACTACGCTATAGTATAATTAAGCCTAATATTTTAATGGAATTGGAACACCTTTTACTTTTATAAGTAAAGAGTAGTGCTAATTATAAAATAATTAAGAAATATTATTAGTATAACTAATAATTCTGTGCGGCTATACAATATCCTTATTTAAAAACTTTAGTAGTATTCCGTTTATAGTAATTTCCCTAAATAGGTAATAGTTTTCTTAGAGTGGTAGAAAAGATTTAAGGGTATTTAACTGGAAAATTTAGGTTAATACTTAAAGTTAGTTAAGGTACTAAACGGCATTAAACTAAAATGGATTTTATATAAGTTCTAAAAAAGTCTTCTAAAGACCTCGCTGCACTAAAGTAAAATCTCTAGTAGTCTTAATATTTAAGTTAAAATTAAATAAATTCTACCTTTAAATAGTAACCTCTACTTAGAGAGGTAAAGCGTGGTCTTTTTCTTAATACAGCTAAGATATATTAGAGGAATTCTCGGAAACTAAAAAAGTATAAGAGTAGGCCTTAGAGGAACTAAAAAGTAAAGGCATCTTTTAGTATTTTTAAAGATTATTTATATAAATTAGGTAAATTCTTAAAGAATTAATATCCTTTATATTAGATTCTTTGAGAAACTATACTATTTCTCCTTTATCTTACCTAAATAAATAAATTATATTTTTCTATTAAGGATATACTCTCTTTA
>Ga0307515_10019392_pt1 | contig 12250 bp, 15 predicted proteins | sample 17_EM_MG_FD_194513 | JGI IMG/M metagenome (GOLD analysis project Ga0307515, IMG submission 194513) | Populus trichocarpa ectomycorrhiza microbial communities from riparian zone in the Pacific Northwest, United States - 17_EM | ecosystem: Host-associated > Plants > Roots > Unclassified | place...
GGGCGCAGTGCGGGACAGTCGGACTCTCGAACGAGCATGTACGCGGCGTCCGCAATTTCGCCGAGCCGCTCGGCCAGTTCGAAGACGTCTTCCGACTCGATCGGCGTGCTGAAACGCCTCCCGCACCGCCACCAGCACCTCACGGCGTTCCGCCGACTGGACCAGCAGTGGCGTGTGCACGACGCACGCCCCGACCAAGCCGCCGACCAGCGCGTGCGAGGAGCTGGAGGGCAGCCCACGCCACCGACCGTGTCGGCGACGGTGGCGCCGGCCAGCAGCGGGCCCGCGACGTGACACACGGCCGCCAGCAGCAGCGCCGCGCCGGGGGCGCGCGTCGCGACCAGCGCGGCCACCGAGTTCGCGGAGTCGTGGAACCCGTTGGTGAAGTCGAAGACCAGGCGATCGCGATCGCCACGGCCAGCGCGACCGCGGCGGTCGCGCCTCATCCCTCCCAGGTCCAGTTCCGGATCTCCGGCAGGTCCTCGCCGTGGGCCAGGATCCAGCGGCGGTGCTTGCCCTGGGCCTCGGTCATCCGCTGCCGCAGCACGCCCGCCGTCGCCACCAGGCCCGGCACGCGGTCGATCACGTCGATCACCAGCTGGAACCGGTCCATGTGGTTGAGCACCAGCATGTCGAACGGCGTGGTCGTGGTGCCGTGCTCGGTGTACCCGCGCACGTGGAGGTCGTGGTGGTTGGTCCGGCGGTAGGCCAGGCGGTGGATCAGCCACGGATAACCGTGGTAGGCGAAGATCACCGGCCGGTCCGGGGTGAACAGCGCGTCGAACTCGCGGTCGCCCAGGCCGTGCGGGTGTTCGGCCTCCGGCTGCAGGCGCATCAGGTCCACCACGTTCACGACGCGCACCGCCAGGTCCGGCAGTTCCGCGCGCAGGATCTGAGCTGCCGCGAGCACTTCCAGAGTCGGGGCGTCGCCCGCGCAGCCGAGGACAACGTCCGGCTCGCGGTCGGTGTGCGTGCTCGCCCACTCCCAGATGCTCACCCCACGGGCGCAGTGCAGCGCGGCCTGCTCGGCGTCGAGCCAGTTCGGGCTGTCGTTCTTACCCGCCACCACGACGTTCACGTAGTCCCGGCTGCGCAGGCAGTGCGCCGCGACTTCGAGCAGCGTGTTGGTGTCCGGCGGGAAGTAGATCCGCACGACCTCGGAGCTCTTGTTGGCGACGTGGTCGACGAAACCCGGGTCCTGGTGGGAGAAGCCGTTGTGGTCCTGCCGCCACACGTGTGAGGTCAGCAGGTAGTTCAGCGAGGCGACCGGGCGCCGCCACGGGATCTGCCGGTGCACCCGCAGCCACTTGATGTGCTGGTTCACCATCGAGTCGACGATGTGCACGAAGGCCTCGTAGCAGTTGAACAGCCCGTGCCGGCCGGACAGCAGGTAGCCCTCGAGCCAGCCCTGGCACAGGTGCTCGGACAGCACCTCCAGCACCCGGCCGTCGGGCGACAGGTGCTCGTCGACCGGTTCCACCGCGGCCTGCCACTGCTTGGCGGTGACGTCGTAGACCGCGTCGAGCCGGTTGGACGCCGTCTCGTCGGGGCCGAAGAGACGGAAGTTCGCCCGGTCGGCGTTGAGCGCGAAGACGTCCCGCAGGAACCGGCCCAGCACGCGGGTCGGTTCGGCCTGCGTCGCGCCGGGTGCGGGCACGGCGACCGCGTGGGCCGCGATGTCCGGCAGCGTCAGCGGCTGCAGGAGCGTGCCGCCGTTGGCGTGCGGGCTGGCGCCCATCCGGCGCTCCCTCGCCGGGATCATCGCCGTGACGTCGGCGACCGGGCGGCCGCGAGAGTCGAACAGCTCCTCCGGACGGTAGGAGCGCATCCACTCCTCCAGCTGGCGGAGGTGCTCCGGGTTCTGCCGGACGGCCGGCAGCGGCACCTGGTGCGCGCGCCAGGTGCCCTCGACCGGCAGACCGTCCACAACGGACGGACCGGTCCAGCCCTTGGGGCTGCGCAGCACGATCATCGGCCACGCCGGCCGGCCGGTGCTCCGGTGGATCACCGCGAGGTCGGCGACCGCCGAGTCGAGCGCGGCGGCCATCGCCTGGTGCATCGTCTCGGGGTCGCTGCCCTCGACGTAGATCGGCTCGTAGCCGTAGCCGCGCAGCAGCGCGTCCAGTTCGGTCGGCGCGATGCGGGACAACACGGTCGGGTTGGCGATCTTGTAGCCGTTGAGGTGCAGGATCGGCAGCACCGCGCCGTCACGGACCGGGTCGAGGAACTTGTTGGCGTGCCAGGACGTCGCCAGCGGGCCCGTCTCGGCTTCACCGTCCCCGATCACACAGGCGACGACGAGACCCGGGTTGTCGAACGCCGCGCCGAAGGCGTGCGCGAGCGAATAGCCCAGCTCGCCGCCTTCGTGGATCGAGCCGGGGACCTGCGGGGCGACGTGGCTGGGCACGCCACCGGGGAACGAGAACTGCTTGAACAGCTCCCGCATGCCCTCGGCGTCGCGCGTGACCTCGGGCCAGGCTTCCGTGTAGCTGCCTTCGAGCCAGGTGTTCGCCAGCAGGGCCGGGCCGCCGTGGCCCGGGCCGGTGACGAACATGGCGTTCAGGTCGTGGGTCAGAATGGCCCGGTTGAGGTGGGCGTAGACGAAGTTGAGGCCGGGTGAGGTCCCCCAGTGCCCCAGCAGTCTCGGCTTGACGTGCTCGGGGCGCAGCGGTTCAAGGAGCAACGGGTTGGCCATCAGGTAGATCTGGCCGGCCGCGAGGTAGTTCGCGGCCCGCCAGAGAGCATCCACCTGGGCCAGCTCGGTACGGCCGAGCACCGCGGGCCGGGCGTCGAGCGCGGTCACTTCTGCCGCTCCGGGCGGACGACGAGCACCGGGCACTGGGCGTGCTGGACCAGCGCCTGGCTGGTCGAGCCGAGAAGCATCCCGGTGAAGCCGCCGCGGCCGCGGCTGCCGACGACGACCAGCTGCGCGGTCTCGCTCTCTTCGAGCAGCACGTGGCGGGGCCGGTCGTGCACAAGGCGGGGGCGGATTTCGACGTCGGGGTACTTCTCGTGCCAGCCCGCGAGCCGCTCGGTGAGCAGCCGCTGCTCCCCCTCCTCGAGAGTGCTGGGCTGAGTGAGGATCCGGGCGGTACCGCGGGTGTCCTCGTAGGTGACGTCGTTCCAGGCGTGCACCGCGACCAGCGGCACACCGCGCAGCGAAGCCTCCTCGAACGCGACGCCGATCGCCAGTTCACTGTTGGAACTGCCATCGATGCCGACCACGACCGGGCCCGAGTCCGGGATCATCGTCGTGCCTTCGCGACCGCGGATGACGGCGACCGGGCTGTGCGCGTGGCTCGCGACCGTGGCGGCGGTGCCGCCGACCAGCATGCCGGTGAACCCGCCGGCGCCGCTCCGGCCGACCACGAGCATCCGGGCGTGCCGGGACTCGTCGATCAGCATCGGCACCGGCGGTTCGTTCGGCAGTTCCGTCGTGATGACGAGGTCCTTGTCGATGGACGCGGCGAGGCTCCGGGCGTCGGCCACGGCCCGCTCGCCCTCGGCCAGGATGGCGTCGAACAACGCTTCGGCGCCGGCGCCGGGCAGGCCGCCGCCGTAGTAGAGGCCGGTGAGCTGCAGCCCGTGCACGATCCTGAGCTGCAGGTGGCGCAGGGAGGCGATCCTGGCGGCCCAGGCGACGGCGGCCGTCGAGCCGGCGGAGCCGTCCACCCCCACGGTGATCCTCGGGTCGGTGGTGCTCATCGGTTCTGCTCCTCACCCGCGTAGGCGGTGTCGGCGGCGACGACGCCGGGCACGGCGAGCGCCAGCAGCTGGGCGACGTGCCGGTCGGAGTCGTCGTCGAACTGGTCGGCGATGTGGACGTAGCCGTCACGCACACTGATCTTCCAGCGGCCGCTGCCGCCGTAGATCTCCAGGCGGTGCTTGACGTCCTTGGCGATGTCGGTGTCTTCCCGCGCGAGCACGCGGACGATGTCGCCGCGGGTCACGATGCCCACGACGGTCGAGCCGTCGACGATCGGCATCGCCCGGATGCGGGCGTCGACCAGGGCTTGACAGACGTCGGCGACGTCGGTGCCGGTGCTCATGGCGGTCACGGGGCTGGTCATCAGGTCGCCGACCGTCTTGCCCGCGATGGTGGTCTCTTGGTGCTCGTAGGTGTATCGGGGGTCGACCGGGATCCGGCCGCGGATCAGGTCAGCCTCGGTGACGATACCGATCAGGCGCTCGTCGTCGTCGACCACGGGGAGGGCGGTGAAGCCGTGCGTGGACAGCAGCCCGGCCGCCGCCTTGGCGGACGTCCACGGCTGCACGGTGATCACCGGCGAGGTCATCAGGTCGCGTGCTCGCATCGGGTGTTCCTGCCTTTCGTGTCACTTCCCAACCTAGGAACGCGGACCCCCGGGCACCGCTGCCGTCGGTCACCGGCCGCGAGGACTTACGTCCCTTCGGCCGGTCACGTCCACAAAGGACCAAGGTCCTCGCGCAGCTCCGCCAGACCGCCGTCGCGCAGCCGCCCGACGCGGACCAGGTCGTCGTCCCGGGTGTAGGCCCGCACCAGCCTGGACAAGGTCGGCGGGACGTACTGCGGGGAACCGGCGAACCGGACCGGACCGGCCGGGGTGTCGAGACGCCAGTGACCGGAATGGCAGCTCAGCGCCAACCCGTTCCTGAGCAGCGCAGTGATTCCGTGTCGAAGTACTCCGACTCCTGCCGGACGGTGACGGTCGTGTTCATGGCTCTTCTCCTTCCATCACCCCGATGACGCGGACGCCGTCGAGTACGACGACCGGACCGGCGGAGTCCGAGACCGCGCGCAGCTGGACGACCGGCGGCGGCCGCCGGCACACCTCCCCCGCGACCAGCGGCACCGCCAGGTCACCGGGCGGCTCGGCGGTGTCGATGTCGCCGCGGGACAGGAGGCCGACGCAGTGCCGGGCCTCCACGACCGGGAGGTGGTCGATCCGGTGGCGGTTCACCAGGTCCCGCGCCGCGTCCAGGGGCAGGTGCGGCGGGATCCCGGGCACCCTGGCCGGTTTCACGACGTCGCCAGCCGGTGCCGGGCCAGCAGCGCGAGCGCGAGCAGGACGGCCAGCAGGCCCACGGTCACCCACTGCACGGGCGCCCGCGCGCCGATCACCCCGAACTGGATCGCCAGCCAGCCGGTGAGCACGCCGCAGGCGGCCAGCGCCGCGACCGGCGCGCGGAAGTCGATCCGCCAGGCGAACACCGACGCCCAGGCCAGCGTCCCGCCGATGACGAGCACCAGTGCGATCCCCGGCAGCACCCAGCTGGTCAAGCCGAGCGGCGCCAGCCATTCGACCGGCATGGTGAAGCCGGGCGCGCCGGCGACCAGCGAGATCCCGCCGTACACGGCGCTCGCGGCGAACAGCGTCTCGAAGGTGGCCAGCAGGCGCATCGTGACCCGGGTCCGCAGGGTGCTCACGACCCGCTCCCGGCCTGCTGGGGGCGCACGACGGCCACCGGGCACGGTGAGTGCGCGATGAGTGCCTGGCTCGTCGAGCCGAGCAGCATGCCGGTGAACCCGCCGCGGCCCCGGGAGCCGACCACGATCAGCTGGGCGTGCTCCCCGCGCTCGAGCAACGTGCGGACCGGACGGCCGCGGGTGACCTCGAACTCGATCGCCAGGTCCGGGTACTTCAGCTGCCAGCCCACCACCTGCTCGGCGAGCTTCGCGCGTTCCGCCACCGCGATCTCCGCCGGGTTCTCCTCCAGCGGATGCGGCCGCAGCATGCCGTCGGCGAGCACGTCGCTCCAGGTGTGCACCGCGACGAGACCGGTGCCGCGCAGCCGCGCTTCCTCGCAGGCGAACGCCAGGGCGGCGTCGCTGTCGGGCGAGCCGTCGGCTCCGACGAGCACCGGCCCGGTGGCCGGCGGCGGGTCGTGCGGCGTCCGGCCGCGGACCACGACGATCGGGCAATGCGCGTGCGCGACGACCGAGACGGCCGTGGAGCCGACGAGCAGGCCCGTGAACCCGCCCAGCCCCCGCGAGCCCAGCACGACCAGTTCGGCGTGCTGCGACTCCTGCGTCAACGCCGTGACCGGGCTCCATTCCCGGGCGGCCGTGGTGATCTCGAGGCCCGGGTGTTCGGCGAGCACCGCGGCCTTCGCTTCGGCGAGCCACTCTTCGGCCCGCTCCGCAAGGCCCGCCCGGACCTGATCCGGCGAGCCGACGGCGATCGGCGTGTTCACTCGCGGCAGGGTGTAGATCTGCACCAGCCGCAGCGGGCGCCCGCGGCGGCGGGCTTCCGTCCCGGCCCAGACGGCGGCGTGCACCGCCGAGGGCGAGCCGTCGATCCCGGCGACGACCGCGCCGTCAGTGAAGCCGTGCATGACCGTCCTCCTCGTGGATGAACCGCTGCACCCGGTCGTACCGGGTGCGGGCGTGCTCTTCGGCGGCCTTTTCCTCGGCGGCGGTCAGCACGATCGCGTCGGGGCCGGGGAAGACCGTCGACACGTGGTCGTCGGCCGTCCAGCGGACGACGTACGGCGGGGTGCCGTCGGCAGAGTGGACCTCCAGGATCCGGCCGCGCTGCTCGGGTGTGTCGACCCGCGGGCCCTTGACGACGAGCCAGTCGCCCGGCTGTGCGTGCATGGTGTTCCTTCCTCACATGTCCACAGTGGATGGCTCAGGGTGGTGGGAGTGCTCGGGCGCCGCGACGCCGATCAGGAGGGCACCGGAGGCCAGCACCACGGCGCCGGCGGGCAACAGCGGTTCATCCAAGGTCGCTTCGACCCGGACCGGGTAGGCACCCGGGTCGTCACGACGCGCTCCCGGCGACCTCGGCCACCGCGAGGGTCGCCCCGATCTCCCGGCCCCAGGCCCGGATCGACGGCCAGTCGCGGTAGTCACCGTCCTTGACCCGCAGGGCGGCGACCATCGCCCGCTCCGGGAGGTGCAGCGTGTGACGGTCGATCTTCCCGCCGAACAGCCGGTGCCCGCGGGCCCCGAGCCGCATCACCACGTCGGCGGCGTGGCCCGGCTCGTCGGCCGGGTGGTCGCGTTCGCCGACCGGGCCGCTGGAGTACACCCAGACCGGCATCCGGCGAAGGTGTTCCGCGAAGGTCTCGGCGAACTTCACGGCCGGCTCGAGCCAGTGTCCCATGTAGACGGCGGAGCCGAGGACCACGGCGTCGAAGCCGTCCACCGAAGTCACCAGGCTCGCGTCGCGCACTTCGATCTGGGACCACACCCCGGCGTCGGTCAGCGCGGTGCCGGCCGCGGTGGCGATGTTCTCGGCGATTTCCCTGGTGGCACCATGCCGACTGGCCACCGTCACGAGGATTTTCATGCTTCCAGCCTCACGCGGGCGAGGCCCCCGGCTTAGGGGCCAAGGGCCTCGTGGGGCTCGCCGAAAGTCACCGAGGTCTCTTCCCACAGTTCGACGTCGAGCACCCCGTGCACCGTTTTCGCCAGTGCGGTCACCACGCGACGCTCGGCTTCGTCGGAGAACGCGCCGCGGACGGTCACCATGCCGCCGGTGACCGAGATCGTCCAGCGGTCGCGGTGGCCGGAGTAGTCGGTGAGGAGCGCGTTGAGGTGCGAGGCGATCGAGTCGTCCTGGCGCACCAGCGGGGTGAGCATGTCGCGGCGGCTGACGATCCCGACGAGCACGCCGTCGTCGACCACCGGGATGCTGCGCAGCCGGTCCCCCAGCATGTGCCGGGCGATCTCGGTGACGTCGGTGTCGAGGCCGACCGTCTGCGCGGGTGCCGTCATCACCGAGCACACCAGGACGTCGGGCTCCGGGCCCCTTCCGGCGACCCCGCTGCGGAGCGCGTCCGCCTCAGTGAAAATGCCCAGCACGGCGTCGTCGGTGCCCACCACCGGCAGCGCGGCGACGCAGTGCTCGGTGAGCAGCACGATCGCCTCGCGCACCGGCGTTCCCGGGCCGACCCGCACGACCGGCCGCGTCATGATGTCCTGTGCCTTCACGGCGTTCCTCTCGTTCAGTGCACGATCGCGACCGGACAGGCCGCGTGCGAAAGCAAGGCGTTGCCGGTCGAGCCGAGCAGCCCGCCCGCGACCGGACCGCGGCCGCGGGTGCCGACGACGATCAGCTGGGCCGCGGGCGCCGCGAGCAGCAGCGCGTGCGAAGGGTGCCGGTCCCGCACCGCGCGCGAGGAGATCGTCAGCGCCGGGTACTTCCGGGCCCAGGTCGCGACCCGCGCTTCCAGGCCCCGCTGTTCGGTGGGCTCATGGCCGTCGAGGAAGGCGTGCACGACGAGCACGGGCGTGCGGTGCGTGGACGCCTTGTCGAGGGCGAACTGCAGCGCGTGCTCGCTCGACTCGGTCGCGTCCAGGCCGACGACCACGGGGCCGCCCGGGTCGGCGTGCCCCCGCACCACCACGACCGGGCACGAAGCCTCGGCCGCGATCCGCAGGGCCACCGAACCGATCAGGGCGCCGCGCAGGCCGCCGAGGCCGTGGGAGCCGAGGACGACGACGGCCGCGTCGGCCGACTCGGCCAGCAACAGGTCGACGGCGAGCCCGACTTCGAGGGAGACCTCCACCCGGACCCCCGGCGCGGCTTCGCGGGCGATCCCGGCACCGCGCCGGAGCCAGCGGCCGGCGTGCTCGAGGAGCAGGTCCGAATCGCCGCCTGACAGCGGTGCCCGGTCTTCGAGGATGCAGGCGTGCAGCAGCCGCAGTGTCGTGCCCCGGCGCCTGGCTTCCTTGGCCGCCCAGCGGATCGCGGCGACGGACGCCGTCGAGGCGTCGACCCCGGCGACCACCGGCCGGGTCGTGGTTGCGGTCATCACGTCCTCCTGCGGTCGCGGTTCTCCGCCCCAGCTTGGCGCGTCGTGTACTCGCCGGTCAGGGCCCGAAGTCCTTTTCGCCGGGGACCAATTCCGCCGGGGACCGGACTTCCGCTTCCTGTCGCCCGCGGCGCCGACGCCGACGCTGGAGTGATGACAGAACACGACCTCTTGATCGACCACTACCTGCCGCACCCGCATTTCTCGCTGGTGCGCAACGCCATCGTCGACGCGCCGGTGAAGGAGACCTACGCCGCGGCGCGCGAACTCGACTTCACCGACGTCCGCGGCGGGGTGGTGTCCGTCGCCGGGTGGCTGCGCATGCTGCCCGGGCGCCGGCACAACCGGCGGCACGGCCCGCCGCGTCCCCCCACCCGCCTCACCGCCGACGACCTCGACGCCGGTTCACCGTGGACCCTGCTCGGCGACCGGCCGAGCACTGAGTTCGCGCTGGGCGTGGCCGGGAGGTTCTGGCGGCCGGTGATCCAGTGGCGCCGAGTGGAGGCCGAGGACTTCGCGGCGTTCGAGGAGCCCGGCTACGGCAAGCTCGTCATGGCCGTGTCCACGTTCGCCTACGGCCCGCACTGCACTCTGCTCACCGTGCACACGCGGGTGGCGCTGACCGATCCGGAGAGCTGGCTGAAGTTCCGCCGGTACTGGCGCATCGCGTTCCCGGCCATCAGTTCGGCGCACAACGCCCTGGTGCGCACGATGGCCGCGAACGCCCGGCAGCGGACGCTCACGGCCTACGCGCGAACCGATCAGGCCTGACGTTCCCCCACCGGCCGCCGCGGCTCCTCGGCCGCGGCGGCCGGGACGACGTCCTCCTCGTTCTCCTTGATCGCCTGGTGCTCGGCCGCGTACAGGTACGAGGCCAGCTTCGGACCGTGCCGACCGCGGTCGGCGACGTCGCGACGGGCTTCGGCTTCGATCGCGGCCTTTTCCTTGTCGTCCATGGTTTCCTCCTCCAATTCAGCGCGGCAGGGTCGCTGCGTGGTCGGGTACGTAGGCCTGCAACCCGCGGTCCGGCCGCGGGTAGCCGGTCGGCTCGGGGCGCGGGGGCAGCGACACCGCCTGCCGGGACACCTCGTAGTAGGGCACGCTCGAGAGCAGGTGCGCGATCATGTTCAGCCGCCCGCGCCGCTTCTCCTCGCTTTCCACCACGTGCCAAGGGGATTCGGCGGTGTCGGTGTGCACGAACATGTCGTCCTTCGCCCGCGAGTAGTCCTCCCAATGCGTCACCGACTGCAGGTCGATGGTCGAGAGCTTCCAGCGGCGCATGGGGTCGTCGATGCGGGCCCGGAACCGCCGTTCCTGCTCGTCGAGGCTGACCGAGAACCAGTACTTGCGCAGCAGGATGCCGTCGTCGATCAGCAGGCGTTCGAAGATCGGGCACTGCTGGAGGAACCGGCGGTGCTCTTCGGCGGTGCAGAACCCCAGCACTCGCTCGACGCCGGCGCGGTTGTACCAGCTGCGGTCGAACAGCACGATCTCGCCGGCGGCGGGCAGGTGCTCGATGTAGCGCTGGAAGTACCACTGCGTGCGCTCGCGTTCGGTCGGGCTCGGCAGCGCCGCGATCCGCACCACGCGCGGGTTGAGGTGCTCGGTGACGCGCTTGATCGTGCTGCCCTTGCCGGCGGCGTCCCGGCCTTCGAACACCACGACCAGGCGGGCGCCTTCGTGGCGCACCCATTCCTGGAGCTTGACCAGTTCGGCCTGCAGCCGCAGCAGCTCCTGCTCGTAGACCGGACGCGGAACGCGCGTCTTCTTCTTTCCCGCCATGCCCTCGACGCTACGAAGCGGGCTGTCGGTGGTCTGCGGTCGGACGTCGGTGGGACTGAGGCCTTTGGTCCTTCGCACGAGGCGCGGCGCCGGCGTCAACTTGTGAGGGCGATAGCTCCGAGCCCGACCAGCAAGGCGACCTTGACGACCTCGAGCCCGACGTAGACCAGGTGCGCGTGACTCCGCGGCCCCCCTCACCGGCGAGCACCCGGTCGGACCGGCGGATCAGCGCCGGGCGCACGGCGGCCAGCTGGACGAGCAGCACCAACACCACCGCGCCGGCGACCGCCATCGACGCCCTCGACCGCGGGCCGGCCAGCAGCGCCACCCACACGGCCACCGCGAGCAGCACCTCCACCCGGTTGAGCGCGGCGAATACGAGCCGCCCGATGCCCAGCCCGAGCGGCAGGGTCACCCCGGGCGCCCGGAACTTCAGCGGCGCTTCCAGGAACGAGATGCCGAGCACCAGGCCGAGCCAGGTGAACGTGAACGCGGCGGCGACGGTCATGCGGTCTCTCCTCGGCTCATTGCGACGGAAGGGTGAAATACGCTTCCTCCTCCTGCGCGAAGTGCAGTGTCAGCACGGCGTCCAGGCCGTAGAGCGTGGCGCGCAGGTCGTCGACCTGGTCGGGCTGGATGCCGTCCGGGGCCTCGGCGAGGTGCCGCTCCAGGCGGCGGGCGAGCCGGCCGATCTCGGCGTGCTCGCGGCTCATCGTGACCGTGCCCTCCGGGCCGCCCAGCGCGGGCGCCAGCGCCGGGTAAAGCTCGGTCTCCTCGGCCTGCTCGTGCGGCAGCAGCTGCTCGGCCAGCAAGCGGGCAGCGGCGCGGACGGCGTCGTCGGCCTGAGCGGTCGCCCCCTCGGCGAGCGCGTCGGCGGCCTGCCGGACCGCGACGCGCGCGGGCAGCAGGTGCTCGTGCTCGGACTCGAAGCGCCGCACCAGGTCGGCGGGCGCCGGGCCGCCGGGTTTCGGTCCGCCCAGGGCGCGCAGCGCGTTGAGGATCACGACGACGTCGATGACCTCCTGCACCACGGCCCCGGCCACCGGCACCAGGTAGCCCCCAGCCGCGGCGAGCATGGCCACGATCGACAGCAGCGTCCCCGCGACGGCGCTCTGCACGGCAAGCCGGTGCGAGCGGCGGGCGATCTCGGCGGCGTCGGCGAGCCGGTCAAGCCGGTCGTCGAGGATCACCGCGTCGGCGGCCTGCGCGGCCGCGGTGGCGCCCCGGGACCCGAGGGCGACGCCGACGTCCGCGGCGGCCAGCGCGGGCCCGTCGTTGACGCCGTCGCCGGCCATCACCGTCACCCCGCGTATCCTCGCGGCTTCGAGCGCGCGGACCTTCTCCGCGGGCGTCACTTCGGCACGGACTTCGTCGAGCCCCAGCATGGCGGCGACCTCGCGGGCATTGCCGACCCGGTCGCCGGTGAGCAGCCGGACGGACGTGATCCCGGCCGCGCGCAGCCGGCGCATCGTGCGTGCCGCGTCCGGGCGGATCGGGTCCTTCGCGAGCAACGCGGCGACGGGCTCGCTGTCGACCTCGACCCACAGCACGGACGCGAGATCCAGGCGGCCGCGGCGGGCGGCACCGCGGGCCCAGTCCGGCAACTCCGTCTCGCCGGGCGGCCGTCCGACACGGATCTCGCGGCCGCGCACGCGCCCGGCGACCCCCGAGCCGACTCGCTCCGTGACGTCGTCGGCCGGGGCGGGCTCGACCCCGGCCGACGACG
>Ga0307515_10019393_pt1 | contig 12249 bp, 8 predicted proteins | sample 17_EM_MG_FD_194513 | JGI IMG/M metagenome (GOLD analysis project Ga0307515, IMG submission 194513) | Populus trichocarpa ectomycorrhiza microbial communities from riparian zone in the Pacific Northwest, United States - 17_EM | ecosystem: Host-associated > Plants > Roots > Unclassified | place...
AAGAACAAGAAAAAAAATCTGTAGGAGAGAGAGAGGGACTAGCGGTAGCTCTTAGTGACCAGCTGGTGGTTGGGTTAGCTACTTGTGGTGGATCCGGTAGCGAACAAGCTGGTGGTGGTGTTGTACGACGGCTGAGATGACGGGGAGAGAAAAAAAAAAGGTAGAAACCGGGGGATAGGGGCTGATTTTGTTCAATTTTTGCACCTGATTTTCTTGATGCTCAGGCTTATAAATTCACCCCTATTTATAGGGGGTCGAAGAGGATAATCTTGTTTTCATTGGGAAAAAATTACAGCCCTTGATTCAGCTAGAAAAGATCTCAACCGTTGGTTCGAAGGAGGCATCATGAACTGTCAAATCTAACAGTTCAAGGCTACCTGAGTTGGCCATTTTAGGTCAGCGCTGCGACCGCTGTATTGTCAATTGGCCTGAACGGACCATACCGAGCTGAAGGGAAATGCCAGGTGGTCATTTTCGTGCAAGTTTTGTCAAATTTGATGAAGATTAAATGCATTAAATTCACATGCAAATTAGATGATCTAAGCAGCTTTTTCGGGTAAAAGAAGAAGACAATGAACAGTAACTAGAAGACACGTCGTCTGGTTCTTCTTTTTTTTCGTAAACGACATTGTTTTACCATGAATTTGGATTTTGGCCAAAATTCAATTTAGTCCTTCATCTTTTTATTTATACTAATTGCACATCTAATTGACCATAAACTTTTGATTTAATGCAATTTAGTCCCTAGAAAACTTTGATTTTAACCTTAGATTTCAATGTCTTTTCCATTTTAGTCCTTGGTTTTGGATTTATGCAATTTAACCCTCAATTGACTATTAAACTTTTAATTTTTTTTCATTTCACCCCTGATTTCAACTGATTGGGTCCCTATAATTTAGAGCCTTTTGCAGATTGGTCATTGGCTGTAAATTTTTTTAATTTAACCCTTATTTGACCCAAAACTTTGATTTTCTTACTATTTTGCTCTTGATTTCATTCAATTGACTCGACAAAAATTAAATTTGGTCTCCTAAAATTTCAATCTTCTCAATTAAGCCTCAATTGGGCTCCCAAAGTTAATTTTTTTACCAATTACGCCCTTAATAAAATTAATTTGACTCATTTAAAGTATAATTAAGTTCTTGCACCTAATTGAATCCTTTAATTGGACCCAAATTAATTCTTAAACATAATTAAACTTTAATTTAGCCCATAATTAAATAAAATTGACCTATTAAAATTCAATTATATCCTTAAACTTAATTTTTATGTTGATTCATCCAATAATAATTTAATTTGGCCTTGAATTTGCATTGTCGCTTCAATCTTAGGTATAATGGGGTACAATTAGGCCTCGAATTTCCTCCAAAATTGCAACTTAATTTTTATGTTTAAAATCCTCCTCGGTTTGCTTTCTCCATGTTGTCAACCTTTATTTTATTTTTTGATATTTATTCTGGAAAGAAAAATATGTAATTTTGGGGAATAATCGAGAAATGGGTTACAACAGTTAGGAACAATTGGAATGCAATTTCTTAACCATTTTTATAGCACTTGTCCCGTGGTTAGCATGATTAAACTCACCAATACACGTCAATGAAAAAAGGAGCTTGTCATCAACTACATTCATCAGTAGAGAAACCTTAGCCTCAATTCTAGGGATCAACTCACTGAAACTTTCATGCTAGATATATGTATTCAAGGGATGCATTAGGGTCTATGATATATTTTACAAAACATCAAACCAAATTCTTTTGAAGAATTGGCTACTGAAGCACATGACATAGAACTTATCATTGTTACAACAAAAAAACTCATCATTACCTATGCAAGAGCCCAAGAAATAAAGGTCGTAGATTTGAAAAGAGAGCTCCAAAAGTTGAGGTAAAACAGTCTTAGTAATTAACTTTACTGCCATAAAGGTACCAATTGGAGTTAAGAGGAATGATTATGCAACATTGACTACTTTTTAAAAGGATGAAAGAAAGAAGTCATCCCTGAAATAGCAACAAGAAAAAAGAGTATTCATTCCCTAACTCATACATATCTAGAATTCTATATGATTAGCTCAAAGCAAATCTGATCGAGCTACTATAGTTGAGACAACCTGAAAAAGCAAACCAAGTGGATAATCCAAATTATTGCAAATATCATTGTTTGATCAGCCATCCTATATAGAAGTGTTTTGTGCTGAAAAACAAGATCATAAGGCTACATAAAAATGGGGATATCATTTTCAATGATGAAATAACAACTTCTAATATCCCGACCATGATGAATTTGGGTTCGCACCAATCGCTCCCCTTACAGTAATAAGTTTTTGTTAGTTTGAACCTATGGAACTTGATGTTCTTTTGCCTATAAGCTTCACCACATCCTCAAGTTAAGCTGCACGTATAACCTTTATACCGCAAGTTAGCAACTTGAAGCCTGAATCATTTGGGAATTACGACAACAAAAGATAAACTTTAGTCACTCATAAAAAATGAAAGAAGAAACACACACTTATGATAAAACCGATTATGATAAGAATCTCGATGGTGAATAAAGCAATTGATGAGCCAATGCGCCAAAAATACAAAAAATATCCATACCTGTTATAGAGGAAGTTTTTCCAGGTCAAAGCTTAAAAAAGCTCGTTACACTAAATGATTACATGCTAAGAGAGTTGAGAAGGATGAAAAATGTATTTGCCACTTGCTATCAAGTTGATAGAGAGAAAACTTCTACTAAAAAAGTCATGAAAGAAAGCCACAATGACTCTCTAAACTTGCCTCATGATATCATGAAGATATTCTTTAATGATGAAGACTTGTTGCTTTGATCAAAACTTTATAATCACCCTTTTTTATTGAAGAATACATCATTGAAAAGATGGTGAATTGTATTTTGACGGATGATGGTTCGACTGTCTATTACTACCTCTTAAAACCATGAACGAGATTGGGATTCCTAAAGATGAACTATTCTCAAATCATCAAACGATTCAAGGCTTTAATCAAGGAGGGAAAAACATCATGAGAAATATATGACTTGTGATACACATGAAAGATCTAGAGTTCAAAGTATTTTTTTCACATTATAGATGTCAAAACTACTTACAACATGCTACTTGGGCAACCATGAATACATAAAAATTATATTGTCTCCTCAACGTTTCACTAATGCTTTAAGTATTGTCAATATGGACAAGTGAGATAGAGAGTGAAGGATACAACCTCTTTACCATAACTGAAGCCCATTTTGCCAATGTAAAGTTTTATTTTATGTTAGCTATGATGGAAGAACTACGATCCCTACCTGACCACCAAGAAAAAGGATAAGTTGACTCTAAGAGCTTAAAAGTGCATAAGTCATTGGCAAATGAAGGAATAACTCGTCCAATAAAGAACAAAGAAAAAGAAAAGGTAGTAGAAGACTTTATCAATAATAAGGTATCATGTAAAGCTATGGTACTACGATATATTCTAGTGTGAGAAAAAAAAAAGGGTCAATATTCTTTTACTAAAGAAGAAGAGAAGATCACTAAGAGGCTAAAAAATTTGACTTTGCTACCTACTAATCTTAAATTGACCAAGGTCTCAAAACCTTTATCGAAAATGTTTGTTCATCAAACTGAGTCGGTAGTTATAAATCTCGAAGGACTCACTAATAAACGAGTGAATGGCTTTGATCTTAATGATTATAAGCTTTTATCCATAGTTTGTTATAGTCGTGAAGATGTCAATAAATTAGCAAAGGATGGGGATATGGCTCGAGTCAAAGGCAAACAAGTTTCTACAAAGACTAAAGAGGCTTGAATAGAGAAGAAAACTTCCAGCAAAACTTCAAGGGCTGGTATTGGATAAAAATCTACACTGCTTCATTTTAAGATTAATAAAAAGGCTTCACGATACTTAAGTGTGGAAGAAGTGAAGGAAAAAAAAAAAACAAAGTCAACCTCCACCTCTGAGGGCTTTAGTTTGAGATTGTCTTGGTGTGACTACGACTCGTGCTTCAGTCTTTGATAAGATTGAAACCAAAAGGAGTGGAAGGACTCTAAAATAGATGTTAGTATTCACAAGACTTGGACCATCCAAATAAAAAGATCATAAGCATGTACTCGATCATTGACCAACTTTGGTGGAGGTTCAAAAAATCTTTCTAGCAAAATACCTTCATGCATGAAGAGACAATGCAAATAGGTGGTAAGTATTGAGGTGACATTGAAATTGGGGAAATGCACGATAGTGATGACAAACCCTTCTGATGAAGAGAAAGAAAAGGAAATGAAGTATCTCATTTCAAATCACATCGATATTAAAGATGATGATAATGATGAGTTTCTTATCGAAGAAGATGTTGAGGAGGCTTCACCCATCTTTGAATCAGAAAATAAGTCTTTGATGGATGAACTTAAAGAGGTTAACTTAAGCATCATTGAAAACCCACGTCCAAGCTTCATCAATATAAACTTATCACCTAAAGAAGAAAGGGATTACATGAAACTTTTGATAGAGTATTGAGATATCTTTGCTTGGTACTACAATGAAATGCTAGGTTTAGAATTGAGGGTTGTTGTCCATCAATTAGTAGTAAAAATTAAGGTTGGACCTATAAAACAACCTCAATGTCTCTTTCATCCTAAACTCATCTCACAAATTAAGGCGAAGTCAACAGACTTATCTAAGTGGGTTTCATTTATAAGGTGAAGTATCCTACATGTATCTTAAATATCATGCTGGTGAAAAATAAAAATGCCCAGATCTATGTTTGTATGGATTTTCAAGACCTTACAATACTTTTCCCAAAGATGACTTTCCACTTCTAATAATTGAGATCATAGTTGATGCTACAACATTCCACGAGAGACTAACCTTCATGGATGATTCATCTAGCTATAATCATATTTGAATGGCGCTCGTAGATGAAGAAAAAACAGCCTTTCAGACTTTGAAAAAGATATGTTGCTATAAGGTCATGCCTTTTAGCTTGAAAAATATAGGTGCCACTTATCAAAGGGCGATGTAGAATATTTTTTATGATATGTTTTACCAACATATTAAATGCTACAATGATGACCTTGTGGTGAAGTCAAAGGAAAAAAAAATCATTTGTAAGATATTCCTCTGGTATTTGAAATGTTACATTGATTCTAACTAAAAATGAACCTATTAAAATGCACGTTTAGCATGTCCTCAGGTAAATTCCTAGGATTTATAGTTTGACATCGAGAAATTGAATTGGTCTAAGATTGATGCCATCTTAAAAATGCCAAAACCAAGAAATATCCACGAGTTGAGAAGTCTCCAAGGAAAGTTGGTTTATCTACATAGATTCATTTCTAACTTAGCTGATCAATATCAACCATTCACTCACTTGATGAAGAATGATACATCATTTTATTGGGATAAAGCTTATACCACTCCCTTCAAAGATTAAAGATACTTGCTTAATCCACATGTCTTACAAGAACCAGTACTAGGACACCTACTTATCCTCTATATTGCAGCTCAAGGAAAGTGTTATTTACTACCTTAGTAAAATGTTAAATGAGGTTGAACTGAATTATTCTTCAATAAAGAAGACATATCTAGCTTTGATGTTCATGATAAAGAAGTTAAGGCATTACCTCTAAGCATATTCGAATATGACTAATCTCTCGAGTTGACCCTCTTAAACGCATCTTCTCAAGGCCAATACTATTATGAAGATTGACAAAATAAGTTTTATTGCTTCAAGAATTTGAAATTGTTTACGTCTCACAAAAGGTGATCAACGAGCAAGCACTAGCTAATTTTCTTATTGATTATCACATTCCCAATGAATAAAGTTCTCTAAAGACCTGCCTGATAAAGATGTCTTGTTTATTGAAATGTCAAAACCGTGGAAATTGTTCTCGGAACAACTAATCAAGTTGGAAAGTGCCGATATAAATAAATTATATTGATATCATTAGTCTCTCAAATTTCAGAAAAGACTAATTAAGTTTGGATCTCCTTCGATTCTCTCATTCTTCTTTTTTTATTTCTTTTATCATCTCCAAACCAATTACTCTTGATATCAAATACAATTGTAATAATTTGTATTTCATACATAAATAGTGAGTGATGTCCCAACTTCTGCTCTGGTCTGTAGCCTGCTTGTAGTAGTATTCCCCATAGTTTTGAAACCCGGCCCAGCCCGGCGGGTCGACCCGGAACCCGATCGCCCGGGGCTGGAATCAGGCTGAGTTGAAGAAAAAATAGGGGAAGGAAAAACCCGGTGGGTTGACCCGACGACCCAGTTGACCCAGTCAAAAACCCGGTTGCGACCCGTTGACTTTTGTTTTATTTTTTTACTAAAACGACATCGTTTTGATTTAAAAAAAAAAGAATTGACCAGGGCGACCCGGTGACCCGGGCCTTGGACCGGGCCAGGTCTGAAAACAATGGTATTCCCTTCCATCAAAGAATGATTTCATCATCACTAATCATTTTTATTTTCCCTCAAAATCATCGAATCCTTACACATTTTTTTCTTAAATTAACACTTAATTGTTTTTCCCCGAAATCATACATACCCTATAATTAATTTTTTTCTTAAATTAATCATTTTTTTTTTGTTTTCTCCTCAATTGAAGTTTTTCCCAATGTTAAACTACTTTAATAATCAAATTTGAAGCATTAAACAAACCATTAACACAATCAATTCCTTTAATCCAACTTTTCCATAATACAAAACATCTCCCCTCCTTTTCTTCCCTAAAGTGGCTGACCACTATTGGCTTCTTTTAGAAGCCAAAAGTACATTTATACTCCCCCACCATTCCATATTTACTAGGTGTTTTCCCTTGGCTTCATTTTAAAATTTTAGGTGTTTTCCTTTTTAACCAGTTATTTGTCTCGTCAACATTCTTAAAAGTAAATCATGTTCAAGGGTTTTAGTCCTCAAAAATTTTATTTCTAAATAATTATCACTGTTACATTTATTTTATTATCATTTATAAGATTTTAATTTGTATCCAGGGTTTACAAGTAAAGTAAAGGAAAAACAAGCCAAGAGATTGAATGTACTAAAGAGCAAGGAATATTATATTGTTAGTTAAGCTCTTATTTTAATTTTCTTCTTCAGTGATTTGGCTTAATAAGTTGTGCTTTATATAATAGGAGCCTCATGCGAAAAATAGCTATGGAAGACAATCATTCTTATGGAAAAGGTATCTATTCTACTAATACAAGATCAAATGCTAAAAATATTCCAAGTTCTTGGGCAAATCAATAGAGCATGTCATATAGGTCTAACAACCAACCATTAAAAAGTCCAAGTGTTGGAACTTTGTGGTTTTTGCGTGTCCTAGAACAACTGTTTCTTTTAAAAAGTCAAGGAAATTAGGGAGACCATATAATGTAGTTTGGTTGAAGCGAACAAGAAAATATTAGAGGATTTAAAAGAGAAGTTACATCATCAATTATGACAAGTTATAGAAAGTGTTGAAACTATGTAAAAGTTATATGAACTTACATTGAGCTAACTATTTGAAGTACGTGTTCAATTAGAGAAAGAAAGGGCATTAAAGCATTCAAAGGGTCAATCTTCTAACATATGAAGTGTGTGTTAGAAATAAGCAGGGGAAAGAAATGGAAATTTTACATTACATTACTCTCCTAAAAGAGGAATCCCCCGTAGACCTCGACCTAGACTTAGAATACTCTAAACACATATTTATACTAGTATAAGATAATTCAAGAGACTTAAAAGATAAATGCATCTTTAATAGTTACATGCATATATTTAGGAGGCTCGAATAAGAACTAAAAAACACTTTCAATGAAAACTTCAAAATTAATTCTAACACTCCCCTTTAATTTTGAAAGTCTCACAATTCTTGTAATTTGGATTTTGACTGAAAATCACATGCTCATGACTTGCTAATGGCATCTCATTTGCATCTCTTCAATCTTCATTTCCCTAAGAATGGTCTGTGTGAACATGGCTACTCCTAGCTATTTTTCTACTCTTGTGGTTGTCGCCACAATTCTTTATCCAAACATCTATTTTCAAGATTTGGCTCTTCAATAAAGTATTGGTCATTAATTGATATTTATAATTCTTGTCATGTTGCATTCTTTTTTAGAACCTTAGAATCTTGAAGAAACAACAAGAAAGGAAGAATGGAGAAAGGTTATGAATGAAGAAATGGTAATTATTGAGAAAAATCATACATGAGAGTTAGTGAAATTCCCAAAGAAAAAGAAGGCAGTTGTATTAAAATAGATCTACAAGACTAAATATAATGAAGATGGCAATGTACAAAAGTATAAAGCAAGACTTGTTGCTAAAGGCTATTCATATCAGCTTGGAGTAGACTTCACAAAAACATTTGCACCTATTGCTAGAACGAAAACCATCGGAATTGTTCTTGCTTTGGCAGCACAAATATAATTACAAGTTTTTCAACTTATTGTCAAATAAGCTTTTCTCAATTGAAAATTATAGGAAGAGGTTTATGTAGAGTAGCTTCCAGGTTGTGTGATGAAAGGAAAAGAAGACAAGGTCTGTAGATTTTACAAGGCCTTTTATGGTTTAAAGTAAGTACCAAGAACATGGAACAATAAGATTGATTCTTATTTTCATCAAAATGATTTTGAAAGATGTTAATATGAACCATCACTTTATGTGAAGAAAAAAGGAAAAGATTTTGTGATGGTGTTCCTTTAAATTGATGATTTAATACATGCATGCTCTAATACCATGTTAGAAAGACACAGGAAAAAAGAAAGGGAACTCTAACATTACATTACTTCTTATGAGAGGAAGCCCCCTGTAAACCTAGACTTAAACTAATTTAGAATAACTTAAAAGATTTAAAAGATAAATATTTTTTTAATAGTTACATGTATATATCTAGGTCTACACTTTCATGCAATTTTGAAAGGGAAAAGGGTGTCCTACGGTCTCAATTACAATCAGCAAAGAGGAGAAACTGATTCAAAGGAAGAATTCTTGGGTAAAATCTCCTGGAAAAGAAAAGACCTTGCCCCTGCTTTTCATAGCCAATTGCATGTGAGCTTTTGCGTGCTTAAGAAAAAAAAGGGAGATTTTCTCCTATTCTATGAAGTAAGGTCGGCCACCTGCAAAAAAGCTTTTTGTTTGTTTCCTCTTCTAATATAAATACATGAGGGGACGTTAAGATCTTTCCTATTTCAAATCATAGCAAAAAGAGAAACAATTCCTGTTTTGTAGTACAAAGTCGGTTTACCCTATGCCCTTTTAATAAAGATAGTCTATAGCCCTTTTCTTTTTCTTTCTTCCAAATTAACTGCTGCTACGATCTCACAGCCCGCCATCACCATCGTCACAGGGCAAAATGAGAATTAGCAGACTCCCTCGGTGATTACTAGTAACTAACAACAAGATAGATGAGGCTGATAGTAGCTCAGAGTCTGCGTCTTCACATAAACACAGGGAGAGGTTGCATTCTGTCCCTCCTCATAAACATACTCAGCAGTTTCCAGAAGATGGAACCAAGTAAGCTGATGGGAGCTGCTGGAAAAAAAAAAAAGTCAAACGGTGGGAATATTTTTGTTTCTACCACCTCCGTAATATACAAAAGAAATCCAAGATCCATTTCTGTTGAGCACCATTATTTCTTTATCATTCCAAATTCCCAATAGATTCAAAGAGGTTTCTGCATATGAATGACCGTGTCCACTCATTGTCCATAACTCAAAAGTGAAAGTACTAGCTGATTCTCTCTCAAAGTATACGGTAATGGCAAGTAATCCTTTGTACACCATAAGATCCATTTCAATCCCATGAATCGATCATTATAAGGTACAGCAACTTCCATTCCTCCCCATCCGATTGGCTAAATGATACCGCCATTGACCACATCCACTCAAAGGAATGCCCTTAACTTCTTCCCAGTGGTTTGTACAAAGTTTTACTACGAGTAACTTCGATAAATTCTAATCATAATCTTTTAGTATTTGATCATTCAAAAGGAAAATTATTCTATTCTTATACATAAATATAGAACAAATTATCACTGGAGATTAAATTTCACCTTCAAAAAATAAAATGAAGGGTTAGTTTTCGGAAAAATTAAGGATAAAAAGAAAAGATGATGTGCTTAGGCTTACTAGACCAGCTTCAAAGACAGAGAAGTCTCAGCAAGTCTGAAGAGCATAAGACAAATTAATGTACGAGCAGTTTAACACCTTCTTTGCTATCTTCTTTTCAGCAAAGAGGCTGCCTGAATTACTACTCGATACAGAACCAGATAAAATAAAATAAAGAATCAAGGATGTATCAGCCTTTCTACAGAAATCCGCCAGAAAAAAAAAAGAAGGCGAAAAAGGGTGAGAAAGGGCTGTTTGTTATAGGTCGCTGCATTCATCTCTATGGCACTTTTTATCAGCCAAAGAGCCAAACTCCAGCCCCATCAATTCCTTTGATCATCGGATTGTATAAAAAAACAACAAGAATTAGGATAACCCATCAATTATTTTGATTATTTGATCGAAATAAGATGGCAAACAAACCCGGATTGGAAGAGAGTTGAGAACTTGAAACTAAGGATGGAGCCTTGGGCGGCTTGGCCAAAAACCCTACCTTTACCATGATGCTGGCTGTGAGGGTTATACTTGTATATAAAGGCAAAACCCTTTTGAATATTATTCAAAATCACGAATTTCTCCTCTTTATTTTTCTTTATTTCCAATTTAAGCCTTTGTTTTCCTTTAATTTTTTGTCTGAAGTAGGGTGGGGCTTAATGATGGGTGACAAATCACAGAGCCTGGTTTTTGGTAAAGCCCACTATGACCCATACCACCATTTATTTATTTGGATGGTAAAATGACAATTTCCAGGGAGATTAGGGCTAGCAATTTACTGTATGCTAGGGGAGTCAGGATGAAGACTGAGGAGGGGCCGGGAGGGGGTTAGGCTGAAGAATCACAAATTAAGAGGAAGGCAGCACCTTTCACTTGTTTGGATTAAAGAACGTTGAACAGATTTTCATTGTTTGGTTAGAGAAAGGAAGGGGCGTGTTTCTTAAGATTAATCCTTGCAAACACTTGACGAGGCAGAGACAGATATTATCAACCCAGTCACAAGATTATTTTTTTTTTTAAATGTAAAATAATGTGAAAGAAAGGAAAAATAATACTTGGTTCATCTTCTCATTCTACTACTACAGTTGATGCTGGGTGACAGAAACGGCCTGTGGAGAAGTCAAAAAAAAGAAAAAGAAAACAGAACCAACCCTGGCGCAAACGGAGTGGCAGTTTTGTTGTATTAAACTCAATCAATCTAGAAGGTCAAGGAAGGCAGCCACCAGCTGTCACCGCCCAGCCACCAACCGCCAGCCGCCAGCCGCCTTCACACTTGAAGGTTGAAATATCTTGTTTTGAATTCGTGTATAAATAGCAAGCTGAGCTTATGCTATTCTGTGTGGAGAGATTTGAGAGAAACACTAGAGAGAAAGAGAGAAAGAGAGGGTGTGTATTCAAAGCTTTTGTTTAATTGTTGTAAGCTTTTGTTCTTGAAATAAAACAGTGTGTTTTATCCCCTCTGAGTGTTTCAAAGCCACCACCAGTGGTTTCTCCCACCAACAATTGGTATCAGAGCCCCGTTCGTCAGAAAACAGAAGTGTTTTGGGAGATATCCGAATTTTCAAAGTTGTCAAAAACAAGTTTTGATCATTCCATCGTGTAGAGCTCATCCATACGAACTCACTGCCGCAAAAATCAGCTCAATCGGACACCGGGGTGAGCCACACGCGCCGCCTGAAGATCCGGTGACTGTAGCCCAGTCTCACCCACGCGCGCCAGAGGAAGAAGACGAGTGACGTCCACGCGCGCCATATTCGAGCCGTTGAGCCGAGCCGAGCCAAGCCGCAAGCCAAGCCTCCAGCCGCGCCGAAGAATATTCCCGAGAATATTCCCTTTTCAAGCCTAGCCGCTAAGCCGAGCCGCTATTAGCCTAAGCCGAGCCGATAGAATATTCCACAGAATATTCCCGGTTCAACCCAGCGAACCGCCCGACGCCCAGAATTGGTTTTGTGACCGGTTCACCCATTGTCTGACCTGATTTCTACAAAGTCAGACCGGTTCCCGACTATTTCGACCATTCCGGATCGATCTACAGTGTCCGTTTTGCCAAATTCAACTCCCAGAAGGAGATATAGTCATTAAAAGAGCAAAATGACTACAGAAAGTACACAAACACTCATCCCGAAGCTGACCAAAGACAACTATGATAGTTGGTGCATCAGATTAAAGGCAT
>Ga0307515_10019394_pt1 | contig 12249 bp, 10 predicted proteins | sample 17_EM_MG_FD_194513 | JGI IMG/M metagenome (GOLD analysis project Ga0307515, IMG submission 194513) | Populus trichocarpa ectomycorrhiza microbial communities from riparian zone in the Pacific Northwest, United States - 17_EM | ecosystem: Host-associated > Plants > Roots > Unclassified | place...
CCATCACTAAAATTAGGAATAACCCCTTAATCTCTACACATTAAAGGTCCACATCCTATTAGATACACCAAAACCCAATTGCCTAAAAATACTTAGCAGATCATTTTTAATTAGGCTTCATTTTATTTGACAGTCCACAATCATATAATTATTTTTATATAAGCCCAACGTTGGATTAATGATCCAACACATCTTCCATTTTTGAAAAGATTTTGGTGGTCAATTCATCAGGTAAATTCGTGAACTTGTCTGCTAATCTTGCTGACCTTCTCAACGGGAAATCTTGATTTTGGCTTTGTTGGGTTGCTTTTGATCTCTTCATTTTTTTTTTCTTTTTTCTTTGGAGATGAAGTTGCAGAGATTGTAGTTGGTAGGGCTTAAGGTTGACAAGATTTCGATTCCTATGAGAGGGAATTCATGGAAATGGTGAACGGCACGAGATTTTAGTTTCCATCTTAGGTAGACGAGGATTTAATAGACATTTGCTATTTTTCTAGTTTCCCACAACTGTTATTAAACTATGCTAGGCCTGAAGGTTGCTAACTTGAAACCTTTTAATCAATTTAACATATCTAAATTTTTTAAAAAAAAATTCAAAATGTTTTAATTTAAAAAAAAAACATTGTTTAATTACGGTTAATCATCTCAACTCATGATCTCACGGAGTCCATCGTATAATTAGATCAAATACCTTTTGGTCAATTTTTTTTTAATTAAAATAGTATTGTTTTTGTTTCAAAATATTCAAACTCCATTTCAAATGTGTAAAAATCATTTGAGTTAGAACCATTACTTGCTTTTCAAAACTTATCAAAAGCTAAATGAAACACCATTTGTTTAAACCAAAGTTGTCAATTCTGTTTCGGTAGGTGTTTCGTTTTTTCAATTGGAATGGAATGTTTCAGTTTCGGAGTGTTTCGGCGTGCCGTTTCAGGGTTATACTGTTCATATATATATATATTCATTCAACAAATATAATTCAAATTCAAGATAAATTAATTATAAATTATGCAATACAAATACAATGTCAAACAAATATAATTTCAAATTTTAAAATATTTCTAAATAGTCAAGATTAAATAGATCTTTAACTTAAAGTAATTCAACTTAAAAAAAATATCAAAATATTATGAAAGTAAAATGTTTTAACACAAATATTTTAAATATAAAGTTAGATCAATGTTATCAATCAAGGCTAATGAAATCTAAAGCATCCCTTGTTTTGCTCAAATTCCTACAAAGTATAAACATGAAAAAAACAACATAAATATAAACCATATATATTAGTGATAAATCTAATTTTAAAAAATTAATATCATTGTTAATGAAAATAATAATAATAATTTTCAATATTATTATTAATATCATTGTTATTGAAAATAGTAATAAAAAAAAGCTTTTTATAATTGAGTGATTTAATTAATTAAATTGAATAAGGTTCAATTTGATTCAATGGCTTTTCAAGAGCGGAATGGAACATGTGGAATGAAACCGGAACGTTCCGGACGGAATTTAGCCGAAAAATCCGGAACGGACCGAGATTTAAAATGAGATAAAATTTATTCTGTTTTGTTTTGTTTTTTGAATTGGTATGGAATATTTCAGCCATTTCAAACGAAACAAAACAGAATTGACAATCTTGATTTAAACTGAAAAACTGGATTGCTCTTCTAGGCATGGCACGTCACAGAACGAACTTGGGCTCCATTGTAGCTGCATATATGATTTCAGTCTCATATACTCCCAAGAAATTATTGAAAAATGAAAACATATAAGAAAAAACACTGAGTGGGTATTGTTTTACATTAAAAATGGGAAAAAAATATATGTGTGAATGTAAAATAAACTTGTGACCTAATAATCTAATGTTTGTGCATCTCCTTGAATACAAAAAGCTCCTTAACAAATTGGTATCAAAATCAATGGTTCATTGAAGGGTGGGCTAGGTTTATATATAAGAATGAGATTTATTAAATGCACATGTGAATGATAAATGGAAAAAAAATATATATGTGCTTATATATAAGATAAGATAGATTAATCATCCAATAATCTAGGCTTCTAACCCTTTGGGTTAGAGAAACCTAAACACAAGATTATTCAACAGAAAAAGGTCTACAGAGCTCTTCTGTTCTTTAAGGTGGTGATGAACCATTGAATTCATAATCAAAGATTATGCAATCAACCCTTCAGCCTTGTTGGTACATGGAGCTCTTCATCTGCCATTTGCACTCTGCAGAGAAATAAAACGTACTTCTCGTCCAAGGTGTGGCTGAACAGATGAAGCAAAGGATGAGCAACAAATATTGGTGAAACTGCTGAGAACAGAACAAAACGACTGAAATCGTGCTGCGCTGTAACCATACTTCTTAAATTGACAAGTATACTGATGCCATCAACATCCACAACTCCATCGCCATAATTGTACAGTGAAAACAACTACAGTTGCTGTCACCCCATCACCCGTTACCCTTACTTGACAACAGGAGACCAAAACCACATGCAAGAGTGGTATTCAACTGTGTTCGAAATTGAGAGGTGGAAAACATCGTTCTTGTTTCACTCTCATCACTCATTTTTCGCCCACATAATGTAGATTGGAATCATCTAAAACACATGAAAATCTGGAGTTGATGAATATCAACAAAGGAAGCTCAAGAACAAATAATCAGAAAAAAACGCTGAGCATTTTTCCTGTGCCTCACAAAATCTGCCAGCAAGTTTCTCTCCCCAAAATTTTGCATCAGTTCATCGACCATATCGGTACATAAAACAGTTCACCAACCACCTGTGCTCTGCAGAGAAAGGGCATCATCTGTTACAAAGAGCGGCAGAGCAAGTAAAGCACAGGATAGCGCAACCAGAACAAGAAGACCAGCATTGCCCACACCACAACCATAATTCTCAAACTGACCCAGCTTGCCAACAAGAAAACCAGACCCACATGCATGCAAATGCAATATTCAACAGCGGAACCATGCATCTTCATGATAACAAGAATAATTAATTATAGCAATCCTAAATTAGACATACATACAGAGGCTTTCCAAATAAAAGCGTTATGTAATCATAATCCAGTACCAAGACTGATAGGTAATAAAACTAGCCACAGCATTCAAACTCAAACTGAAACTGCGATCTTTAGATATAAATGCAGTCCATAATAAGACTATGCTTATAGATGAACAGTAAATCAACTCTAACACAAACAAGTTAACACCAATATAGAAAGGACCAGAATAAATGGACAAAATAAAAAAGAAACAGAACTTTCCTACAGTAGCATGACTGGAGACAATAAGAACACGGCAAAGAGACTAACCAGAACAAGAAAATCAAAGAACATGATAGGCAAGAAACCAAAGACCTTTTGGTCATTTCCCCATGGATCAATCTTATCACGACATATAGAAAGGAACCAAGCATTACCTCGTAAGAAACTACCACTGATTTTGTTAACTACAAGAGAAACAAAAATACCAGTGAAAACTCGCAGCTGAATGATAGACTTCCTAACACTTATCTACGGCAATTCTAAATGATAGACAATCCATGCCTCTTCTCTAAGACAACAAGCTCATAAGCCAACCCATTCACTCAAGACTCAAATATCAACCAAACTTGCCCAGCCCTTTATTTTTCTATAAAACCCTCGCATCGTGATCCTCCAGACTCCTACATCTTCCAACCATAAATCACCAAGCTCCTTGGCCCTTGAGGCCAAATCAACATATTTTGTTAAGAAAGAAGAAATGTGTTCGATGAGGAGGAACCTTCCATAGCATCAATTTTCTCTCGATACAATATTCTTCATAATGATATTTTTTTTCAATGGAGTGTGGAAATAGAGAGAGGATCAGATTACATAGGGTGTATTGAGATCCTCATATGATAAACTCTATTATGATCAAATTCAAAACAAATGCACATGTTGAAATGGAAAATAAAATTATTTAATATTTTTCCTTTCATATAATATAAATCATTGAATTCAAACTGAGATCCATTTGATTACTTGACATCTAAGTATTTAGAAGAAAAAAAATTGAAATGTCACAAAAGGCAACATACGTGTCTTTTTCTCCTAGTTCGTATAATTAATAACAATAATAAATAATTAAAGAGGTCAAAGTTCTAGAATTTTGCCAATGGGCATCTATGTAAGTTTGCCTTTGAAACTCATGTCCTCTTTCTTCAAAAAGGTTTCACGTCGAGCTATTTCTTTATAACAGAAGGAAAAAAAAGAGTAATGATTAAAACATAAGAATGAAATTTTAAAGATACTTTCTATATTTAGAGTGCAAATAGTTTTTTAATAACTCATTCAAGAACATGGAAAACCATTTTATAATTCACATGTTAATACATTTTAAATCAAATGGTTTTTCTTAAAAAAAAAAAGCACTTGCATGCCTGCTTAGGCTTGGGAGAAAAGGTAGAAAGCTTGGTTTTTTCTCTTAATTTAAATCCAATATCCATAATAATAATAATAATAATAATAATAAATAAAATAAATAAATAAATAAGCACATCTATTTTGATATAAAAACAGATCATGATGTGATATAAACAATCTAGTGCACCTAAATATATATTTACAACTTACAACCATACTTGTAATCAGAAAAATGGAGGTTTGGATCACTCACACACACATATATAGATTTTGATGATTCTAAATTCATGTTATAGGAAAGAATACTGATCCTATTTTAAAGACACCTAATATATAAATGGATTTGGTCGTGCTATAGCACATGAAAAATGGTTTAGCTCGATATGATACAAGGCCAATTTCAGCATTGGCATTTTATAGAACGTTATCACACCTTAATACTATCATAATTCACAGCCAAAGATGAGGCCAAGCTCCTCTTCATTCCATTCAAATAATGCATTAAGCCATGGGCAAAGTGAACAAATCTCACCTCAATTGTTCTTGGTAATGGTCAACTATTCAAGTTTACTGTCCATTCCAATATTATAAATTTAGGAAGTACTTAGTGACTTGATAAACAAAGGAAGCTCAACAAAAGAGAAAAAGGAAAACTGGAATAGGTAAAGCCTTTTTCGTGCCTTGTAGGGTTCTAGATGAAGATTCTGCAATCACTTCTTGAACCACAATGGTACTTCAAGCAGCTCATCAATCATCTGCACTCTGCATAGAATGAAATGTTTATGGTTCAAGCAGTTGCAGAACAAATACAGACAAGACAGCCAGATCAAAAGGGCTAACTCTGTCCCATACCATAACCGTAGTTCTCACTATTACAAAGGAAATAATGCGATCAGAATTCACAAGTGATTGTCAATGCCACCACCATGCATCTTGATAACAAGAATTAATATAGTTCAAGATCGCATGGCAGTAGATACTACAAACAGACATATTCTGAATAAAACATGATGTAATCATAATTCAGTATATCAAAACTTTTTAAGTTATCAATAAGCCATAGAATCAAAAACTGAAATTGAAACTAAAACTAAATATTCATATCCAAATGCAACTTGTAATGAACATATGCAGAAAGATCAAAGTAACTGATGGGCAGTTTGTACCAGTCCCAGGAATGAGACAGTAAAACAAGCAGGTTGACACCAACATCAATAAGAACCAGATTGTATGGTCAAAATTAAAACAAAAGGGAACTCACCTCCAATCGTATGATTGGAGATCAAACAAATCCATGCTAACAGAAATACCCTCCTATGAACATTAATACATGATAAGCCAGAAAAACTAACTTTTGGCCATATGCCAATCAATCAATCATAGCACAAATACATTAAGAAGAAAACAATTACCTTTGAAAGAACTACCACTGACTTTGCCACCTATGAAAAGAACAAGAATTCAGTGAGAACTCAGAGAGCAAAAGGGTTACAATTGTACTGTAGAAAGGAAACCAAATTAAATAGAGTTAACAAAATATGATCGGATTCAATACATCTGTACAAGACATCGCTGTAAAATCTTAGCATGCATCTCTCCTGATAAAATGAGTTGACAATCAGGAAATATTTTGGATCTATCAAGGTTAAATTACATAATTCATAAAGGGCTGAGGTTATTCATCTTCACTATGACATCTTATGTGGTAATTGTTTCATCTTCTTCAATGGTTAAGTTTTAAACATAGAATATACCAATATATTCTAAGAAGGAAACAGGCAAGCAGAAATGTCAATTGTCAAGGAGCAGTGCAATCAGCTGCATTACTTAACTAGAAAAATGAAGACTAAATTGAACCGCATTCTCAACAACTATCTAACCATTTTGCATTCAACTACAACATTTCCAATTAAACTACTGTATACCTTCACAAATCACACTATCCTATACCCTTGCTAAACATATTTGAACAAAGAGTAAAACAAATCAAAACAAATCAGAGAGCACAATGCCAATATTAATAAAGATGCAAACTAATGTTAAGAAAAAACTAAAAATTCAAGCACCATATACCTTCAAGAAGTTAATTTCCATCTCCTCGTTGTTGCTCATCATTATAATCATAAACACTCAATAACTCCTTCACATCACCTTCTCTAACAACTAGCTCATTGCGCTCCTCCCATGGCCATGGCAATTCTACACGACGAACAGCCCACATAATTTCTCTAAGACAACGATGCTCATCGTTAAGTGGATTCTTAAGCCAATAAGCCACATTCCTCGGGTCATTAAGCCATTTAACCCAACTCTCATAACCCCTCAAACTTGAAACCACATCAGCCAACTTTCCCATCACTTCTTGTCTAACAAAAACCTCCCCTTTTGATCCAGACCCCTGCATCTTCGCACTCGAAACCACCAAGCTCCTCAGCGTTTTCGGGCAATGCTGCAATATCGTATTAACAATGAGAAGATTCATTTCAACCACGCCAGTATTCACAATCTGGGGCCTCAATTTCAGAGGTAAATCTCCGCTTGTGCGAGTCCCAGACAAGAACCCAACTTCGAAAGCAACTGTTATTTCGCAGTTCATATAATCATCGTCATCATTATGACGCAAGAACTTCAACCTGGACATTTCTCCATCTTCAGAAGACGGAGAAGGGCACGGACAGAGATTAAGTTGAAGAAACTTGAGATTTGAAAAAACCCTTATGATACCAGGAACGACCGCTTGTGGGATGTGGTGATGTGAATGGAAGCATGGAAGAGAAGCATAGTCCTCATCAGGATACGATAATCTGAAGGAGATACTGTCAAATTTGGAGATGAGAGAATGCAAGTTCTTGGAAACAGAGGAACAGCGTATGAGAGTTTTGGGGTCTTGCCGGATTTTGGACAGGATTTTAAGGATTAACTCTTCTGGTAGTTTCTTGAACTTGTCTGCCAATCTAGCAGATCTTCTCAGCGTCAAGTCTTGATCTTTATGCTGGGTCTTCTTGGATTTTCCCATTTCTTGAAGAAACTAGGTAGGATAGGAAATTGGATAAGGAAGAAAGTCACCATTTTTGGTGGCAGTTGATAGGGCTTTAAAAGGTGTGCGCTGTGGACATGCTTGCTTACACATAAGCATCTGTTTGATAGTTGAAGCACGCATGGAACTTGTGACTTCTGTCCAAGTAAATGATGTGTTTAGAGACCGTTTTATTATTGACTCTGCATCGAAAACAAACTCGACTCGGACGGGTCGAATTTATATTGAAAAGTGGTCTGAATTAAAATAAAAAAAACAAAACTCACCTGAAAGATTAAAAATCATATGAAATTAATATTTATAACAAAGTAAATTTTTATATATTTTATTTGGTTGATGATAGATGTTGTAAAGTAAAATGAACATCTATAAAAAGATAGAGATAATGTAGTTTTTCTTTTTAATACTCTTGACAATTCACTCTTGTGATCTTTTCACGTTCGGATACTGTCTTGAAATAAAAAGATAGAGATAATGGGATAAAAGTGACATGTCTCACTTTACTTTTCTATAAAAATTCAAATCAAGATTGTCCTGAAAACATATTTGTTTTATGTCTATGTTGCTTTCTTTTCCACCATTCTTTTATATATTTTTTTATATATATTTTGTGGAAGATGGAAATATTCTGGAGGCTTGACAGTGAATCAGGGCTTACATTTCTGAAACCAAAGATGTTGAATCAGCGAATAACCTTAAACTCTGCAATTACTTGACAAAATTTCAAATTTTCAATGCATTCAAGACAAGCCACTCACAGGTAGCTAAGAGAAACCATGCTTGAAATGGAATAAGGAAGACTCCCGCTCAAGTTGTTTACGGCAAGATTTCTGCAATGTGCAAGTATAGAATGAACACTATTAAACAATAAAATCAAACAGATCGGAGACATTAGAAACAATTGACATGACGGAACATTACAAGCTTGTAAGATTTGGTGGCAACTGATATGGGAGTGAATCATGAATATTGTTGCCATAGTACGTTTGATTGTAGACAAACACGGAGATTCTTTACTTTCAAAACAGAAATCCCCGCTTAAAACAGATTGAACAATACTATTATAGATTCGAAGTTTTGCAAGCTACACAATTCCAGAGAAAGTTGAAGAACTCAAAGAAAGCTTGACAGTTACCTGGAAATTGCTTGCTAAGAATTCTGTTGATTTTTCAAAAAAAAAAAACAAAGAAAGAAAGAGAATTCTGCCGAGTCCATTATGGCCAGCCATTGAATTTCAAGAATCCCTTGATAAACTTCGTTCCAGCTTGATGCAGCTCTGCTACAACAATTTTTTCTCCAAGATCAATGCTACTGCAAATATTCTATCATATGTATTATCTAACGATAATGTTCACCATACATGGAAAAAAGGAAGAAAACAATTTAAATCAAAATGGGAGATACAAAGTTACAATGACTATACTAGAAGATTTGGAAAAACAAGTTGGTTAAGGAAAAAAAGAGGAGCTAAAATTGGCTCTCTGTGTAGCTATGACTATGAATACATCCAAGTCCTGACCAAAATCATGCAAAGCATGGACGATGAAGCCTAGGCTTCCCGCTTAGGCCGGTTGCGAGTTCGTGTACGTTGAAGCACAGGCTGCAATTCCTCCTCTAAAGAAATGTCAACAATATTGTCATCTGCATTCTCATAGTCCTCGCCATCGTCACTGTCATCATCCTCTTCATCTGCTTCCTTGATTGCTTGAATGATTTCAAGCTTTGCCACAAAATTGCGAGTCAAGAATCGTCCAAGTACAATCTCACTCTCAACACATAAATATTTAAAACAAGCATAATAGGATCATTCTGCACACATTCTAGAGATCTCAAACTGCAGCCACTCTCCCACTAAATAAATTAACCCCGGAAAGAACAAGCAGAAGTGGAGTAAATAAAAAAATTACCCCTTCCCATAAAAGAATACAGCAAAAGATAGACAAAAGAATTGCAAGAAATCCAAGCAACTGGCACCCAATAGCCAAAATGAGCAGGTTATAGCTTTAACATTCAGAAACTCATTTCACTTTGGCCACAATTAGAAACAAGTAATCTGGCACAGCTTGAACATTTTAGACATCTCAAATTGCATAATTTTTTTCCCGGTAAAACCTAAAGCAACTTGAGACTCCAAGATCAGAAATCTAGCCTACAAAATAATATATTAGTCATATACAATCATAATGGTTAAAAAGGATAACACTTTGCAGGCAGCTAGGAAACTGGCTTGTCTAAATTCACCATTTCACATGCTTGTTCACTAAAATCACACGATGAAATCACTTTCCAAGTTACTCAAATCATATCCGTTCAAGAACCAAGATGGAAATCTAAAACACTAAAAACTCACTAAAACATGAAACCAAGACAACCCATTTAGCAAAAGACTAAAAATTGAAGTATTTTGTACCTCCTCAAGATAGTCTTGATCAAGCTTATCAGCAATTCTAATAGAAGTAAAGATAGTGGCAGCAAGGAGAGAAAGAGGGAGCAGGAATGCCAGCACGTAGCTGTTGGCGCTGAGCCCTGCACGTGTCACCACTGTCAAACCTCTCTTCTTCCTCCTCCAAGGGTCATCGGAGATACGAATCGCCGGTGAGGTTGGCAGGTGAAGAGGCTTAAAGAAGGCACGTGGGGGTGTGGTTGAGAGAGGAGAGAAGGGGATTGGGATACTGGCCATGGTTTTTTTGGTAGCAGTGTCGGAGTGGATATATATATATATATATATATTAAAAATGATAAATAAAAAATAACGATTCTAAAAAATTATTTTTTTGGATTTTTTCTTCTAAAATCTTGTTTGGAATGATATATGAAAAATGAATTTTGATTTTGAGATATAATTAAAAAAATTATAAATAATTTAAAATAAAAATGAGTTAGCTTAGAAGCACGTTTAATAAAAAAATAATTGACTTAATGAAATTCTAAAAAAGGTAATATAAATAAAATGTTTAAAAATTTACTATTAATTAAAGCAAATTTTGGATTCGATTTTGTAATGAGCTTATTTAAGTTAAGAGTTATTTATAATGAAACATATTTATATTTTTTTAAGTTAAAAGTAAAATAATGAGCTTATTTAAGTTAAGAGTTATTTATAATGAAATATATTTATATTTTTTTAAGTTAAAAGTAAAAAAATATAATTTAATAAATTTGTAAAAGCTATATCAAATATAATATAATAAGCAAATGACTGGGATTAGGTCATGTTGTTAGCATTTAATTTGTGGTGGTACGTTTTGCATATTATTTATGCATTTAAATATCATAATTATAATTTCAAATAACAAGGAATACAATTTAATTGGTCAAGTGCTAGATTTATTTTTTAGAGGTCACTAGTTCAAGTCACACAAACCTCATGACCACTGAAAACTTACATGGTCGTTAACTTCAGAGGCCGTAGGATTAGTCGAGGTGCACGTAAACTGACCGGAACACCCACGTTAATCAATATATATATATATATATATATATATCATTGTTGTTGTAAATATTTTGATATATTGGAAATAAATTAAATTTATGAAAATACATGAAAGAATAATTAATTATTTCCATCATTATAATATCTTGGTTGGGAGAATTGAAATCAAATGTTATAATTTATAGATAAAAATTGGAAACTAAGGATAAAATATAAGAATAAATTGAGCTAATTTCCAAGTAAAAGAAGAAAAAACTATATGAATTTAGGATGATAAAATTAATGGAATTTAATTGATGGGAATTTAATTATTGTTTCTAAACACAAATATCATCATAATTAGCTAGGGAACTCATGTTTTTCATTTATTCACTCAACTATGTTTCACCCTCCAATATTTTATCAATAACATGCAAAAATCTATATAATTATATTTAATATTAAAAATAAAAACTAAAATTGAATAAATAGACTTAATAATTTTTTTAAATATAATTTTTGTCAATAAAAATAATGATTTTCTGATTAATAATTTATGATAATACAAGGCTGGTCTTCCCTACATGTTCCAAGTCAGACTGTGAATTAAGCTATAGGCCGTGCTAATGAGCAAAAACATTCCTTAGATTCAAGTAAATTGTAGTGTTCGTACCAAAACAGAATTTTAGGCAAATGGAAGGAAAAGCTCAAAATTAAAAAACGCTATCCCCATTAAAATAAAATTAAAAAAAAAGTCATTGAATCGGTTAGGTTCAAGACCTAGAGCTTAAACAAGGTTGGGTTTCTAATTAAATTGATGAAGATTTTGTGATCCAATATATTTTATTTAAAAATATATTAAAATAATTTTTTTAAATTTTTTTTATTTTTTACATTAACATATTAAAATTATCAAAAAATTTACTAATTTTTTATAATAAATGTACTTTTTTTAAAAAAAATATCATACTTCCAAAATAATCATCTAACTTGCCAATGTCATCATATTCTAGCATTAAAAGTGTGTTTGAGGATGTGATAGTGGTTACGGTTTAAAATGTTTTTCACTAATAAATGCATTAAAATAATATTTTTTTTATTTTTAAAAAAATTATTTTTAACATCAACACATTAAAACAATCTGAAAACATAAAAAAATAATTTTAAATTAAAAAATTTAAATTTTAAAAAAACACGATTTCAGCCGCGTTTCCAAACACAACCATGCATAACACATTATTCATGCACTCGAAATAAAATCTGAAAAGACAATTTCTAGTTCAACTTTTGTCCGCAACATTACCAGCCACAGCTTGATCACCATATCGTGGTTGCAATCCCATTGCTGTTCTTTCTAACTTGCCAACTGGATGACCCGAAACGACACACGATGGTCAATTCCAC
>Ga0307515_10019395_pt1 | contig 12248 bp, 4 predicted proteins | sample 17_EM_MG_FD_194513 | JGI IMG/M metagenome (GOLD analysis project Ga0307515, IMG submission 194513) | Populus trichocarpa ectomycorrhiza microbial communities from riparian zone in the Pacific Northwest, United States - 17_EM | ecosystem: Host-associated > Plants > Roots > Unclassified | place...
AGTAGCCATTTCATTTGTTTCTTGGTTTGTTGCTGCCTTCATTTGATAATCATAGACGAGTTGAAAGCTAAATAGAAAAAATCCAATAAGGATCAAATTAAAAACACAAACAAAAGGCGGCACCTTTCCATTCTTTTGTTTCACTCTATCCTCTTCTCCTCCCATATTTTCTTTACAAAATTCATATGGTGATAAGATTTCAAAAAGAAGTTCTTAATTAAAATAAATTCACAAGGAGAACCTCCATTAGATGTTGTAATAGTCAGAAGCTATTGAGATCTTGAGTTAAATTAGAGATAATTAATTTTCTTTTTCTTTTTTGATAGATTAAAAGTTAAGATAAGAGTTGAAGTGAAATTTGATGAACATTACCCCTTTTTTTCCTGCTCTCGTTTCTGGAGCAAAATGCCCCAATTGCACAATGCCTTTCTCACAGGGAACGACACTGTCATTATTTTCTTTTTCTTTGTAATTTCAGAGCAGTCTTGCAATTTTCCATTTTATTCTTAAAAAACAATAATTTTATGACCAAATTTACCTACGTAGTGAAAATAGAACTCACACGCACATATAGAATCACATGTGACCGACATGGGGTCACTTTTGGTAGGTGTGGACAGGATGTCATCAAGCATGAGAAGCCTCTCAAATTGTTGTCCAACCATTCTTCATTTTTAGAATTGAGAGGAGGAATTTCTTCGAATCAACTCCTTGACCATTAGGTTAATTCAGGAGAAATGTTTTCAGTCTACCGTGGTTTTTACCATAGTTATCATGTCCATTTGGGGATTAATTTTTTTAAAATATATTATTGATTAATAACTACGATTTCACCTTGTTTTATCCTATCTTATCTTAATTTCCTCGCCCAATAATGCAGCTTAGCTTGAACCATACTTCGTCCTAAACAAGCAGCATCAAAGAGCAATTTCAACACAGGATCAGTCGGTGCTAGTGGTTTTGTTTTGTCTAATTGTGGCATCAGAAGAAGAACAGTGATGTTGATTGATGTTTGTACAAGTTCATCATCAAGTACCTAGTCGAAATCAAATCTTATAATTGATCTCTCCAACTACTGTTTTTGTCCTTTCCTTCTAGGCACCTTCATAAGATCTTATAACACAATCTTGTAACATATATATATATATATATGATAGTAAATTAGTGTAAATGAATTTAATTATTAAACTCACCTATTTTAATTGAGTTAAAAAAAGAAAAAAATAACTAATTAAAAATCAAAATATTAAACATGTGTAATTTTTATATGCTTATACGAGATCAAATCTTTCCTACTTTGAGATGAGAGAAAGGGAAAGTTATCTATGTTTCGTAGTGTAATATTTAAGTGTTTCCATTGAAAAAAAGAAAAGAAAGGAAAAAAAGTCATAGAAGAGATAAAAGTTAGTGTAGGTAACAATTTAAGAAGCTGCTGTACATTCACCCACCATTGGCAGTTCTTGTGGCTCGACTGGCAACAACCCAACTACCGGAATTTGCCTTTCCGGCTGCTGCCGCAGCTCGCTAAAGCTCTTGTATGTTCACCACATCTTCCCTTGTGCCACAAACAACCGAATGTCTTAGCCACCAACCTTGTAAGAAAAATTTCGACTTGTTCTTCTTCTGCTTCATTCCACAAGTTTGATCACTATCCAATAATGAAATACTTTTTCCGCGATGAAGATGATCATCTCTATCAAAGATCTCGACGCCATAAGATCTCTTGCTGCTTGACTCCATAAGATAGTCAAGGTGCTTTGAAATGCTCTCTACCTCATAGTTATCAAGTAGAGAATTATCTGCACCGATTGGACTAGGTGCTCCTGAGCCATCCATGGTATCTAATTCCTTCACTCTCAATCTCATATCTTCTAGCTTGTATCTTGACGGCCTTGGAGCTTGACGAGAACCTGTAACATAAGATTCACACATAGGCTTTCCTTCTGACCCTGAGCCATGTTGGTACCATGCCCATGCAGCCGCCTTTACTAGGGCTAAATCACCAGTGCTGTCACCACCTTTAGGTTTCTTTTTCTCCATGAAAACCTTGAAGGGAGTTATAAAAGGCATAGAGGATTTGTATTGGAAGAATATGTGGAAATATCTATAGATAGATAAAAAGTTGGTATTTCCCTACTAGAAGAAGGCATTATCCCTACTAGAAGCCTTGAATTAGGTGGAAATTGGGGGCCCTCGGAGGACTAGTTTGCTGTCATGTCGTGAACGTGTACCATTCTCACTTGTCTACGTATGATCAAGTGTTTATTATACTTGAACCTTGTCATGGCCATCAACATTTTCTTACGATGAATTTGAGGCCCATGTATTGCCATGAAACTCCATGTAACATCAAGGAGTCTTGTGCACCCATTACATTACGAAATAATAACAATTACATTACATTAAAAAAAAAACACTAGAAGTTTTGCTAAATTCATGGATTCCCTCAGAAATTACTGTTTATGAATTAGTGCTGTGATTTATTTTTGGTCCTTCAATTTTTTTATTTAGTCATTTTACATTGTGTTAATTTGAAATTAATTTTTGTAATTGTTATTTTTTGATTTCCATAAAACTACTATAATCTTAACTAAACATCCCATTGTTAGATTGGTTTTTAATTTTACAAGAATCTATTTATTTTTATTATTTACATGATATTAAAAATTAAAGGATTAAATTTGAATGTCAATGAAAAAGACAGCCCTATTCTAAAAACAAATTAGTCACTACGCTTTTTTGCTCAATTTTGCCTATGAGTTTTGGCAAAGTTCCTTTCTTGTCTCTTATTTGGTAGTGTGGTTGCGGTTGCTTTTCAAATAACTTTTAGTACCGAAATACATGTCAATAATGTTTTTTTATTTTTTAAAAATTATTTTTGACATCAACACATTAAAACGATCCAAAACATATAAAACATATTAAATTTTAGCAAAACAAAAATGATTTTTTTAGGAACGCGGTTTGCACTGCTTTCCCAAACGGTGTCTTTTAGTCTGGGGATCAAATGTTTTCTTTTAAAATTTTATTTTCTTTTCATTTTGGCTTTGGTTTTAGAGAGAAGAGAGAAAGTCATTAAAAAGCAACAAGAAAAAAAATAAAGTTATCAAATGATAATGATTTTGGTTATGGAAAAGATCATTCTTGAAGTCAACGGGTTTCTTTTGACTAGAAGAGTTCTATTGATGCATTCTTTGGCCTTCATCTTGCCTAAAAAGTAGACCGGGTCTTAAAATAATTTTAAAATTGACCTGATTTGTCATTTTAGAACCCTGTTTTCCAACTTTTGTACCACAAATGGGTGTCAAAGGGCTTTAGAGTTTTTTTAGGTGAGAAAATGATTGAAAAAACAGGTTTTTAAGGTCTAAAAAGTTAAACCCTAATTTTCCATCCACTATTGTGATGGTCGGAATCTGAGTTCTTGAATGATATGTCACTTACTGTAGCAGATAACATGTTATTTATTTGTTTTTAAATAAAAAGTATGAGATAACATGTCAACCAACCCTACATAGTAAAAAAAAAACACACAAGCACACCGAGCTTGGGTTTTTTTTTTCTTCTAAATGCTTGGGTTTGGCAAGCTACGGGTTAGCCTCTTTTTTTTTTTCTTTCCATTTTTATTAAAACCCTCTTTCTTTTTTTTTTTCTTTCCATTTTTATTCAAACCCTCTTTCTTTTTTTTTTCTTTCCATTTTTATTCAAACCCTCTTTCTTTTTTTCTTTTTTAGTTTGTGTTAATTATTTTTATTTAAATTTTGATTAAGATACTCATTTTTACTTTTTAGATCGTTAATCATTCAATTAAATAAAAAATAAATAAGTAAAGATAAGGTTATTAAACTTGATATGGGCTATGACCTAGATCATATGTTGAATGAGTTAACTCGGTTTAACTTGAATTTATTTAAAATTTTATTATTTCAGTATTTTTTTTACAAAGAAAACATTAAATCAATGTTATTTTATTTTTCTTTTAAATAAAATAATAACGTTTATAATTTTTAGATGATTCAACCATGATTTGATTAACCTAACCAAAACTCATACCAAATAAAAAGTCTGGTGGAGGAATTTTAAGTTGATCCACACTATTAATTGAGATGAAAAGGTTTTAATTAAACAAATATCTTTCTTATCTTTATTTTAAAGTATCCAAGATTTTCTTTATATTAGTACTTATTACTTTTGATTTTTAGTAAATGAATGATATAAATCAACAAAAAAAAAAATTATTTTGTAGAGGTAATAAATGTTAATATAACAAAGATCCACGCAACACAAAAAAAATCCTAAGCACCCTCACCAAAAAATAAAATAAAAAATGAAGTACTCATAAAATAAAATAAATCTTACACTCAGCATTAATACACACAAAAAAATCACCACACCTGGACAAACAACTATCTAGCCAAGAATCTCTTCCCTGTTCACTGTAAGATCTAAAACACAACTCACGATCACTCTGACTCAAAGAGCATCACCCTCATCATCTTCAACCTTTCCCAAGATCAGAGCAGGAGACCGATTGAATTTTTTTTCAACACCACAACTCCTCTTCATCCTCTCGACCAACAACATGCAACGACAGTTCCAGCAACTAATCCTCTATCAGACCTTCTCACTCTCAAAACCAATAGCTCCTCTCTCCCTTGCACCTTCACTAAAAAAACCCCATCTCATCTCACTGTTCAGACCTAAGAGAACCTGAGAACCATGGAGGAAGAAGAACATCACTGTCGGCCACCACCCGAAGCACTAGTAACAGGCTAACAAACTTCTCCGACAGACGTGACACCCACAACCAGCAGCTCCCACGGTGGTAGCTCCTCTAACCCACGACAGTCACGACAACTTCTTCTCCTCTCATCTTTGACCATCAATACAAACTTCTTCTCCTCCGACAATGTTTCCATGTGTTGAACAGGATTTGTGGCCATTTTTTCAGCCATAGTTCCCAAACGAGTAGTGACAATAACTGCACTTCCTTTAGCTCCACAACTCAATGCATCTTTCAATTTGCTCCAGTTATCATGGTCATCTTCCCACACATCATCCAATAGGAGCAAAAACTTCTTACAACCTTGCTCTTCTTGGAGGCATCGTAGAAGAGCATCCAACTGTTGAATATTTGGAGAAGTGCGTTGAATGGACTCGATGATGGCTGTTATCAATCTTTTTATGTTGAAATCAACAGACACGCACACCCAAATCCGCAAATCAAAATGCCCTTCTATTCTCCCGTCGTTGTAGACTAACTGAGCAAGTGTTGTCTTACCCAGCCCCCCAATATTCCACAAATAGCATAAATAGAGAAATCATCTGAACTGGTGAGCGGCATGTTGACCAGATCTTGTTTCTCCTTGCCCCTTCCATAAATTTCTGATTCATTCACCCATGACCAAGTCTGACGCCAATCAAAACTACCTGCTTCTATCTCCGAAGCCCCTTCACTTACATGGAAATTGTCTCTCCTTGGCGGTGGCATCTAGTTTTTCTCTAACATTCTGAAGTGAAAATGGGAACTGACACGGGTAAGATAAATGTTTTCCGACTAAGGTTCCTTTTCTTTTATTATATGACAAGGAGATAAGATGAAGAATGATTTAATGCCGCAAAATGGACAAGATCAAAAGGGTTCTAACATTAGAAGTGTAAGGAATTAGTATACTTCGAAGGCACAACAGTCCTTGGAACAAAAAAACTAGATCACCCCAGAGAATACGGCATCCATGAAGCTATTTAACTTCTTTCTGTATGCAGCAAGGCGGTCATGGTCATACCTGGTTTTTTTTCGAAGTTTTGAACCTCCAAAACCATATTTATTTGAACATATATGTTTACTCAAATGGAAAATCTAGACAGCAAACTTTAATTTACAATGCACTAGTGAACAGCCCTTCATAATCTGGAAAACAATCTAAATGCTATTATTAATAGTTTCACCTTATTAATAATTGACAGTTGAAATTTAACAGAATGCTTAGGAACCTGATGTTCTATTTTCAGGGACTCCAAGATCGAAGAACAGTGCACAGTAAACTTTTTTTTTTCCAGATTTAATTCAAATTAATGTGTTGCCATCCAATTAATCTGGTAATTAAAGAAGAACGAAGGGTTCTTGAATAACAAGAAGAACAACAGAAGAAAAGAAACAGAGAGAAAGAGAAACTTTTAGTAACATTCAACACTTAGTATTTTTTTTTATAACAAAATTAACATTCAACTCAAACCATTAACATTGTTTTTTTGTTTTTGTTTTCTGAATCACAGAATATCTTGTCCCAGCTTTCACGTACTAAACCAAGTCTTTACAGCCTGGAACCGATCTTTACACAGTGTTAAGCCCCACAGCTCGCGGCCCTAAAAGATTTGATGCTAGAAAAATTCAAACTGAAGATCTGAAGAGAGTAAACCTCCAAGCCCATAATTAAGTTTCACTAGACCAACCCCTTGAAGTTTCCATTTACATTGTCTGCTTGCTATTCATACTTCATTTATGGTCAACTCAATATTTCACTAATTTTCATTTTAAAAAAATATTGGGAGATATGTCAAATTCATATCGATTATAATTTTAGAAATTTTTTTTTTAAAAAAAGCATTTAGAATGAATTGATTGAAAAAGCACCACTTATTAGTTTCATAGATTGTATTGCAGAAGATATTAAATAAAAACAAAACACAATATGCCTTCGACACCGAACTGCAAATTACCTGGGAATCTGAGCGAACGAATCTGATGCCCTTGCCAGGATATATCTTCGCCCCACTGAACCGGCAGAGTTCAGTCCTGAAATCATCCAGACCAGACAAGTTTGATGCTCGTCATGATAACATATTGAAAACCTCAGATGAGATCATTTGCATATAAAAATGCTTCATTCCAATCCAGATAAGTTTGATGGTTAACAATCGTGTATCTGAAACCTCGATGAGGTTATTAGCACAGTCATGACGAATATTCTCAGAGTTGCATCAGATCCCAGAACCCCCCGGCAGAGGCCCAAAAACCCTTTCAAGTGTCACATACAGCAGGAAACAATGAACTCTCGTCCCAACTTCAATTTCATTGAAGCCTTAACCATTCTGTTCTCTTTGCTATGTTTTCACTAGAAGCATATTTACGGAAGAGAAATCATGGATCTTTGGGACAACATCTGCATAAATCTTCAAACTCTATCATTGCAATCCCTTTTGAATTTCATCACTTTTTTTTTTATTATTAAAATATGTGCTAAAAAGAATGTAAAGTTTCTGAGAATTTTCTTTCTTTTGCCTATTTAGGAAATTCTTTATTAAGGATGTATAAAAAAAGAGTCAGTTTGCTTTGTTCTAGATGAGCATCCATGCATGGTTTTGTAGGTGGAGAATAAAATCTTCCATGAAAGCTTTAGTGTGATTGATTTGAATTACAACAAAGAAATTGACAAGCTGAGCACTATAAAAGATCATTCAAGATCTCAATTACGACGAAGGTTAAAACCGAAGCATAAAGCATACTGTACATTACAGCAAAATCTAATCGATCATATTCAAAATTGAGCAAACTTCCCATCTTAGAGCATTGGATTTGGATAAAGGTACTTTCAAAATTCGTGCGTAGAATATGTTCTTTCTAATATTCCGATCAATGACCATCCAATGGGTTTCTTGTCACCATCATCAATCCAATATTGGAGATAAGGTTTACAGAATCATAAAGCCTTGCCGTTTTGGCACCTGATGCCACCATTATTGGCCTACAGAAAGACAGGTGGACATCCAAACTACTAAAGGCCAATCACCGCCATGGGAGCAAGTCCAATTGTGCAACACATTTTCTCTATTTCGCCCTGTTCTGCGTTGGGTTCTAAATAGGAATTGATTAAATTTTAAAAAAATTTATTTATTTAAAATTTATTTATTTAAAATTTATTTATTTAAAATTTTAGATTATTTTGATATACCGATATCAAAAATTATTTTTTAAAAAAATAATAAAAATATTATTTTAATATATTTTAAAATAAAATATACTTTAAAAAATAACCGTGAGTACTCGTTATGTCCGACAATTACAACACCTGCATGCTGGGGCCAGCTACTGCATTGTCTATTAAAAAAAGAAAAAGAAAAAAGAAATATTTGTCTTAAACGACACACACAAGGCATTGGTATTAAATTATTCTATTAATTTACTAACGATCATATACAACTATATATAGTTATATACTAACGACATTGAAACAGAAATATTTTACGCAGTTTCTAGCTTTAATCAAGAATTCAGAGATGTGATGCCAAGATTAGACATTGTACATTCAAAAAAAACAAAAAAAATCATATGTGATCCCTCTACTTTTCTAATTTTACTCAATTAAACCTTATACTTTGAATTTGATCAAACCAACCCCTCTCTTCCAATTACACCATGCATTGTGGTTTTATCGGGCTAATTAGATAGAACTGGGGTTAGATTAAGAGACTCGGGTCATCTCTAGTTAGAAGCAGAGAAGATTATTTGACTCAATTTTTGAGATTCTTCATCCAATTATGTTTGGCCAGGTTGCACAATCAATGAAAGAACAATTAAAAAGAGGAAATAGAGAGGTTAATTTGACTCAGTTTAAAGTTGAAGGACCACATATGATTTTTAGCACAATACATTGTGATAAATAAATGGCTGAGAGACGACTCTTTAGTGTATTTTTTTTTATGATTAAATAAAACAATAATTCACCATATATATACTGGATCTATGGAATCTGCCACCTCAGACGTGGGATGATACAACTTTCTATGCCATCAAAAAATAACAACTTGTATAAAGCATCAAAAAAGAATTTTGTTTTTTTTTCTTCGAGGAGGATGGGTTTTTCAACCTCCATCATTACCTATTTTTAATGAATTTTTAAAATTTTAAAAATTAATATATCAAATCAATATTTTAAGACTGCAAATATATCTAAATATAATGTAATAATTAATATATAATTGTTATTGTTGGTTGCTGTTATCGTCGTTGTCAGCTTCGGCAAACGAAACCTGAGAAAAACTTCCAAGTTTCCAACATAGCACACAGAGTCAAGATTAGGCATGGAAAATTGAGCGTCTATTAGTTAAGAAGCTTGGATTTGAGTTGAGATTATGAAATAAAATGACATATTTAATTCATAATACTATTTGAAGACTATTAATTCATGGTAAATTGTCATTCATTAAACTACTGGTAATTGAGCCAATTACAACATGGCTGCTTAAAAAATATTGTAAGCTTGCAATATTTGTGACGAACAATCAAATTTATCAGACAATACACAGCATGCATGCATCATAGTTTTAAAATCAACCGAAACCAAAAACGAGTTGAATTTAAGAAAAATACAAGGAAAGGTAAAAACTCGGGTTAACTTGGTGATTCAATTGCAATTCATTAACTATTTTTTTATAACAAAAAAGACATCGTTTTGATTCATATCTAAAAACAATTAGAGTCAATCTCCTAATAATTCAATCGAAACCCATGATTGAGCCACTAAAGATCTGTTTGGAAATGCAGTGCAAACCATATTCCTTTAAATTTTTAATTTTTTATTAAAAATTAATTTTTTTTTAATGTGTTGATATAAAAAATAATTTTTAAAATATTAAAAAAATATATTGTTTTAATATATTTCTAAATAAAAAATATTTTAAACCATAATTATTATCACAATTCCAAATACACTGAGTTTAAAAACTGTATTACGAACGCAATTTCAGATTTGTCCCTTCATGATAATCTAATTATCCTGACTTCTTCAGGCCAACAAAAATTATCACCTACGAAGGACATGACAGACCGATTCGCATTATTAAAATGAAAATCCCTAATATAATATCTTAATCACATAAACATATGATTAGTAAACTGAATCTTTACATATATCTTGCCCCATAAGGAGTCAAAGGGAGGGCTGAGGATACAACTTAGGATTAAAAAAAGGCTGAAGGGTTATAATCAAGGAGTAACGTCAATTGCATCCGTGCCCTCTCATGTCCAATGAAGATGGTTGACTTTAATTATTCAAGCTGTTCCTCAGGCAATCAAGAACCTCGATATGTATTTTGATTGAATTGAGAATATTATTCAAATTAATTATTCTACTTAAGTTGGGAGCGGATCAAAAACGTTCCTGATTCTATGTCTTAGAGGACCGTTGACGTACCGGCTTTGATAATTGGAATATACATTGAGTTGTTTTGGAATGATTTAGGTTTAATAATATCTCTATGGTGTCCGGCCAAATAACGATTATGTAAACTTCTAGTGATTATTATATTAGCAACCACATGGTTCGAAACTGAAATCACATGATATATTTTATCCCGTGGATAAAATGACATATATATATTTTAGTTTAACGTGGGTGTCCGGGCCAGCTTGCGCGCACCTCGACTAATTTCACGGGCCCTGAAGTTAACGACCATGTAAGCCTCCAGTGGCCATCATATGAGCAACCACAGGGCTCGAACCTGAGACCACAGAGGGAGCAAACCTCTTGATCCCAAGCTTTTACCACTGGGCCATCACTTAGATGACATATATTTTATCCTTAGAGGTTGTGGCAAAATAAGGATTGAAGTACAAATTTGATCTATTGTATCATCAAATTATTATTATTTGAATAAATCAAGATATGTCAACAAAAGTATTAGTTTAAACGCTATAAATAATAATAATAATATTTTGATGTATTTAAAAAATATTATTTTAAAAATAAATATTATTATAATTTCAAACAGTATTTAAAAACGAGGTGTTGTTTAGTACTTGGTTTTTTCAAGATATATGAATTAATATATAATCTGAAATCAAGTATTTTCATCTATTAAAAAATTTTGAATTGCTTGAAACAAAGTCGTTAATAGCATATAAATTAAAAATCAAAGTTTGGTAGTTAGATTTAACGGTGAATTTTGCAATAGACCTTCTTTAATTTGCTAAAAAACAACAGTTTGAGGATGTAATAGATCAAATTTGGCATTTCATTTCTTATTTTGTCACGACTATAATAATTAAGGGATAAAACATGTCAATAATTTAAATATGCGTATTTTTTGTAAAATTGTTAATAATAGTACTAGGAATAATTACATCGCCTAGTAAATTAAGATCGGGATGTGTAGAGTTTATTTTTTAAAATATTTTTTATTTAAAATTACATTAAAATAATTTATTCTTATTTTTTAATATCATCGTATAAAAACAATAAAAAATACTAAAAAAATATTTTGAATCTAAAAAAAATAAAAAGTGATGGACAGAAACATCCTTCGTGGAATCTGGTGCGTGTGAACATACCAAGACAATGAGTATGACAAAGTTTAAAGTATTGAGTTCATGCATTTAAATAATTTGGTGTTTATATTTTAAAAACTTAGACTTTGTGATGACAAACCATACTTGTTGGGTAATTCTGGGTTTTCAGCCTCTGGTTTTGACAGAAAGTCAATAATGTTATCCATTTGCAGAGATCAGCAGCGTAACTTCTGTACCCAAAAATTGGACTCTAAGCAATTGAATAATTTCGAGCGGTTGATATTTTCTTTCGACTTGCAGACGACTGGCATTTCAAATGTCAAATAGTTGAGGGTAGTCCGTTTCATCCCCTCCAAGGGTTTTGTCAAAAATAATTCTAAGAAAATTAATATTCAACCTCGTCTTTGTAGTAATTAATCTAGATTAATTTCGAGTGGATTTAAAATAATATTGTTTTATTTAAAAAAACAAAACAAGCCCGAGTTATTTATATTTTTAAATCCAGTTCAAGTTACGAGATGAAAATGGGAGGTGCCTAGGAAGTTTAGGAGCATGCGGGCTCAAACCAATAGAAGACTCGTTGACTTTCATACACGTGGCGGTGAATTTCATCCACGTTCCTGGTTTCACCGTCTAACAGCTGTGAGCTGGTTTGATATTCTAGGAGCCGTTTTTTTTAAATATATTAAAATAATATTTTTAATTTTTTAAAATTTATTTTTAATATTAAAGTATTAAAATAATCTAAAAATATATATAAAAAATAATTTGAAAAAAAAATCAACTTTTTTCCAGAAGCACTTTTGCACAAAAAAACAAAGGTAGCGACTTTTTCTCAAATAAAGCACCACGCTACCTCTCTCCCCTTTTTGGTAGCTAGGAAAAAAAAAGAATTGCAAGGATAATAATAGTAAAAAAAAAAAACAGGGATTTTGGGATTTTTTTATGTTAATAATAAACTATT
>Ga0307515_10019396_pt1 | contig 12248 bp, 2 predicted proteins | sample 17_EM_MG_FD_194513 | JGI IMG/M metagenome (GOLD analysis project Ga0307515, IMG submission 194513) | Populus trichocarpa ectomycorrhiza microbial communities from riparian zone in the Pacific Northwest, United States - 17_EM | ecosystem: Host-associated > Plants > Roots > Unclassified | place...
AGGACTACTGCACCCTCTACTAATACCTATACAATAATGGGCAGATATCGCCATAGATTTCGTTATTAACCTACCACCCTATAAACGACACGGCCGTACCTATAAGAACATCCTTATAATAATATACCGACTTATAAAAGAGTACTACTACGTCCTAACTAAAGGCGTAGCCGTTAGTAATGTTACTAACGCCTTCCTCTATAAAGTCTACTAACTATATAGGTTACCTAACTTAATTACGTCCAACTAAGGTATATAATTTAACTCCGATATATGGAGACGAATCTGCTAACGCCTTGGCATCTCTATTAAAATGTCTATATCCTTTTACTATAAAACTGCTAGGCAACTAGAAAACGCTAATACCAGTATAAAAGCGTACCTATAATAGGTAGTCGCCTATAGTTAAGATAACTAGGTAGATTACCTCCTACTAGGTAAATTCGCAGTAAATAACTATATCTTAACCACTACAGGACTTACCCCGTTCTTCGCAAATAAGGGTTATTACCCCTAATCCGGCATAGAGCTACCAGAACCTATTAATAAGAAACTGCTATATAGAAAACACCTTAAGATGCTACTTACCGACTAGCATACAGACCGTATAAAAAATCTACTTAACTACTGTAAGGGAGAAATGGCCTAGGCTTAAGCAAAGTAGGCCTACTTCGCCGACTGTTATAGAACGCCACCACTGGAGATACATATTAGCGACTGGGTATAGCTAGATATACGTAATATCTCTACGCAGAGGCCTATAAAGTCACTTAATTATAAGAACCTTAGCCCCTATCTAATTAAATAAGTTATTAATAGGGGAGCCGTATATAAGCTAAAACTCCTACCTACCCTAGCCACCCGCAGAATATAGCCTGTATTTTACCTATAGCTACTACACCTCTATTAGCCTAACCCCTTACTAGGGCAAATATAGCCTAAACCCCTACTAGTACTAATCCAAGATAAGAACGAAGATAAAAACCACGAGGAGTAGACCGTTAAACGAATTATTAACTCTAAATACTTTAGTAAAGGTAGAGGACGACGGCTCTACTATAGAGCTATATATATAGGATTTATTATAGATTAGCCAAAATAGCAACTATAGGAAGACTTCAAAAATGTAAAGGATCTAATTAGTGACTTTTACTACGCGAACCTATAGAAACCGGGCCTAAGCAGAGACTTTATACCTAATCCTCTATAGAAGCCCTTATAGAGTTAAACCGTTATACATTATTATATAAGGGCAAATTACTATCAGATTGCCGTTAGGTTATAGTAAAGTACAATTATATAACCAGAATATCGTTAAGATATCTAGGAACTTTAACCGGCGGTTAAAGTTATCTAATTAGTTAGATTCTTAGATGCTAAGCCCTATTATATAACGTTATTTTAAGCCTTTAGTAATATCCCCCTTTTCTTCTTTTCTATACCTTAAGTGTCTCTTCTATATATATATAGTAACCACAACGTCGCCAAAGCTCCGCCTCTATAAGAGGGGAGGTAGTATTACGGAACCCTACCGCAGGGGCCTCTATAGGAGAGCCCCGTGCTCTCGCGTACACCTCGCGTATAGCTTATGTCAGCTACGCGTAGGTATATCACCTCCTTACGCCCTTAACCCTTACGATCGATCGCGTAACGTCTTGTAGACTCCTTAAATACATACGCTTTATAGCCACTACCCCCGTCCTATAACAGCTAATCTTGCTAGCTTTAGTAGGGTATTAGTTATAGTTTATTAAAAGTTTAAGACAGAGCTTAGTTATAAAGGGATATAAGTTATTTTAATTTCTATTAAACATTAGAGGGTTAGGGAGCTTTTTAGATTTTGTAGTAAGTATTAGGTTTATTATAGGTATAGGTTAAGCTACTATTACTAGTTTAGGGTTTATATTTAATAGGTTAGGTTTATATATAGTTATTTTAATTTTATTTATAGGTATTGCTATTAGGGTCTTTAACGCAAGTACTTTAGCATTATAAAGTTCTTTGCGTATTGCTTTAATTAATTACTAATACTAAGCTTCTAGTATAGTTCGTTACTAGGCCAAGGTATCTATAAAGGACTATTACATTATAGTCATTTATTCCCTAACTAGGGCCATAATAGTTAACGTAGCGGATTTAAATTTATTTACTATTTTAAGGGTATTAGTATTAACGTAACGTAATATAAGGGCGCGAAGAGACTTTAGGGTAGATTCGAAGGAATAATATAAATTCTATCTAAATCTATAGGTATAGCTCTTGTAGAGAATAAGACGTTGCGTAAAGAAGAGAAAGGAATAACAAGAGAATTATATAATTAAATAGTTAGGGGCTTAGTGGTCGATGCGTGCGTATATACGCATGCGGTCTTCAACGGACTTTAGTAGAATTTAATTAATCTGTTAGAATTTGGTCAAAGCGTTAAAATTTATCTATTAAGTGTTTCACCGAGACATTCCTACTATAACTGGCCTAGTCCCGTTATAATATATATCTACCTTATAAACTAGTAGTTCTATATCTCTATGCGCTAGCTTTAGTATTATAATATGCTATATAGGGTAGATCTTTATTCTAGCTAGTAAGTTAAGTCTATATATAACTTCTAAAATCTTAGCTATAATTTTAAATAGTTATAGTCTAACGTAGTCTAACTTCTTACTTAGTTGTTAACTCTTAAAATTTTTATATAGTAGCTATACTTTATCCCCCTCCTTTAGATCTAGTCCCTTAGATCTCTTTATATTATAGTACCTTTTTATTTTTTTAATACTACTTTTGCTAATTCCGTAAGGCCTATATAAAGATTTATTAATATCTTTATTCTCTATTTAGTTATACTACTTATTTTCTTTACTTATTATAGTAATAACAATATTCTAGGCTTATATCTATAATTTACCTAAAATAGTAATATCCTTATGCCTTTTTATAGTGTTATATTATATATAAACTATATAACTAATAATAGTAATACCTAATTATTCTGTATATAATTAATATAATATCTTAGATCCTGCTTTAGCGTTTAATTTCATTTTTATTTATTTATCTATTTATCTATAGATAATATATAGTAAAGGTTGCTACTCTAACTTCCTATTCCGCTAAGAATACTTCCTAAAATGCTACTATAAATCTTAGATCTCTGTCTAATATAACTTTTATTAATACTCTATATCTTATAAATACTTCTTTAATATAGATTTTAGTAATATCTTTTACTAAGATTTCTTCTATGCATGCTATAAAGTAGCTCTATTTAGTTAACTTATCTATTATTACTAAGATTACACTATATTTCTATTTAGTAATAGGATCTTTTAACTTTAGCAACTTTATAATAAAGTCTTATAATATTATTTCCTATAGACGTTCTAGTATTTTAATAGGTTATAGTCCTCTATATAGCTTATACCTTATTAGTTTATTTTTTTTAGTAATCTAAATATTCTTTTATAACTTCTCTTACTAGTTTCTAAATTCCTTAAATAATATACTCCTCCTAAAGTCTTAACACTAAGCCCATAGCTCTATTATGTCCTTATATTATTCCCTTATAGAAATTTTTAATAAATCCTTTTATAATACTCCTTGGTATATATATTACTTCTCTATTCTTATATTACTCTAAGTCTAAATCCTTAAGCTACGCTTTTTAAATTATTTTGCCTAATTACTCTCTAGTAATATATATTTATATATTGCTATAATTTTTAGATAATTATACCCAATTAATCCATCTTTATATTTTTGCAATATAGCCCCTAATGGCTTTTTATTATTCTATAATTTAGCTTTCCTACTAAGTGCGTCTACTTTTATATTTTCTGTTTCTTTAGTATATTAAATTTTAAAATAGTATTCTATAAGTGTTTCTGCCTATCTAACTTATCTTTAATTAAGTTCTTTTATTATTAGGAACCCTATTAGGTTTTTATAATCTATTTTAACTATAAATAGTTTATCTATACCTTATAAGAATACTCTCTATTTTTAAGTACTATAACTATTCCTAATAACTCCTTATTATAAATATTATTATCTTTTAACTATAGTATACTATTAGATGCTATACGTCCCCGTACTTTTATAGTAAGCATACTTCTAGTATAAAGTTTAATATATTTATTTCTATAACCAGTTTTAACCCTAGTTAGTAAATCTTAAGGATTATATTACGGCACTGGCAGAACTTCGCACCGGCAAGTTGCCACAGATTGCCGTATATTGCGATTACGTGACGCGAAGATCTTATAAAACACTGAACGGCGCTACTCTTCTTCTCCTTTCCTTTCCCTAGCTTTAGATGCTCGTTTATAGACAATCTAATTGTACAGGCTTGCGCGTCCCTTTTACTATACCTATGCCTCAATTAATTAAGTCGTTAATATTATCTAAAGCTTACTCTACTCTTTTGTCCTAAGAAGGAACTTAAATATATCTATAAGAACACAGAATAGGACCCTAAGGATATTACTAGGACTATAAGGACAAGACCTAAAAGAAAAGAATAGAACCCTAAGGAAAGGACCTATAAGATATACATAGACTAGAACCCCTAAAGAAATTACCCAAAATTACCTAATACCCCTACCACTATACCATAAACCACAGTAGTAAGTAAAGCAGCTGTAGGACCCTTAAATACTTTAGATAAAGAAACAATTAACGTTTTAACCCCCTAGGCGGAGCTTACGGCTGCTAATACCGAAATTAAACGACTACAAGAGCTGCTTAAAGCCAGAGATACCCCTATATCTAATAATAAGTCATTATTAGACAACTAAAGACTTACTATAGTCCTTTAGGCCCTATCCTAGCGCCTTAGTGGATCTACTAAGGCCTATATAGTACTAAAGCGGTCAGCAAAGGTTACGGATCCCCCACTACTTACTAATAGAACCAACCCTATATTTAATAATTAGAAGCTTTAATTATGGGATAAGCTTAAAGTTAATATAGACTACTTTCCTAACGCCTAAGCTAGAATAGCCTACGTTTTTGGCCGTACTGGCGGAGACACCTAGACGTATTTACGCCCGCGATACACTAAAGACTTAGTAAACCCCTTTATTACTAAAGAAGAAATAATTAAATACTTATCTTCTATTTATAAAGACCCTTTTAAAGTATAGAACGCCCGCCTTAGCTATAAAAGCCTAAATATAAAAACAACGGAGATCTTTTTAGCCTTCTAAATCCGCTTTCTATACCTAGCCAGACAGGCCTAGATCTCCCAAGAAGACCTACTACTAGACCTCTTTAATAAGCTTACCCTAGACCTATAGTAGGCCGTATTACTAGCTTATACTACAGCATAGACATTAAAGGAACTTATAGACTATTGCCTAGCTATTAACCAAGGCCTTTATTAAATTAAGGCACGCGCTAATTAGCTAAAAACTAAAACCTTTATAAACTAGGCCGCAAGTACCGCGAATACGGCCTATAGTGCCCTAGTATAATTAGCAACCCCTACAGTTAACCCGGCGGCTAGCCGCGCAGCTACCCCTACTATAGGCCTAGTATACACCCGGCCTATATACAGCGACCCCTATATATAGGCCCTTAGCGATTAAGGAGCTTACTTCTCGTGTGGTTAAATAGGCTACCCTATAAGGAACTACTTAATAAAGGCAAAGATAAACAAGGTCCTATTAATTTAGAAAGACAGTATAAAGCCAGAAAAAGAGGAACCTTAGAGAAAGACTCCTCTTTAGGGTTAAAAGGGATTAATATATTACATATTAATCTAGGTCGGCTAGTTAGTAGAAAAAGCTACACTATCCCTTATACTTTATTTCGTAATAGATATTAAGTTTTAACCTCTACTTTAGCTAACTTAGGAGTAAATGCCTTTACCTTAATTAATATAAAGTGCGCTATAAAACTAGCTAACTTTTTAAATATACCCTTTAAAGAACTACCTAAACTAATCCCTATTTGCGGTTATAATAGACGGATAGGGCTACCTATTATAACTATCTTATAGATTTACCTTCGCGTTAATAGACAAAGGCAATATAATATCCCCTTCCTTATTACAGACCTTAGAAGCTATAATATAATTTTAGGAAGAAAATAGCTAGCCTATTTAGGCTTATAGCTTAACATATAGAACAGGCAGCTTATTTAGCCTAAAACTATACCCCTAACGCCTTCCTTTATAAAAGAGATTAGTATTATAATAGAAAACCTTATATAGCTATAGATAGACACCATTTACTAGGCTAATGCGACGCGTAGGGACTAGGCTTTTAAGAAGGATATACAGCTTAATCCGTAACGGATCCGTATATTACGCCGCCCCTAGACTACCTATATTACACCACCCGCACTAGAGATTTAGGAAGTTAGTAGCGGCCTAGCTAAGTCCCTAATAGAGAACCTAGGCCCTACGTAGCTATAAAGAAAGGCCAGGGATATTAGATAATATACTAAACTAATAAACCAAAAGGATAACTTATAGAAAATGGAATATAAGCTAAGGAAAACTATAAACCCTATACCGCAAAGTACGGCCTAATAAATATCCATAAAGAAACCTACAGGCCTCCTACTAGTTAATATCTGCTGTATTAGTGCTATAGGATTTTACTAGAACCTAGTTTAGCCTAATACCGTTGCCTTTATAACTAGCTTATACAAAATTAATTAAATAATTAAAGAGAAAGAAGCCCTAGCCTAAAAGAAAGGTAAGCTTATAGATAAGGAGCTAGTAGAACAGAAACTGCCCTATTAATACTAGAAATTTAAAAACACCTTCTTTAAAGTAGTATCTAATATACTTCCGCCTTACTAACCGTATAACTATAAGATTAAAATTAAGCCGGATAAGGTAGTTACCTTTAGCTATAGCCCCCTCTAACAGTAATCTACTACCAAATTATAGGCCATAAAGTAGTATCTTATTAATAACCTAGATAAGGGCTTTATTAAGCCTAGTTAAGCCCCTTTTAACTTACCTATTCTCTTTACCAAAAAGCTAAATAGAGGACTTCGTTTCTATATTAACTACTATAAGCTTAATAATTTAACCCTTAAAGACCACTACCTACTACCTTTACTTAATAAGACTTTAGCCTAAATAAGTAGAGCTAAGATCTTTATAAAGCTTAATATCCGCTAGGCTTTTTACCGAATTAGGATAAACCCTAAATTAGAAAACCTTACTATATTTTAAACCCGTTACGGAATATATAAATATAAAGTACTACCTTTTAAACCAACTAACGGACCGGCTATATACTAACAATATATAAACAATATACTATTTAACTACCTTAATAACTTCTATATAGCATACCTAAATAATATTATAATCTACTATAAAAATAAACTAAAATATAAAGAGTATATCTATAAAGTCCTATAACGGCTTTAGAAAGCTAGTCTCTAAGCTAATATTAAGAAGTTAGAATTTAGTATTAAGTGTATAAAGTATCTAGAGTTTATTATTAGTATAAATAGGATTAAGACAGACCTAGAAAAGACGGTTATAATTAACTAATAGGTACCCCCAAGGACTATAAAGGGGGTGCAGTTATTTTTAGGGTTCTATAACTTCTACTAACGATTTATTAAGAATTATAGTAAGATTACCTAGCTACTAAGCCTACTTACCTATAAGGACCAGCCCTTTTACTTTAATACCATATATAGGCAGGCCTTTAATAAGCTTAAGAAACAACTAGTCTCTACTTCCTTACTCGCCTACTTTAACCTAAAATAGCCCTTAATACTAGAAACCAATGCCTTAGATAGTATTATAGCTAGCGTTTACTCCTAAAAGTAGACAGACGGAGAATAGCACCCTATTACTTATTATTTAAAGACTATAGTAAATGCTAAGCTAAACTACCCAATTTACGATAAAGAAATGCTAGCTATTATCTCTAGCTTTTAGCACTGGCGAGCCTAACTAGAAGGCACCCCTAAGTCTATCTAGGTAATTTCCAATTATAAGGCCTTAGAATATTTTATAATAATAAAGGCCCTTATAGCCCAATAGGCGCGCTAGGCGGACACCCTATCTTAATTTAACTTCCTAATTATATATAGGCCAGGCGCTACTAACTATATAAACGCTCTTATAAGGCGTAAACAGGATATAAATAACTAGATAATTATAAAGATCTTATTATAGACCTAAGCGCTACTATAACTAGAGCACCTTAACTCTTAAATACGGGCAGAACTAAATATAGACTCTTTAGATGCTAAGATATACCCTATTAACTCTATAGAACTAAACCTTATTAATAAACTGCTATAGGCAAACTATACGGCCCCTTCTCTATAGGAGTACCACAAAAAGGCAAAGAACGTTTCTAGCCTATAGTCCCTTAAAAGTGGACTACTTAAGCACCGCAAACGGCTAGTAATAGTAGAGGAATAAAACTTACGGACTTAGCTTATTGCTAAAGCATATACCTAGGTCTCTACGGCCTACCCTAGAAAAAATAAGACCTATAGGATTATTAGCGACCGCTACTACTAGCCTAGAATAATTATAGATATTAACCGCTATATACAGAACTACAATAACTGCCATAGGTCCACAATTCCACAAGATAAGACCCTAGGACTATTAAAACCCCTCTTAATACCTAACCGCCCCTAGTAATATATCTCTATAGACTTTTATAAGCTACCTCTAAACCGTAACGGATATAATATAGTTATAATTCTAGTTAACCGCTTTAGTAAGCGCCCGTTTTTAATTCCCTATTATAAAAATATTAATACTAAAGAGGTAGCTTAACTATATATCCACTACATTTACTAAATTTACGGACTATTAGACACTATTATATCCAACTACGGGCCGCAGTTTATATTAGCCTTTTAGAATAAGTTTACCTAGATCCTAGGCATTAAGCTAAAGCTTTCTATAGCATATTACCCCTAAATAAACAGTTAAACAGAGATTATAAATTAATACTTAGACCAGAGACTCTGGCCTTTTATTAACTACTTTTAGAATAACTAGGCTAAACTATTGCCCTTAATAGACTACGCCTAAGTAACCCTACCCCATAACTCTACCGGATTTACCCCTATTTAACTAGAAATAGGTTACCTACCCTATATAAGCTTTAACTAGGAAAGACTAAAAGGGCCCTAGACTATACGCGAAAAACTATCTTATAAGGAAGCCTAGCAGTACGCTAAGCGCTTAAAAGAAGCCTAGAAAGTAGCCCGTATAAACCTAAAAAAGGCCTAAAAATTAATAGAATAGTAGGCGAATAAACATAGGCGCGAGCCTGACTTTACTATAGGCAATATAGTTTAGATTATAATAAAGAACTAAAAGACAGAACGGCCTAGCCGTAAGCTAAACTATAAGATAATAGGACCGTATAAGATTTTTAATAAAATAGGCAACTTGTATAAGGTTAAGCTCCCAAACTTAATTAAAGTTTACCCTATTTTCTTACCAGATACGCTATAAAAAGCTATAAATAACCCACTACCCGGATAAAAGAATAAACCTCCCCTACTAATTTAAGTTAATAGCAATAATAAATAGGAAATTAAAGAAATGCTAGCCTATAAACTTATAAAGGGAATATTAAAGTATTGTGTTAGTTAGAAAGGATATAACCTAGACCCTACTTAGTACCCTATATAGAACTTTATAGGTAGTCCCTATAAGCTTTAAGAGTTTTATAGCCGTTACCCTAATAAACCTAGACCGCTAAAGTACCTAGATAAGTAGATAAAATGCTAGTATAATAAAGACGATAAGCTACTAGAAGAATATAAGAACAAAAACACCCTAGAAATTTCTTAGTTATATAAGATATTAAGATATCCAAGAACTTTAACCGGCGGTTAAAGTTATCTAATTAGTTAGATTCTCTTGCTAAGACTTTTAGCAACAAAGCCTAAGGGCAGGCTTTTTTGGAGGGGGGGGTAATATTACAGCACTGGCAGAACTTCGCACCGGCAAGTTGCCACAGATTGCCGTATATTGCGATCACGTAACGCAAAGATCTTATAAAACACCAAACGGCGCTGCTCTTCTTCTCCTTTCCTTTCCCTAGCTTTAGATTCTCGTTTATAGACAATCCAATCGTATAGGCTTGCGCGTCCCTTTTGCCGTGCCCATGCCTTAATTAACTAAGTCGTTAATAGATTAGTTCCTAGGTAAATAACTCCTTAGGTTCCTTAAACAGCTTCTTTTACTTATTTCCCTACTCTTATAGTTTCTCTTTCTTTATAAGCCTAGTAAATAGTTTAATACTTTTTAACTACTATACTATAAACCTTCTATAGTAGTTACAAAACCCTAAAAATAACCTTAACTGCGTTATATTTTTTAGTTTTTACTAACTTACTATAGCTTCTATTTTCTTTAGGTCTATATTAATATAACCTAATTTAATAATAAATCTAATAAAATTGGTCTTTCTTATAAAGAACTCGTATTTTTTAATTGCTACTATTACGGCACTATAACGGATCTAGTTAGGGGGCTCGCTTAAGCCTTAGCAAATGTATATAGACGTGTCCTTTTCTACCTTCTGCTCCTTATCTTAATATCCAAGTCTATAGACTACCAATTGTATAGGCTTGCATACGTTCTTTACGGCGCTCGTGCCTTAATTAACTAAGTCGCTATAATAGCTACTAGCATCTATTCCTCTTATAGTCTCTTTAAGACCTATTTAACGTATTCTCTATACTCTTCCTTAGTTATTAAGTAGATAATAATATTATTAAGGTATACTATAACAAACTTATCTAAGTATTCCCCTAATATGTTATTAATTCGCTTTTAGAATATCACTAGTGTATTTATAAGCCTAAATTATATAACTAATAGTTTATATAGTCCTTCCTTTAACCTAAAGGCTGCCTTCTATTTATCGCCCTCCTTAATCCTAATTTAATAGTACGCCTAGTTTAGATCTATCTTTGTAAAGATTTATATATTACCTATTCTATCTTAAATTTTACTAATTAAGGATAAAGGATATCTATCCTTCCTAGTAATGCTGTTTAACTATCTATAGTTAATATATAGCTTAAGCTTTCTATTCTTCTTTAATATAAATAGTACTAAATAACCTACTAATGACTATAATGGTCTAATATATTTCTTTTATAGATTTTCTTAGATAAACTCTTTAAGTGCTCTTAACTCTTCTTTAGTTAGCTTATAGATTAAAAAGAACTTTAAACTTATTCCTAGTTCTAATTCTATTTTATAGTTCTATACTATATACTCTAATAGCTTCTTTCTTTTTAGGCTCTATAGCTTTTTACTATATTTATAGTATCTCTTTAATATATAAGATAAACCCTTTTTAGTTTCCTTATATGTCGCTCTAACTTAGTTATTATATACCTTTTACATTATTAAGTATCTCTAATATTAACTTAACCTATAACCTAATTAATTTTTAGATTATATTCCTATAACTAAGGCATACTTAATACTACCTTATCCTATCCTAATAGTAAGATATTAAAAGATATCTTAATTAGTCTCCCTTTAGTGGTTATCTGAATAGGTCCTATTTTAAAGTTAATAGTGCCTCCTTTATAGGCTATTAGATCTCCTAAAATTATAACTAATAGGTAAGAATGCTCCTTCTGTCTATAAGATAGTCCCATTCTTTTTACTACTATTAGTAAAATATAGTTTCTTATTGCTTTACTATCTATTAATACTTTAAACTGCTAATCTTACTAATTAGCCTTTAAATTTAGGTGTTGTCCTTAAATTCCTTTAAGGGTTTAAGGCTTTACTACTAGCTCCCTTTAGTTTTATAGGCCTTTACTTTTCCTAACTATTAGCTGCTTAATTCTATTATACTTAGCTTACTCTTTAGCTAATACTGAGTTTACTTTTTATCCTTAATATACTATAGACATATATTCTCTAGGTATTTCTACTACTATTATTCGTCTAAGTATTCTTCCGTAAGGAATCTTTTTAGTTAAAGTATTAAGTCTCCTAACTCCTAAACTTCTGTTAAATGCTATCTATATATATACTTAGCATTCCTATACTATTACTCCTCTAGCGCCTAATATATTTTTATAGGGTACTTCTAATTTTTTTTCTTTTAAATTTTTATGTATATTGTTTTTTTTTTTTTTTTTTTATCCGTTGTATTATACTACGTACAATACTGCGCATGCAGCCTCTGGGCTATGGCGCTATAGTTCTATATACATGAATCCTTTCTAGGCAGCTTAACATGTACTAGTAGCTATGTCCTAATAGTTTA
>Ga0307515_10019397_pt1 | contig 12247 bp, 14 predicted proteins | sample 17_EM_MG_FD_194513 | JGI IMG/M metagenome (GOLD analysis project Ga0307515, IMG submission 194513) | Populus trichocarpa ectomycorrhiza microbial communities from riparian zone in the Pacific Northwest, United States - 17_EM | ecosystem: Host-associated > Plants > Roots > Unclassified | place...
GCCAAGGTTCAGCCGGCCGCTGTAGGCCGGGTTGTGGTCGGAGAAGGCGCCCTCGTAGCGCGAGCCGAAGGCCAGCCGGTTCAGGCCCACCGATGGTGAAATGGCCGCTGCCAACCAGGGGCGCCAGATGTCGGGCAGGTCGCTGCGGTCCTGCACCAGCCGCGCCATTCGGAACAAGGGCTCGCCGAGAAAGCTGCCCGCGATGCCGCTGGCGATCTGATCGTTCTTGGCCGGTGGCGTCTTCTCGCCGGTGATTTCCCACCACGCGCTGCCGACGAAGGTCAGCGCCGATGCTTCCCAGTAGTTCAGCCCGGTCGAGCGGCCGGCACCGTGGTACAGCGAGCCCTGGTAAGGATGGGCGAACTGGTTGACCCTGAACGGGTCGTTGTCGACGACCCAAGGCCCTCGCAGGTTGCGCCGGATCGACGACCAGCTGACGTCATAGTCCGACGTGCCGCTGAACTGCCGGTTGTAGTTGCTGAGCAGCAGGTCGAAACCGATGATTTCGAACGCCGGCCACAGGTAGCTCTTGTCTGTCTCGGTCGCCGCTGTGTCCGCCTCGGGCTGCTGGGCTGCGGTGGTGAACGCTGTAGAGCACAACAACGCGAAGAGTACGGTGCGCATGCTGCGACGGGCGGCAAGCGCCGTGCCCGCCAACTGAGCTTCTCTGTACTTCTATTTCGGCGGTTACTGCGGGCAACGCAGCACCGCGCCTTGCAGCGTGCAGGTGCCGCGTGGCCCGATCAGGTTCGGCCCTGACTTCTCCAGGCGCGAGCCGTCGCTGGCCCAGCACCCGGTCGCATCGCATCCCGTTACCGTCAACGTCGGATCGGTGCGGGTCGGCACGACCGGCGCGGTGGTCGTGGGCGTTGGAGCCGGCGTGGGACTGGTGACTGTCGGACGTGCCGGCGACACCGGCGCCACCGTGATCGGGGTCTGCATGGTGCGTTGCGACGGCGGCGGCCCGGTGGTGCCACCCCCCAGGCAAATGCGCGCCGCCCGTTCACGCATGGCCAGCAGCGCTGCGGGCGACGGCCCGGCCGCAGAGGCCGGCTGCTGGACGCTCTTCGCCGTCAGTGCGGCCGATTCCTGGGCTTGCACAGCTGCCAGTGCTTGCCGGCACGCCGGGGACTGGGTGGTATCGGCCATGGCGGCCGGTATCGGTGCGGGTGAGGGTGTCTGGGCCTGGCACCAAGGCGCGGTCAGCGCCCAAGCCAGCCACAGCAGCCGGTGGTGAGTGGATCGGGAAGGGTAATGGCGGTCGGGCATGGCAATACGGGTGAGCGGATCTCCGCCATGTCGCAGCAAACGATGTGCCCCCTGGCCATGGAGCGTTGCCCCAGAAACGACAAAGCCGCCAGGTTCGACCCTGGCGGCTTGACTCGAGAAGAAGGTGACGAGCCTTGCCCCGGCACTGGTCACAACAGTTAGGGCTGCTTGGTTCCCCACCTGACCCAGTTGGCCGTGCTTCCATGCGAGGAGGCCCGTCAGGGTTGATTGTGCGTGTGTGCCCGCCTGCTGTGTCACTCCACGTCAATCCGATGGAGAGATTTCAGCCATGCCGAAGATGGAACAAGGGGTTCACCGCCGAGTGGGGTCCACCCGCTGGCAACTGCGGGTCAAAGCACCTACAGACCTGTGTCACCTTTTCCCGCCCCACGGGGACGCCTGGCGGGGTTCGCTGGGAACCTCAGACCCCGCGACCGCCAACGCTCGGGCGCTGGTGAAGCGGGCCGAGTGCGCGGGTCTGTTCGCGTCCATGCGGGGCCGTAGTGATGAAGCTACTGGGATAGGTGGCCCTGTGCATGCCCGTGTCGCGAGCCTGGAGGCCCCTGTGAGGCGTTCCTCAGCCGCCTTGGGGCTGACCCTGCGTCACGTCTTCGGGCGCTGGAAGGCAGCTGGGGGCAGGGGGCGCGATGCGGTGCGGCAGTGCGAGCGGGCGCTTGAGATGTTCGAGGAGTGGGCCCAACGGGGCGTCCCGCTGGAGAGCATCACTCGGGCTATGGGTCACGAGTTCAAAGGCTGGTTGCTGCGCAAGGTCGCGGACAGGGAGATGGCGAGCAAGACCGCCAGCGACCGCATGACAGCTCTACGAGGGCTGCTGCGCTTCGCCTGGGAGGAACTGGAGGTCCTCAGCCGGCACCCATGGAAGGGCAAGGCGCTCGACATCGCTTTCGTGACCGAGACCCCGCGCTCCCCGCATCTGCCAGCCCACATGCAGGCCCTGTCGGCCTTGCCGCTGTTCTCGGCCTACGCGCTGCCCACAGACTGGAAGGCCGGCAAGGACGCTGCGTATTGGTTGCCCTTGATTGCCCTCTACAGCGGCGCCACCGTGTCAGAACTGGTGCAGATGGGCGTCGATGACATCCGGCAGCACGGAGCCGATGACTACCGGCTGAGGTTCACGGGGAAGGGGGAGGGCAAGGGCCGGCTCAAGACCGAGGCGCGGGAGCGAACCATCCCCATGCACGCCGAGCTGGTCCGGCTGGGGCTGGTCGACTATTGGCAGCGGGTGAGGGATGCGGGTCATGTTCGCCTATGGCCCGCCGTGCCGTTGAACCCAGCGAAGCGAAGCGTCTACTTCAGCAACTGGTGGGGAGCCTTCAGGAAGCCTGGCGGGGTGGAACTGCTGCCTGACTTCCACACCTTCAGACACACAGCGCGCACGGCACTCGGCGGTGCAGCAGGTGCAACCGACAAGGTCAAGGACGCTATCACTGGGCACACGACGACGGGCAGCGCGGGAGCAACGGTGTACACGCACGCGATGTCAGCCGACATGCGGCGAGCTGTCGAGGCCATGCGATTCGAAGGGCTGGAACTGCACCGTGTGTTTCCGCCCGAGGGGTGGTGCGTGCCGAGCGCGTACCAGCCTCGCAAGAGGCCCGCCTCCGCGGGGGCGAGGGTAGCTCGTGGCCCGCTGCGTCCGGGTCAAGGACAAGGACGTGAGTACACCTAGAGGTTCACCCACGAGGACCCGCCGTGTGCCTTGTATAGGGTGCAATCACTGGTTACAGACAACTTACGGATCTGTAGACTACCTCCAACATACCGGCTCAGTCGGGGAGGACAAAGTGGCGTACCGCAACAAGACTTATGTCTGCTTTGACGGCGACAACGACATCCACTACTACCGACTGATGCAGGCATGGCATCAGAACGACTACACCCCATTTCAGTTTTATAACGCCCACGAAATAAATACTGCTCGCGATTCGTCGCAAGAAGCCAGTATTAAGAATCAACTGCGGCAACGCCTCCTCAACTCGAAGCTCTTCGTAGTATTAATAGGATCCAACACCCGCTATCTAACCAAGTTCGTGAAATGGGAAATGGAACAGGCACTCGCGATGAATTTACCCATCATCGGAGTTAACCTCAACGGGCAGCGACAGCAAGACGTCCAGCGCTGTCCGCCAACAATCAAGGACGAGTTAGCTGTTTATATTAGCTTCAACGCGAGGATTCTGCAGTACGCTCTTGAGGACTGGCCTGCGAACCATGCCAGTTTACGAGCACAGCACAAGACCGGACCCTTCTACTATCAAGCCCAGATTTATACAGGGTTCGGGCTGTGAACGCGACGCTGTCCATGTTGACCAGTAAAGGGTACTGGAAGCATGCCTTTTCGTTTCGCGTGTTGCTGGTAAGCCTCCTTGCTGCGCTTGGCGCCTTATGGACTCTAGTCGAGATTTCTCTTTGGTACAAGTTTGACACGATCACCAATTGGCTCCAAGCTCGGGCGTGGGTGTTCCTTGGCATTGGTGTGATCTCCGCCGTCTGGGAGAATCTCCCGCGAGTGGCCGTGAGCTGCCATCCAAAGAATCGAGACGTGAAGATTTCCATCCGCATCGGCGACATATTCGCAGGCACGGAGGATTTGATTGTCGGCTGCAACACATCCTTTGATACGGACATCGCTTCAGGACTGATCAGTACCAAAAGCATACAAGGGCAATTCACGAGCGAAAGCTACCATCAGGTCGCGCACCTTGATGCCAATATCGCGGCTGCGCTGACAAACGTCACCCCATCTAGCACAGGTGTTGCCAAACAAGGGAAGACGTCGGTATACCCCATTGGAACAACCGTAAAGGTTCAGGGAAAAAGCCGAACAGCTTATTTGTGCGGATTTGCCCACATGAACGCGCACGGAAACGCGCAGGCGTCCCTCGACGACTTAAAGGCCGCGCTTCCAAAGCTCTGGGAGCACATAACTTCCGCTGGCAATCATGGCGAGGTCGTAACACCAATACTGGGCTCCGGCCTCTCACGCATACCCGTAAAGCGCCAGGTTTTAATACAGGAAATTCTGAGAAGTTTCATCTCCGCTTGCTCGTCCCAGATTCCGTGCTCCTCACTTTCTATTGTGATCCTGCCCAAGGATTACTTCGAGTTCGGCCTCGACCTAGATGAATTGGGCCGCTTCCTGGTTCATCTGTGCACGTACACCGAGTTTTCCCCTCCGGGTCAAGTCGGTGCCGGCCAGGCACTACCAATAACCCAAGCCACTGCCGCCGTGACGAACCCTGGAGCTGTGGGAGCGCCTACCCCGCCGTAGATGTTGCGGTCCCGAATGTTCACCACAAAATCCGAGGGGCACTATAAGGATGGGGGTCGCGATGAAGGAGTTTTTCAGAGGGGTGCTGAAGATCGGCGTAGCCATAGTCGGCTCAATCGTCGTTCTCTCGCTGATCGGCGGCGTCATTGCATGGGGCGTGGCCGCGTACAACAGGCACGAGGCGAAGCCCTATCAGGAGGTCAAGCGGTGGGAATCGGATCTGACCGACCCTCTAACGCTCAAGATGGCTGGCAAGACGAAGTTGGTCGATGGGCGGATGTACGCGGAGTTCACGTTCGACGGCTACCCGCCCTACCTGACTTACGCCGCGAACGCCAATAGCGAGCATGTCGGGTTCTCGCTGAAGTTCATCGACAAGGACGGGTTTGAAATCGCTACAAAGAACCTACCGCTCGGCGATGCGCTGAAGATCCACACGAAGGGCAAGATCGTCGGGCTGCGCTACACCTACGATGAGTACATGCCGCTTGAGACGTATGAGCGATTTGAGAACGTGCGGGTCGGGTGGAACCTGAGCACCGAGAAGGCGGATTGGGAAAACGCGCCAGTGGTCGCGCCCAAGGAGTTTGGCGATCCGTGCGAGCCCAAGATTTCGAAGGCCGAGCGGATAAAGCGGCTCGCAAAGTATGGAACGGTAAGGCAGGCCGGCGAGGATCGATACGAGGTGGGCTCACACGGGCTTGCGTTCTTCGGCAACGAACTATTGCGCTGCTACTAAGAAATGCTGCCTGAAACAAGCGCTTGAAGGCTTACGATCACGCGTGGCCGCCTCAGGCGCCCTCGATGTTCACGACAAAAATCAGAGGGGGTATCTGATGAGCCCGGCCGGAGGTCTTCCCCCCGTGGCCCCCTCGTTCCAAGTGGAGACTGTCCCGCAGTTGAGGCCATCCCGGTTCGGGAATGGTCGCCAAGTGGGGAGCGTGCAGTCATCGCGTTAGGAGTTGCCGGGCATCACGAGGTTCGGCAGTCTCTGGCATTCCGCGCTGGTGCCGGCCGGCGGTGATGCTCCCAGCCGAAGCGAAGCAAGCGCGTGAATAGTCACGCCCCTGAAGCAGCAACAGCAAGGGCCCGCGAAGGGCCCTAACGCTTTCCTGGCGGGGCTTTCGGCCCCTGGGGAATAGCTACCCAGCCTGATGGGCTGCGATGCCTCCTGTGGACTTCCTCGGGGCCGACCACACCGCCAACACCGCCGCAGCCTTGGCTGGGTCCTCCTTGATGCGGTAGACCGTGCCCCGCGGTATGCCGACCTCCCGAGCGATGACCGCCGGGGCGCGGCCGAGGGCCAGCAGTTCTTGCGCCCGCTGCAGTTGGTCCGCGTCGAATGTAGGCTTCCGGCCCTTGTACTTCGCTTCCCCAGCGTCACCCGACCGGGCAGCCTGGATGCCGGCCCGCTGGGCTTCCTTGGTGGCCTCGGCCTGGGCCTGCGCTGTAGCTGCCATGAAGGCGATGAGCGCATCCCTGACCGCCTTCTGTACGGGGTCGGCAGTGCTGCCATCGAACGTCATGGCGTTGATGATGGTCCGCACCACGACGCCCCGCTGCATGAGGGTGCGGATGGTCTCAGTAACGTCCTCGTAGTTGCGCCCCAGCCGATCCACCCATCGGACCACCAGCACGTCACCCCGGCGCAGTTTGTCCAGCAGGCGCGCGCCGCCCTTGCGCTCGGCAAAGCGGGTCGAGACACCCGACACCCCTTCGTCGCACACCACCTCATCGAAGGCGAAGCCTGCCGCCTCGGCGTGAGTGCGCTGGTGGCTGATGGTCTGGTCCGTGGTGCTGACCCGGGCGTAGAGGATGGTGTGCATGGTGTCCGTTGAAGTTGCGTCCGTAGAATAAGTGTCCGTAGAATGAAAGTCAACCCATGTGGACACCTTGCGGACCGGGTGCAGTGATGTCCGCATGGGCATACCGCAGCGGACACCGACGCCTAAACCCTGCCCCTAGGGAAACAGAAGAACCACGGGCGCCGCATCCACGAGGGCGCCGAAGGGGCGACCCGCGCTGGCTGGGTTACAGCCAAATCGCTGGCTAAACCCACGCCCTTGCAGAACGAGAAGTCCGTCAAGACCCCTCACGAGGGGAGGCGGCAGTGGCCCCGCCGCCCACTGACTTGCAGCTGAATCGCGGCCAAACCCTCCCCCTCGCAAAGACAGCAGGACAACCTGCCCCCGCCCAAGAGGGGAACCGGCACGCCACTGCAAGGGAGCTAGTTAGGCCGAATCGCTGGCACTGGCCGGCCGACCATTACCACCGACGTGGCGCAGGTGAAATCGCCAGTGCTGTCGCGGGCTTGGGTAGGTAGTCCACAGGGCGAACCTGCCTAGACCCCGACCCTTGCCCTCAGGAGCCGCCGTGCGTGCGGTCGCATGTGTCCCCGAGCAACTGTTTTGCGCGGATCACGCCCGGCCTCACCGGGACCACCTCAGGGGCCCCGCCCAGCCCCGGCAAGTCTCGGAAGCGAGGCCCGGGTGCACCCCCCTTTTTGCAACTCACGCCCCTGGCCTGCACGGCTTGAGGCTTCACCCCGTCCAGCACCGCCACCACTATCCATGACCCAAGCACAACACCACCGCCAGCGCGTAACAGTCAAGCTGACCGGCACGACCGCTGCCACCAAAGCTCACCTCGATTTCGGCGCAGAGCTTTCCGTTGAGTACGCGCAGCACTGGCTGCACCTGGCAGGGGGCCAGAAGGTCCCCGCCTCAGGCGTCATCCGCAGGGCCCTTGCGGTCTACGTGCGCCACCTGGTCGACGCCAACACGGAGCCCCGCCACGAGTTCAGCGCGACCCGTGCCGCCTGCCAAAGCTCCCCCATCCCCGACACCGACCAGCAGCAGGCCAGGGAGCGCCTGGAGGCCCTTGCGGGACCCCTTCCGTTACCCCCATTCGCCAACGTCCTGGCCGGCTACGACGTGGCCGCAGCAGCGGCGGAGACCAACCGCAGGGCCGATGCGCTGTTCAACCACATCGCGGCCGGCCCGTGGGGGCGCATGCGGGGCCTCAAACCCGTACTGGCCCCGGACACAGACCCAGCGCAGGAAGACCGCCCGCTCTCGACCAACCACTCGCAACCCTAACGAGATATTGACAATGACACGAACCATCGACGCCCGCCTCCTGACCGCCACCGCCATGCAAATCCTCACCGAGGACTTGGAGGGTCACGGCAACGTCCTGTCGCAGGGCCACAGGGCCGCCCTGTACGAGCTGCTAGACACCTTCACGGACTACTGCGTGGGCATGCAGCAGGGTCGCCAGGCGTTCCCCCTGCCCACCGGCATGGGCAAGACCTCAGCCGTTGTGGCCTTCGTCGCGGCCCTCGAACGGCTGGGCTACCGGGTCCCCCTCTCTGTCGCAGCATCGAAGGTGGAGGCCCTGTGCTCGCTGAAGCGGGATCTGGTCGCTCACGGGGTCCCTGCAGAGGCCATCGGATTGAAGCATTCGGTTCACGATGCCAAGGAGGCCTCTACTGGCAACGACTCTCGCCGCATCCAACTGGTCACCCATGCCCGGGTGCGCGGCGGCACGGACTTCAAGCTGTTCGGGGAGCACGAGGGGCAACCGAGGGCCTTGATGGTCTACGACGAGACCTTACTGCGGTCGGACTCGTTCGCCTTCCATGAGGCGGACATGCGCAAGGCGGTGGCATGCCTGAACATCGAGCTGGAGGCCAAGGAGGACCCGCTGTCGCTCGCGTTGCTGGGCTACCTTCAGGGGGCCTCTGAGACCATCGCCGAGGCACTCGCTGGACTCCGTGCCGGAGGTGATCCGAACGCCAATGGGGTGCGAGTCGACCTGCCTTTCCTGGACGAGACCACGCTCGCCACCTACCGGGCCGCCGTTCGATCCCGTGCGAGGGGGTTGGGTGCCTGGGCCCAGCAACTGGACTCGCTGCTGTCGGTTTCGCAGGAGCCCCTCCAGGTCCTGACCGCCGAGCAAGGGGGCGGGGTCGTGGCGGTCTGCGAGGCCGTGCCGCCGCAACTCCGAAACGTGGTGATCCTCGACGCCTCCACCCCCGTGCGGGAGCTGGTCCACTTGGACCCCACGGTTCGCGTCGTCCAGTCCTTCCCGCCTGAGGAGCTGAAGACCTACGAGGCCGTGGAGGTCCACCAGCTCATGGCCGCCGGTGGTCGAGGTGCCATCGAAGGCAGCTACGCGCAGAAGACCAAGGAGGCAACGGCGGTGAGCCTGGAGGTGCTCGACATCCTCCGGGCCAACCAGGACAGCGCCCATGCCTTCCTGATCTTTTCGTTCTTGCCCCGGCGGGGGCAGGCCGACGTGTTGGATGGCTTGAAGCGCGACCTGGCTCGGGCCGGGGTCGACATGGAGACCAGGACCACCGATGACCGCCCTCGGTTCAACTTCCTCACCTGGGGCAATCAGGAGGGCCTGAACGGGTTTGAGTTCTGCGATGTGGTGATCATGGCCGGCGTGCTGCATCGCAGCCACCTGGACATTGCCGCCAGCGTGAAAGCCCAGGTCGGACACCTGTCAGAGCCCACCCCATCGGACCGACTGCGCAGGGTCATCGAGAGCGAGGTCGCCCATGTGGTCTATCAGGGGGCCAGCCGGGGAAGCTGCCGCAGAATCGACAACGGCAAGGCCCAGGCCATGAAGCTGTACGTCATCCACCACTCGGGAGGCCTTCGGGCTCTCCTCGACCGTGTGATGCCCAAGGCGCAGTGGTACTGCCATGACCCCAAGCACCTGAAGAGGGCTGCGGGGGAGAGCAAGGTTGCAGGCCTGCTTGCGCAAGTGCTGGCCCATTTGAACGGCCTCCCCGAACCGACCCCCGCCCTCAGCAGTGCCCAACTCAAGAAGACCCTGGGGCTGACCACCCTACCCGCAGCAGAGGTGAAGGCGTTCACCCGTGCTCTCGACCTCCTGAGGCCCGATATGCATGGGTGGGCCCGCCAGGACCGCTCGGTGGTGCGCTGCAATGGCTACGGCTTCCAGGCCCAGCCCTGAGAACTAACAGACAGGGCTCTATAAAAGAACAGAGGGGTGTCCGTTAGCTGAGACTGCCCCGGCGGACTTTCCTGTCGGAGGTCTGCCCGTCGGGGGGCACTCATCGCTGCCCGGGAGGGTTGCTGTGGAGACCAGCGCAGGGGCTCTCCGACCGGTCGCACCAAAAGCGACGCGACCAACGTCGTCTGTTCGCCGAGCACCGCGGGTTGCATCTAGCAACCCCACGATTAAGCCCCACGGAATCTCGGGGGTTGCGAGGTGCAACCGCAGCGTTTTGATTAACATTGAGTCGCAAGGCCGTGAGGGCCTGGCGCTCCGCACTAACAAGAGGGACGACGGACAAACGTCGCGGGGTTTGAATTTTTCTCAAACTCACAACACAGTGCCTTGATGCACGGAGGAATCTCTTGTGAACAAAAAAGCTATCGGTGTCGGTCTTTTGACGGCTGCCACCGTTGTTTGGGCCGTTACGACTTGGGGGCCATTTCTAATCAAGAACTACCACCCTGAAATTGGCAGCCTTGCGGCCGATCAGGATGTGGATATGCATGCCGCATCGAACACCCCGGTGCTAGTAATGAATAAGTCTGTAGACAAAATTAAAGCGGGGGACATCGTCCGCTTCGTTTACCCGGACGGGAAGGTCTACGATATGGAGACCGAGTACCAATGCTCACCGATGCGAAGTGCTGCCTGCATCTATAAGAAAATCACCCCCGTAGCGTGCGTAGGCGGCTGGACCCATTGCCCTGCGGTCGTTAGCGAGCGCCAAATCGATCCATATCGTGGAGACCCTAAAACGTCCTGTGAATCGCGCGACGTCACTATGGAATTCGACACGGGATACTGGAAGCAGGATTCGAATGTCAACGGCAACCAGATCACAATAACAGCGAGCTGGGTTGACACTGGCACGCAATCCGTGGAGTTCGCTAAATATTACAACGGCGGCTACCCGCATTGCAGGTAATATGAAATTGGCACTGGGTATACTTCTTTCGCTGGCCGCGGCGCTTGCGTTTTATTCTTGGCGCGGTGCACCGGAAGCGGAATCCTCTTCGCAGCGTGTCGTTGTTAGGTCGGGCGCGGAGGTGAAGGATCCAGTGCCACTTTCCGAAGTGGTGGCATTGCCCACTTCGGCCGCTGCCACGAAAAGTAGTGAGCGCGCAGACTTTCGCCGCACAGCTCTAGACCTTATGCGTCTCGACGCGAAGGGTCTCCGCGACGTCTATCGTCGTGGGGCGCAGTCTTCAAACGATGACGAGAAGTACTTGGCATTTCGCGCGGGCGACTTTTGTACTGCGGTACTCCTGAATATTCATCCACAAGTAAATCAAGAAATGAATGGGGATCAATGGCGGGAATACGAAAGAGCGGGGCGTGCCCTGAAAGCGCGCTGTGCCGACTTCTATGGCATTCCCGCGAAAGACCTATCAAGAAGTGTGCGGGAGCTGGTGGGGTCGCTCAGTTCGACAAAATCTGACTATTCTCCCGGAGAGTATCAGCTCGGTCGATATGACACTCAAAAGGAAGCGATAGAGCGCGTTAGAGCGCGCCTCAAGGCGGCCATTGAGCGGGACGGCCCGGCATCATTGATCTATGTTTCTGAAGGCCTATCTACATGGCTTGAGCTGGCTGTGACGAACGAACGCTATTCGGCGACGATCGATCCGGCTTTCCGTGAGAACCCGGGGACTCTGAGTATCTCGGTGCATCTCGCGGAGTGCATGCTTGGGTTTTCGTGTGACGGCGAGAGTATGAGCTACCTGATTAACTGCGCGTCAGGGGTTGGTTGTGCCGGATCTATGGAAGCGTTCTTGTTGGACTCGCTGTCCGAACCCGAACAGGCTGTGGTCAAGCGGCAGGCCGCTGCAGTCGCGTCGGCCATTCGGCCCTTCCTGGGATCAAAGAAGGGCTGCCTCGTGGGCGCTGGCGGACACGCGTTACGATGCTCGCTCGCCTGTGTCACTCAGGCGTGGCACACGGGGCTTTTCAAGCGGCCCTAAGTCGTTGATTTGACTGGGGGCGGAGAAGAAGGTGACGAGCCTTGCCTCGGCACTGGTCACAACAGTTAGGGCTGCTTGGTTCCCCACCTGACCCAGTTGGCCGTGCTTCCATGCGAGGAGGCCCGTCAGGGTTGATTGTAAGCGAGGGCCATCACCCCCATCGGCTGTGCGCGGGCTTCAATCGATGGCGAGCCACAGCAGACCGGTCGCCAGACCGAGTGCGCCGACAGGCACGCCCCAGCGTTCCAGCCGTGAAACCGCTTCGCCCGTCACCACCTCCACCGGCACCGGCGTGTTTTCGAGCACGCGGTGGGTGACCGAGTCTTCCAACATCCGAGTGATCGAGTTCTTGCGCGCTGTGCCCATCACGATGTGGTGGGCATGCAGGTGCTGCGCCGTCTGGCAGATTGCGTGGGCGCGGTTGCCGATCATCCAATGGGTCTGGTAGGGCACGCCGGTGCGGTCGAGCAAGGTCTTGGCATCGGCCATCGCCGCTTCAGCCTGCGCCTGGTGCCATGCGTTGCGGTCGCGTCGGCTGAGGTAGCGGGCCACATGGCGCGAGAGCGTGGGCTGCACGTTCAGCAGGTGCAATTCCAGCTCGTGGTCGCGCTGGTATTCCGCCATCGCATGGCGCACCGCGCGCAGTGCGTTGGCCGAGTTGTCGATCGGCACGAGGACTCTGAGCATCTTG
>Ga0307515_10019398_pt1 | contig 12247 bp, 7 predicted proteins | sample 17_EM_MG_FD_194513 | JGI IMG/M metagenome (GOLD analysis project Ga0307515, IMG submission 194513) | Populus trichocarpa ectomycorrhiza microbial communities from riparian zone in the Pacific Northwest, United States - 17_EM | ecosystem: Host-associated > Plants > Roots > Unclassified | place...
GCAGGAGGAAGATAGTTAGTTAATTGAATTGTACTATTTGATATAAACATTATAATAATCACTCCTGGAGAGGACGGCTCCAGGTTCGAGATGCACTGGCATAGTCTTGGAGACGCGGCCAATACTCCCAATAGCTCCGAAGTTTGCACATTCTAATAGTTCGATTTTGTAGCATTTCGAAGACAACCATACATTCTTCAGGATATTCTTGTATTCTGTTCCACAACTTCCAGAACATTGAGGAGCAACGGTGAAGTAGTCTCAGAGCACCTGAGAGCTCATCGCTTTGCACTCAGCCTATCTGGGAGCATCTGGGAGCATCTGGAAGGATCAGTGTGGCTGTTCAGAGTTGTTGAGTTGTTCAGTTGTGACTTCCAAACCATTTTACATTTTGCTGAGGAAAGGTGATCTTTCTGACAGTTCAAATGCAGCCGCACCATCATCTTGAAAGAGTGACCAGGAGGCTTTGACGATCTCTTCAGTGTCCGAAATGTATCATACAGCTGTCATCTGGTTGTTGTGGGCGCGAGATTCCTTCTGGGTAGCACGTAGGTTTTGGCTGCCATGTGACATGTCCAAAAAGTCATGGACCTTGGCCATTCTGGATAATTGCCTTCCCTCTGCCTCTTGCTTCATTTCGGAGCCATTTTCAGTGTTTATCGTATCTGATTTTGTCATGTCGCCTGCCAACATCCCGTTATTGGCTCAAGGAAACTGCCTTACCGTGACTTTTTTGCGAATTGTGTCGCCTGTGGTTTTTGACTGCCTCCAGCCGATGCCATCTCGCCCAAGGGAAATACTGGACTCCACTCCGACACCATGTGGAATGATAGTGAATATGTCACGTGCCACATTGGAGAGATTGGTGTACTTTGAGTGCATTTCCTCTTGCTGCCGCCACCAGTTGGTTATGTCCGGTATCCGAAATGTGCTGCTAATCTCCATTGGGTCGGAGTGGTAATCATTGAGATTTGAATTAATTTGCCCCCAGGTCTTTGGAGCGTCAGGCGGTGAATTGAATTAGAGCCTGGTGGCGGTAAATATGCATGCTGCACGATCACTTCGTCCGGGTGTTGTTCCAGCCGAATTGATAAGGGTTAAGTATTCTTCATCATTGCTGGACAAATCATATGGATCGAAAGAAAATTGACGGGATGCTGAGGCCATTGGGGAGGGGACGAGATTATTGCTCGGTACTGGTGCTGGTTTATTGACTGGCACACATCGATGTTTGGCACAATATTCATTCTGCACATGCTTCAGACAGGCCTGCTTGTAATGGGTAGTATGGGATGTCTCGTCCTCAGGATTACTATGCATTTCCATGTGCCACTTCTGAAACGATCAGAACTTGCGGAAAGGATCGGAGATGTCTGCTGAAATGAGCAGCATACCCGTCGTTGGAGTCACTTCGGCATAATATATGGACAGCTTCTGTCGAGCTAACTTCACAGCGAAGAACAATTCCTCCTTCCATTGAGTCTTCGACATAGCCAAAGCTCACATAACGCCATCTATCTGATCGAACATGTTATTGTACACTGTGATGACGTGATGCAATGTGACAGTATGCTTCTTCGACATCCACAGGGTCCAATAACGGAATGGCCTCAATACTTTCATGACATACTTGATAATCGTCCATTCATTATGTGTTGTGAAGAGTGGCCGGTGATCACTGTATTTTGGATTTTGGAGCCACTCTTGCGTGTATTCCCGTAATCGGTATGCACTCTCGAGCAACTCCAATGTTGAGTTCGAACGCGTTGACACATCCATAATCGGTAGTACGGTGATGCGGACTTTGGCTTTTTGACAGTCAATGAACTTGTTCCGATGACCAGGTGTCAGAGTAATCAATGCAGCAAGCATTCTCTGCTATATGACGGTCAATTTCAGGACTTTCAAAATATCATGAAATACGTACATTCTCAATTATCTTTGCTAAACCTGGTCTCATGGCCGACACCTTATTGATTCTAGCGTTGCCTTCTTTTCGAAGTCTTGACTCTTCCCAATGTCTATGCTTTCATTCTCTCCAAATGGCTGATCGCGCTCATGGGCTTCCCAAGACATGGTGCGGCCTTCTATACGAAGACTGCTCATGTATGCACCTAAAGCCAGCTGTATGACGTGCGCCATGCATGATTTGTGGTTCCTCAGTGCAGGCCACTCAATTCCAGAGGCCTCAAGTGTTGATTGCAGCTTGTGTGTCATCGAGTGATTTGAAGAAGCATTATGAGTCGCAATACCAAGCAACTGGCCGTCGGTAAGCTCAAAATGATCAAGCACGTCCTTCAAATGTCCGGCTATCCTTGTTCCAGTTTGTTGGCCCTTGACCTATCATCCTTAATTAGCTTTCGAAAGTGGAAAAGAATAGGCACACAACCTCATTGAAAGCGAGTTGAACGTCACGCAATGCCCAATTTCGATCAATATAGTAAGCAATGACCTACATCATTGTGAGTTTGATCGTTGAAGACCATCCATACAAAGATAAACTGACTCTATTTCGTGACGGCAATTGCTTCTAAATTGCATCAACAGTCAATGCATATTTCCTCCGGCAAAGGTTACTAAGGGTCTTAGTGGACAGTAGCACTAGGTCGGCACGTAATGCTCAACATGACTGTCGCAGCTTAAGATTTGATATAGTGTGCCATGGAATATGGGACGAAACAAATCCTATCATGAGGTCGCGATTCCATGAGTCTCGGTTAAATTTGGAAGTTTTGAAGTCCTTAGGTGCCAATTTGGAACACTTTGTCTGTCATTTCGGTCAATGTGGATCAACCTGGATGTCCAAGATAAATTCCCTCTGTGAACATACTATTGTAATTCCTCGACTTCCTTGCCTCTTCAGACTGGCCAACGCTGTTTCATTTACTGTCGAACTAGTTAATTTAGTTACATCTGACTCTGTTAATTCGTTTAACTTTGCGATGTGAGCGTTTGTAAGCAAATGTTTCCTCATTCAGCTTGTCCCATGTTCTGATGGATGGCAAAGAACTTGGTGACAAACGATACATATGATTCCGGGGCTGCAGGTCTCCTCAATTCCACAGTGCAAGTATAATCGCCACCAAGGCGCCTGTCCAGAAGTATTCCAAGCAATCAGACGTTTTGAGTCTACATTCATTGAAGCCTACCGAGCGTCGAAGACGATTTGTTAAGTAAGGTCGCTCAAATCCCAAATAAAGGCACATTCATTTTTGGAAGAGATCATATCCTCCCGCATTTAGGAATTTAAAAATTGTGTATCAGACATGGCGCTAGGAATAAGAAAGCTTGGTAATACGACTCGAGTGACTGCCAAAAGTAAAGTTATAGTACAGCTGATTGCTGGATCTTAAATATTGACTCTAGAGCTACAAGCAAAAAAATCAGATCTGTTAGACATTGCATGCATAGTTGTGAAGTTGTATACAATGACATATTGAAAAGACTGACCATGTAAAACTCAATTTTGGAACAGTGCAATGCACTTCATTGCTGTGTAGCTTACTGAGCCTCCACGAAGATTGTTTAAGCTCCGTGGGCGCTCAATTGTAGGAGGCGGACGCAATATCGTAGCTCACATTGTTGCCACAAAATGGCTGCCATTAGGTTGATCGTGGGTATGCTGCGTCCCATTGCCCTTGGATTATCCAAGATGCACGATCAAAAATTGTTGACGCTCATTGTAGGCCATAGTTATGATGTTGTTGCAAGCACTTTCACCTAGAAAGGCGGCCAATAGTTCCATTAGGGAAAAATGTGGTCACACAGCCCATTGATGTTCGAAGATGGAGGGCCTGAAATTGTTGACGCTCTGTTGACGCTCATTTTTAAGGCATATGCCTGATGTCGTCGAAAACATTTTTGCCTAGAAATGGGGCCGATAGTTCGATTATGGATCAATGTCGCCGCGCAGCCCCTTGAACAAGGAAGATGCAAGACCTGAAAATGTTGACACTCCGTTGACGCTCATTTTTAGGGCATAGGCACGATGTCACCCAAAGCATTTTTCTCTAGAAAGGCGGCTGATAGTTCGATTGTTGATCAATGTCGCCGCAGGCCCGTCGATTAACAAAGATGCCAGGCCTCAAATTGTTGACACTTCGTTGTCGCTCATTTTTAGGGCATAGGAACAATGTCGCTGAACGCATTTTTGCCCAGAAAGACGGTTTGTAGCTCGATTATGGGTCAATGTCGCCATACGGCCCCTTGATTAACGAAGATGGCAGGCCTAAAATCATTGACACTCTGTTGACACTCATTTTTAGGGCATAGATACAATGTCGCCAAAAGCATTTTTGCCTAGAAACACGGCCGATTGTTCGATTATTTGTCAATGTCGCTGCGCAGCCCTTTGCATTATAGAAGATGCAAAGCCAAAATTCATTGACCCTCCGTGGACACTGAGTTTCAGGATGTGGCAACAGGCGTGTCATCTGTCTGTTTCGCTATAACGCCCACCAATCCATTGACTTTGGCAGTATGTGACAATGCCGCTCAATGATTGCTGAATGTGTAAGACTAAAAATCGTTGACACTCTGTTGACGCTCAAATTAATCACATCAACACAGCCTTTGTACACACAATAATTGTTTGCGACATATTATATACACATTATTGGGATCCAAAATTGCGTTTGTATGTGTTATCGTTTGCATCCAGGAGTTTTGTTACCTATCAATTTCTGATCAACTGCAATCTATGCTATCTAAGTGAGAGATGATGTGGCCCTATCACATTCCTGCGCTTTTGGCCAGCAATTTACTGCATGGAGATCATTTCACTCATTTTTGGTAAATATAGCTGGACTTCCTCACCTTTCCTTATCCAGCTCCTTCTCCTCAATTTCCATGACGCACCATAAGCAATTTCAAATATTTCAACCATGTGCACAAGGTCTGTGTGGAGAGTTATGCAGTTGGATACATGGATGAATGCAGTATGGCAGTTGTCGTTGAGACAGATTTGTTATGAGCACTGACCGCTCTTTCTATGACTTGTATGACATCACTCACTTGAATTTTGTTAGTATATTTCGTCACTAATATAGCTTTTGCTTTGTCGCTTAACAGTCACTTGCAAATAGTAATAGAATGTTCTGGCTGTTTTTCCTGGTGATTTGGATTCTAGAACTTTCACATGGTGCCTTTGACCCTTGCACATGCACAGACAAATTATCATGTGTCACAATTTGGTCACTGAAATCAAGAAAAAGCTGATACATTGCAAAATTGGTAAACAATTTGCTTTTCTCCAAGATATGACGTCAAAAATTACAATTTGCCTATCTATTCCTCCGCTGACGCAGGAGCTGTCACCATGTCTTTGTCCGAATCCGAAATCGATATGGTGATTAGCTGGAGGCTCTATGCAGGGGTAAAAGCTGACTGGTTCAACAGGCTTTACTTTCAGCAAAGGTGACGTATCGCGCTCTGCGGCAGGCTCAAGACCGGAGATGCTTGTGTTTGACTGCAGTTTCACCGAATCTAGCCAAATATGACTACTTTCTGATCGAGAAGTCCCTTGCAGCATTTGCAATAATCCGGGGACAATGTCGAGACACTCCAGAAGCTCTTCAATCGTTGTCGGTACAGGTGTTGCAGCATCATCATCCGTTTGCTGTTGAACGACTGCTGGAACCCGCAATGCGGATCTGCCGTACTTCTTATCTCCTTCATGGTATCGATCGGCTGCATCCTCCTATCTCGGTTGTGGCAATTCGTTGAGCTTCATCTGGTTTTGAAGAAATCTCTCCAGCCGCTGCTGCACCGTTTTTGTGATTGTGCCCATCACCCAGCCAGGTTTGTCATCTTCGCTCGGCTGGCCCTGCTCTGAGTCTTCATCATCCTCATCTTCCCCATCCTCCCCATCGTCGGAATTTGCAAGATCACTCAGACTGTCTCTGATAGCAACCATCATCTCCTGAAATGTCTTTTCAGGCTCTACGTTCGTCAATCCCACATTTTCAGCTTTCATCGTATCGTCCTGCTTCTGCTGAACCGCTGCCTCTGCATCTTCAAATCGCTTTCTGGCCCAAGTGGTCTCTCTCTCAACATAATCCTCGATCCATTTTTCATTGTCTTTATTGCTTAAGAAGTGGGTTTCTCGTTGTTTCTTGGCTGCAAGCTTCATTTTGGATCGCAAGCTGCGCAATGCCCCAAAGGCTCGGACTCTCTCTGCTTCCACGCCACTCTTGCCTTCATTCGCTTCATGACGTCATTACGTGGAGAGCTTTGTTGATTTGCCATATTTGCCCGCCGAAAGTGGCGAACAGTTCTTTTTCCGAGCATTGACCATTGTAGTTTGCCTTGACCTTGTTGTTGGGCGAGATGTTGGATGCTGCAAGATATGGACAATATGGAGGCAAGCTTCATCTTTTATGTCAAGGTTGGTACGTTTACTCATCTTGATCAAAGCAAAAACGCGCTTTTGACTGTCAATACAACAGGAATAGTTAGGCTAAGCGTACATCAAGACTTGATTGCTAGCGTCAGTTTCATGTAATATCCCGGGGATTCTTTGAGACAAACATCAGCAGACGTCTTTTCCCTCGTACAATGACCTATGTATTTCTGACAATCATGTGATTTCGGCTGTCAGACACCACAATTTATCCCTGTTAACAACCACACAATATCGGACCTACTTATTGCACATAGTGGGGCGGTGGGAAACCCCTGCAACTTGCGGCCATACGCTGCAGGATTCATCTTGAGTATATGGAAGATCTTGGCTGCTACTTATTCTATTCTGACATGAAGCTAACTATATAGTCCTCAGGACTTCCCACTTCTTTTAGTTATCATCCTCCTCTCCTATTCCACACCAGCATATCATGGAAACACAACCACCCCAGCCAGCAGCGAGTGGATCGAAATCAAGCCGATTTGTGAGTGATCCATCGAATACGTCACTCATTGTCACACAGCAAGAACGCAGACACCAGTTAGTCCACTGCAACGCTGCCGATGCAGCCACCAGAAATATGACCCAGGATGCCCATTTAAAATTCGTCCGTAAAACTGGAAGCAGCAAGAATAAGCAGCAGCACCCAGTTGGATGTAAGTATATGCATATCGTGGTAAACAGCCATCAATCAATTGTATAACGTACAGTGGGTGTAGGTTGGGAGCTACATGACCAATTTCTCGCTGCCTGTAACAGGAAACCTCCATGGTCGATAATGGCATTTATCCGCACAGTCTGGGAAATCAAACATTATGATGTCGCCAGATCTGGAAAGTTCGCGTACGAATTCCCTGTTAAGAATCTCCTTGAGTGGATGAAACAGGCTTCAATCACATTAGAGGAGGCTACGGAAGCGTATACATTTGAGGTAATCGCCGAATCTCATCGTTACAAGCAGCAATTAATTTCTGGTAGGTTTTCAACATGTCTGCTACTATGGCAAGGCAAGGAGGTCGGGTACAGTTGGAACAGTCCAACATACGCCTGGCCTTGAATGAGGCGAAAATGGCCAAAGAAGACTATTCGTGCGCCACAATAGCGGAAACGCAATTGCCAATCAAAAAACCTTGCGCTCAGGTCCGAGAGGAGATAAAGTGGGGTGTTGAGTTTCCTGGGCATGAAAAGGTGAAGGCTGCGATAGAAAGAGACCTGCCTATGTTTCTTCAAAACCAGACAGCCGGATGCCTTCCTTGGCAAAATGACATGGGAAAGAACCCACAGACACGTTGGATACGCTAAGGAACAGGTGCACCTCCCCCCAACAGATGCAGACAGCCGACTCCAGAGGCGACGCCACCTCTGCCTGGAACACCACCGGCCCCAACTGGTAACAGTTCTGGAGCTCAACGGGCCCAAATCGTCAATTTGCTGGCTGGATATGCATTTGCACATACATCACCTCCCTGTGCTGAAGATTTTATGCTCTATGCTTCTGCCCAAGATAGCCAGTCCGATACAGATTTCGATCCAGATATGCTGACTGATGAAGGAACATCCACTGGTTAGTACACTATCTGCTGTGTGGTAATGCAGCTGACATCCATTTGCAAGACCACAGCAGCCTATTGAGTGAACCTGCAAGTGACAATGAGCATTGATCGAAAGGCACCGGATTTTGGAGATAATTATTATATATTTATATGTATTATTCAAGAACAATGTAGTGATCAAGAAGAAAGTAAATGAAAACGCTAGAAAGGCTGCCAGAACAATGTGAATGAAGGACTACACCAAATCGAATGATTGTATAATGTGGAACACGCGTGGCAAAATGAGCGTCAACAGAGCGTCAACAATTTTAGTTCATGTAAGTCCGGTAATTCACAATTGATTTCATCATAGTTATGCATAATTGAAGTATTGGCCACCTTTATTGACAAAAATCATATCGACACGCTCCCTACCTCATCTTGAAAATGAGGGTCAACGGAGCGTCAACGATGATTGGTTATGCGTCCTGGGTATTCGCACCACTGGTTGGTTATAGGTAGTTATAAAGGAATTATCAGCTGCCTTTATAGGCAAAATAGAGTAGAATACACTCCCTGCCCCATCTTGATCATGAGCATCAACGAAGCGTCAATGATTATTGGTCGTGCATCTTGGGTAAAATGGGGTGCAACAGGTTGCAGACAGTCATAAACGTATTATCGGCTGCTTCTATAGGCAAAAGAGAAAGTGAAACGCTACGTGCCCCATCTTGAAAATGTGCGTCAATGGAGTGTCAACGATTGTTGGCCTTCCATCATGTTCAATCACAGCGCGATGTGGCCGTTATGGTCTATATACATCGTTTTGACTGCTTTTGTACGCTAAAAGGCTCAAGAATACCTTGTGGGAGCTCTGTAAATGACATAAGTTGTTACTGTCCCGCAGGATGTGGCAGGAATATCCCGTACCTATCTGCCTATAAAGGCTGCCACCTCCTTGTATACGGATGCTTGTGATCAAACGCCACTCATAATACCGAAGATGCATGACCAATAATCGTTGACGCTCCATTGACGGTCATTTTCAAGATGGGGTAGGGAGCATTTCGCTTTCTTTTTTTGTAATAAAGGCGGCCAATACTATGTTTATGGCTATGTGTAATGTCGCCCCCCAGATTACCCAAGATAAAAGACCAACAATCGTTGACGCTCTATTAATGCTCATGTTCAGGATGTGGTATAGCGCATGTGACTGTTCATTTTGATCACTAAGATGGCCAATGCATCAGAAATAAACCGTGATGTACCAATATCAATATTTTCAATTATCAGTAGCATATCTGAATGCGACCATGAATGTGAAACCCGAAACGCGGAACCGGAGATGGGAACCGATGGCTGGAGCCAAACACGGCAAAACCCGCAGGTTGATTGGTACGGGTCCGGGTTTGGCCAACTTGGAGTCAGCGGGTTGGATTGCTCGGAGGTTCCTGGCCCGGACCGGGGCCTTCGATTTGGTTCCCATCCAGAACGAAGCCGGGTAACCGCGAACGGTTGCTGACACCACGCACATTTCCTGGCCTTGCTCAGGGAGCACAATTGGCTGATTGTCTACCATGGTATCTCCATCGTCAGCCGATGGATTTACCATCTCACCTTGGCCAATCGTCTGAGGTTCTTTTCCATCATCCTCATCCTTATCCTCCTCCTCATCCTTATCCTCCTCCTCATCCTCATCCTCCTCCTGATCATCTTCCTCCTCTTCATCTTCCTCCTCTTTGTAGTCACCGTCCCTTAGCATATCCACATCGCGGTCTGAATCGACGACGTCCTGTGCGTCCACATCATCCTCCATGTGCATATCCACATCAGGATCATGTTGTGAGTCATATTTGCCGTCCGACTCGGTAGAGTCAGTATCATCATCTGAGGACATTGACACAGCAGGCGATGCTTCCGGCTCTGAAGAAACCTGCTGTGGTTAGCCCTCCGTGTCTGAGTCTGCGACATACATGTCCTTCTGCAACTGTAAAGGAACGGCACAAGAGATATCATCTCCCCCTGGGGTTTGTTTAACAATACCTTTCCCTTTACCATTTCCCTTCCCCTTCCCTCCCTCCATTGCCTTCCCCTTCCCCTTCCCTTTCCCCTTCCCCTTCCCCTTCCCATCTTTTGGTCCCTTCTCTTTCCTGGTCCCTTTCTCACTGCCCTGCATGTCCTTCTCACCCTTGCCGTCGTCATTGTCATTGCCATTGCTAGAATGGGTCCTTCCACCGCTCGGCGCTGTGAGATGCGCCCAGTTCTGATCATCCTCATCCTTGTTGATTATCTCGTGTGAATTCAGTAGTCCAATGGCCAGGAAGTTGCTTGGCATGTACTGCCAGCAGCCTGGTGGCTCAATCATTGCCCTGAGATCATCACTGCCGTACCAAGAGTAACGCTCACCTGTGCGTTTGAACATCCCCAAGCTGGTTGTGCTCTGATTCGACAGATCGACTTGATCCCCGAAGGCATGGAGGTCATCCCACCTCCAATTGTCCATTTGGTGGTGGGTCTTGTCAAACATTTGCCCCATATATGAGCGGAAGGTTGCCCACCACGGTCGAAAAGTTGAACTCCTGCACCGGCGGTGCGGCCATATTAGCTGGAATCGTGAAAAGTGGTGAGTCGTGACTGGATCAAGAAAGATTATATCATAAAAGAGGTCCCATGCCCTCTCACCCTTGACACCGCAAACTTTGTATATTCGTATGAGTCCACAGATGTGCTCTGCGAAGAATCCTTGTATGCGGTCCCGATCCAACGACAGGCGTCTATTTATAACTGATGTCGGTAATTTTGCACTAGCAGTTGCCTTCCCGTTTCGTCTGCGGCTAATGTTTGGTGCCATTGCTGTGAGTAGAATATAAATCTACATCCGAGGCATCAGCATTATGATACAGTGGCATGTAGCGGAAGCATGCGCAGAGGGAACCTACATAGTGTTATAGGAAATCGGGTGTGTTTTAAAACAAGAGGGGTCATTTTGTGCGAGTCACGTGATGTTGAGAAAGTTCAGGATGCTGGAGGTGTGTCAAATATGTGAGGAAAAGAGAATGGAGGTCTTGGTGGGAAGAAGGGATATATATACTCGAGTGCCCACGATTTGATTCATATCCTGTGTTTTGTTAGTAAATGAACACAAAACGGCCCTGCCTTCATCTTGCACAACCACAAGTATCTTCATGAATGAGGAGCCTCGAGACAAGATTTAGTACTCGCGGTGAGGACAGTTTGTAACGCTGGCCATTGCATTGGCATCTCTTTCCACTTTTACTGCTCAGACCTCTTGCATCTCGGTGCAAACTGAGTAGTTCTCAAGTTGTTCCAACTGTGCCAGCATCCAACAGGGCTACCAATGCCTAGCAGTAGAAAAAGCACACGCAACTGATGTCATAGAATAGACAATACGTCATTATTCTCTGTGCAATGCTTTTAACTCTGCCAAAGGGGGATTTCCATCGGGAAGCTGAAAATATGCACGATTGATTGTTCGAAGTAATGTTAAAAGAACGAATGCACTACAATGATAACCGCAGCAGGAAGGCACAAACACCCCTCAAGCGTTGCAAATAGGCCTTCGGACGTTGGTGTAATATTGAATATCAATGCTGAGTGTAATCTGATGGCAGTTGAGCCCATGATTGAATGCTTTTCAAGGGATCTCGTCTCTGAGTATTGTCAGCGTTGAGAGTCTAGCGCAGTCAACACTGCGCCTCTCTTTCTTGTCGAAACCCTCCCTTGTCGCTCAAATAGAAGTCTACCTCGCCTGCCGTTGCATATGCATGCAGAGGCAATTATTGCTACATTCTTAACGTCAAACATCTATATCAGACTTTGCCATCCCAACATCAGCAAAAAACATTTCCGTCTGGGCGGGATGGCTCCGTCAGAGTGGACGCGCTCCGTCAGAGCCGTCAGAGACACCCCGGTGGCGGATTACTCCGCGCCCAGCGTCAATACCACGCGTCGCGTCGCATATCGCCCTCCGATCGCCGTTTCGCCGTTTCTTCTCGCTCTGTCGGTCTCATATTTTAAACAAACACTCTGGCGTTGTGGCCAACTGTGACCCTACGTCGGAATGGGTTCATTCGGTACACGCTCGCATCGGAATTGCAATGCAGACCCCCGAGTAGAAAGACCTCATCGCATTATACGATGGGATTGCAATGCAGACCCCGGAGTAGAAAGACGTGGATCCACGCAATTGCGTGAATCCTCGCGGCCGGGTAGTATCATAACTTCTCACCCTCATCCTATGCTCCTCGAGCCAGGTTGACTCTTGATCATGGCATGGAGAGATAGAGAGGGA
>Ga0307515_10019400_pt1 | contig 12246 bp, 3 predicted proteins | sample 17_EM_MG_FD_194513 | JGI IMG/M metagenome (GOLD analysis project Ga0307515, IMG submission 194513) | Populus trichocarpa ectomycorrhiza microbial communities from riparian zone in the Pacific Northwest, United States - 17_EM | ecosystem: Host-associated > Plants > Roots > Unclassified | place...
CTTGAAACTTTACAAAAAAAAAAAAAAAAAAAAAACAGTGATTTTCGTTGTTTTCAATGGAGGAATACTCATAATAAAATTACAAGTGTATTTATGTTCGCTGAAATTCATTAAATACATAGTTAGAAACTATTTTTCGATGACAAAGACCATCTTTGAATCACCTAATGTGTAAACCAAGATCAAACCATTTTCATGAGTGCTTTTGAGAGTACTGCATGCAATCTATACATCGATTTATTTAGTCCCTTTAGAAAAAAAAATCATTTTTCTTAAATATTAACTTTAAAGTGTAAATTTCTCTATTTAAAAAAAAAAACAATGACTTTCTTCATCACCAAATCAATCATTTAAAACTCTGTAGCTAAATAGTTTAAGATGCATTGCTTTTGCCTCACTAGGAAGAAATTAGATATGTAGCCAATAATATAGTGTGATCCATTGAAATTGATAGCATAATATTCAAAGTTTGTTTTTAGCATAATATTTTGTCTACTCGTGATCAACATAATCATCAAAGTATTTTTGGCATAATAATTAATCGATTTTTAGGCCAATTCATTCCATTTTCTTTCTTTTATTTTTCTTTTCAAATTAATATTACGCATGCCTTGGTTGTTTTTGTTTTCCTAACCTTATTATAACAAGGTGAATCCTTGCACTCTTCCTAGAATTTTCACGGTGCACCTAATTATTTGCCTAAGTAGCCCTTGAATTTGATTATGGCTCGTAGACAATATCATGCAGCAATCGCAACCACAAAAATACATGAAATCATTAAATTTTAACTGTTTTTTTCCCCTTCCAGGAGCTACCTATGGTAAGTTAGGTATGGTAATTAAGTTAGTTAATCAATCGCGGGAAATCTGATACAAAGGTTGGCAGCCACCGTCATCTTTTCTCTACAAATATATATTTGTATTTGCATAATATTTATATAGAGTGAGCAGAGCTCTCTCTTTCTCTGTAAGCCCTCAGTACAAGTCACCATCTCCATTTCTTTTCTTTTCTTTTCTTTTCTTTTCTTTTTCTTTCTTATAAATCTCTTTATCTCGCTCTCGCACAGAACTAGACAAAGTGAAAAGATCGAGGGCAAAGTAATTAATCTTTACTGGGCAATTAAATCTCGAATTTTAATATGTGTCAGTGGTAATACTCCTCTTTTTTTTAATTATAAGAGTCTTCTTTTTTGGTAGGCCTGCATTAAATTATCTCTAACTATATGCTCATGCATTACTAAATAACCGATCGATCGATGCTCGAAACATCTATAGAGGAGAGCAATAATTATATATATATAGTTGAATTAACTTTTTAGATAGTAGTGGAGGTGCACCTGCAGGCCGGCTGCTGAGGGACAAACAGATCCTTTCCTCTCTCTTTCTCTTGGATTATCATGCTCTGGTGATCATCTACAGATACTATAATATTTACTTACATATGGTGTTGCAACAATTTATTTTATAATAATGTTTAAATAATATAGATTGATATAATCAATGTGCGCGAGAGGCAGTGGTAGTGCCTGAAAAGAAGTGGACTGTTGTTTCTTCTTGTTCTTGTTCTTGTTATATGTGTGTGTGTGTGTATATATATATATATATATATATATATATTTAATTAGTTCAAACAGATTAACGTGCAGGAGAAGATAAAAAAGAATGGAAGTATCATCAGGAATACCCACAAGCTGCAGCAGCAGCGGGGCTGGAGCTGGAGAAGTGAGACGTATTCATATCATTTACTTTCTCAGCCATAACTTGGGCCGTATTGATCAGCATCCTCATCTCATTCGTGTCCATCATTCTAATCGAAATGGTGTTTATCTAAGAGGTAATTAATTTCTTCATTAATCCTTCTCCTAGGTCCTAACTATATATATATTATCACCCTGATTAATATTAGTTTCTTAATTAATTTACATGTTTAGTGCTGTGTGCAATAACATTGCAAGGTTTTGATTGATTGTTATATATGTTGGCGATCATAAATTTTGAAAATTAATATTTAAGATAGATGTCAAGAGGTGGCTTGCGGACTTGCGAGGAAAAGACATGCCAAAAGCCTTTGCTTGGTCCTATAAGAGGTTTGATTTTGTGTTATTTTAATTTGGACCACAATTTATATATGCTTATTTAATTAATGGTGATTACATTAACCTTTTTTTTAATTTGAAATTAAACAGGAGATACAAGAAAGGTTATGTTTGGCAAGATTTACTTGATGATGATCTTATTACCCCAATCTCTGACAATGAATATGTCCTCAAAGGATCTGAAATTTTAGCCCCTCCTGCTAATCCCTTTGGTACGTTAAATATTCCTCATAATCACTGATGCTACCATATATATATATATATACACACACATACACAGTTCTTGATTTTCATTTGATTTAATTTGAAAATATTATTTTGATTTCAGTAATTAATGTCAGTTTTTTTTAGTGCTTGAAAATGATACAGTTGGTAGTGCAGATGGTGAAAAGCAAGAGAATACTGGAGTTGAATTAGTTGAAAACAAAGCACAGAATCATGAGCAACGCCCTTCACCAAACCAAATTTGTAAAGACACTACCTCAAGAAATACATCATCAACTGAGATACCTAAAGAATCACCTACATTCACCTCAGAGATTTCTACAGTGACTGACGATTCCATCGAAGAAGAAGAAGAAGAAGAAGAGGATGCATGCAAACGCAACAACTCTCGTGACCAAGAACAGATAGATAATAAGGTGGAACATTCACCCTTTTACACCATTTTTCTGGGCAAGAGCAAGAAAAACCAAGACGAGAGGAAAGACAACACCAGCAGCATCGAAAAGATGGGCACCCCAAGTTCATTCCCCTCCCCATCATCATCACAATCTACATTTGCAAGGAGTAAGAGCTATTCAACTGGAACATCCAAGGTGCTACGTAATTTGATTACATGTGGTGCTGTTGATACAAATGATGCCGCATTGGTTCTCCAAAGCCAAAAAAACAAAAATAAATACAAGCCAATCGACAAGCCGGCTGGTCATATTTGTAAAGGAGAAGAACTTGGAGGGTCTGCCAGAGTTTTTGGTACTCCTTGGAATCAAGTCCAACAACAACGGCAACACAATACTGCTATTGCTAGGTATATATACGAAAAAAACTACTTAAAAATTAGTTCTAGTACTCTATCAAAACTTGCCAGTGTCATGAATGTACAAATGCGCCATTAATATTAAGAATGCGGATTGGTTGTACTGTATTGTATTAGCAGGAAAAGCTTTGACGGGGCGAGAAGTTCAAAGAAGCAGCATAATGGATTTGGCAGTCCAAAAGTGGTTTCTCCTGCATACAAGCCAGTGGCTGTACCCACCTGCTCGTAAGCCAAGTAACCCATTTCCTTTCTAATTTAAGATTTGACCATTTGGGAAATTCATAATTAATGTTGTATTCTAAGAAATTAGTAAAACCTAATGATGGGTGATGCCTTGGACAAATAGACTTGCATGAAAAAGTCATGGTTGTTTAATAGTTGACCTACTCTTACGTTGTGTGGTGATGGAGAAATGAGATCAGAAGCGGCAAACGCTTTGGGATGCTTATACAGTTATTGCTAGCTCCTTTTTGCCTGGCACTAAAGAAGGAAGAGGAGACAAGAGTCTCTTTTTTAGATTATGACAATATATTGTCCATCTGACGGGTTAAGTATCTAGTTCCTAGTCAAAAGAAAAGCAATCTCTCAGTCAAACATTATTTTTTGCTCGTTATAGATTTTCTGTTTGTGATCTGATATCTTCTTGCCTTCTCCTTACGCTAGCAGATTGACAAGTTTCTGTAAGCCACAAAGTTCATAAATGAATTACAATCTGAATCAATATATGTACCCTTCCTTTTCTGGGGTCCTTTCTCTCTCTCTGTTATTTCTATGCTATTCTTGTTGTTGATGAGACATAAATAGTTGCTTCATCTCCGGCCATAGATTATATATTGGAGTGTCTGTTCTGATCCAAAGCCTACCCATTATTATAGTACTTAATATCCTCCAAGTTTGTGTTATTAGCAACTAAAATCTACGTTGCAAAAACGCAGGCAGTGTGGGAAGTCATTCAGGCCAGAGAAATTGCACTCGCACATGAAGTCTTGCAGGGGATTGAAGGTCCTGGCAAAAGCTGCTTCGACTTATGTTGAGAAAACACCATCACCTTCACATAACCCAGTTGATTCAGCATCTGGGGATGGCTATTTCTTGACCAACTGAATGTTCAGTGATAGATTTTCCGTAGTTTATTCTGTCCAAAGCATCAACTTCTTTACAACTTCCACTGTTATTTGTGTAAAGGGAATATAGGAACATGTGGAATGGCATTTAAGAAATGGAGATCGATTATTATATATTTCTTTTGAAAATTAATCACTCCAACAAGATTATATGTCAAATGCTTCTTGGGGCAGCATCACTACATCCATAAACATCGCTTACACTTTGCATATGTTTGAAGTTGAACTCTGAAGTTCCATCATAATTCATAAAAACTAGACTGACAATAGATGCAAATTGTTCAAGCAATCTATTGTATATAAAAGGAACACAGCTTGCTATATCTCTGGCTGTCAGCTTTCCTAATCCTAGGCTAACTGTGGTTTACCAGTGAAGAAAATGGAACATCTGAATGTTATATATGATATGCATCCCAGAAATCCATATAATTTCTTCTTCAAGCCTTCTATTCTTGCATCAACCTTAACCACACCCCCGAATAAGTCATCCTTTTAAGCAGCCCAAGAAGACCTGCAATCTCAGAAGGTTTCCCTCGGCATAACCCAAAACCCACGTTCAATGAATACTCCATACACCTCAAGAACCATTCACGAGAACCTAAGAGCAGTATTTCTGATAAAGTTGCCGTCTCGTTTAATTCCCTTCCCATGGGACAATCCCTACTTCCAGGATTCACTTTCTTTACAGAGGTGAGGCATCGTTTTGAAGGGGATGAAACCTGCCTAGTACTTGAATCTGGTATGAACTTGTTTTGGTTTCCAGGGCTTGGTTTTTTTTTAAGGTGATTGATTCGCGGAATTTAGTTCTTCCATGGAATTATCTAGGATGACTTAATGACGTTTATCACTGTCAAACCTACACTCTTCCCGGGCTTCTTGAACAAACTGAATATAGAAAGATTAGTCTGTATAGCAGAATGAACCCAAGATGCTACATTAGTATTTGTTTAACTTTTACATACACGAGGTTATACACATCACAGGCTATCATAAATGCTTGATTTTGCTTCAAGAAGGCTGGCGTCACTGAGTAAAGAATGGTATTTCCGACTCTGCATGTTCTGGTAGAGGTCCGAATATTGCTCCGTTAACGGTACTGAAGATGCTGTTAGATGAAATTTTTCCATGAGGTGCATCAGTAAAAATAGCTAGCTAATTTATGACTTCCCTAAGCTAAATTTTCTTTGAAACATACTGGATCTCTACATAAATCGACAAGTTGAAGATTGATATACATCTCCACTAGCCAGCTGTACGAAGATTCCATACATTAAGATTATCCTTAAAAACAAAAAAACAAAAACAAAACCAGGTTCTTAATGATCAACACAGAAGATAACATATGTCGTGAGTTAAACTTAGCATTCAAATTTCTCAACTCATCATCTATATTCTCGGCATGCTCAATGACTCTCACTTAGGAGCTCCTTTTATTGTTCTCTAAACAGTCACTTCGGGTTTGTAACAGGACGACTGGGGGACAGCATGTTGCGTCCTTTCAGCCTTCCAACCTGGCTTTCTAAGCTTGCTGATAGATTACTGGTATGAGTCCTAAATCCCCTGACTCTGGTTCTTTTGAGCAAGAAGTCTCAGGACCTCTCTTGCTTCTCTTTTAGCCTCTATGACAGTCAAGACCAATGGTTAATTTCATCACCTAAAAAATGGGCAACGTGATATTTGGGAGGAAATGGCAACGGTACGTACTTTGTTCTTTTTCACTAGCTAGAACCATTCTTTCCCTGAGTCATGTGGAAATTGGCAAATTAGCTCTAAAAATATGGTGAGACACGTCTGAGCGAGACACTCACTCTGTTAAACAAAACATTTTGATTAAATGAATAAGAAAAGGGTGTTGAGGCCCTGATGGAAGGGGGTTGCTCATCGGTCAGCAACAATGCGGGAAATGAAAAACATAAGGATGCCAACAAGTTGTCAGTAAAATGATAGAAAAGGTCAAGGGATTGCTACTGCGTGCACTGAATCACGTTGTCAACAGCCGATGCTTCTTCAAGTTCACGTGTCGCAGCCAAAACTGCAGCATTCTTACAGCCTAGAGTTTCCCGAAAACACCAATAACATAAGAACCGAGTTCTTTTCATGATGAAGAAATTACAAAGAAATCGGCAATGGCACAATCTGGATTGGAATCTCATAATATGGGTATGACTCAGACCTTTCCAGGAATGTGAATGGCAAGAGGAATTGCATCAGGAAATTCTACTTTTGGACCCAGTTTTGGAACTCAGGGTAACCTGAACTATTCGGAACAACATGGTCAGTTGCTGACTTCAAGTCTTTTTTTCGAAGGCTTGACAGTTGAATGGGTGACGAGGTCTCATTCCTGGTTTTCAATGGCGAAAGCATAGAGACAGGGACTCGTGTGACGAGTCAATCTTGGAACGAACCTGCAGCAACAGCTAGTTTATCACTGACAGAATAGTGAAAAATATTTTAATTAGAACCATTAATATTTGTCGCATATGTCAAGCAAAAGTGCAATAATCTTTATCATTTGAAGCGAAGAATCAGTCAATAGTTCCTCCTAGCAGAGTCCAAACAAAATCTCCGCGTCTGATCCAAACCACATTGCACCTTGCTCCCGCCATTCCCCAAAGAATCCCTTTTCCTGTGGTTGGACTTGGAATAATCCACAATATTTCCTGATTTTTTGACAATATTGTTAATCTTTGATGGTCTTGGCAGCCTTCATTTTTTCTTCTCCTTGTCCTTGCTAAAATCAGCTGATGTAATATTACGACAACTATTGGGCAAAGAATCACTGGGAACCAAATCCTTGGGGCTCCCAACACAAAGCTTCTGTTGGAAAAATGAACTCGGAGGCTCCATGGGAGGCTCACTCACACACATACACCACAGGGTAGAAAACAAGAAACTGATATTGGTACTCACACACTTTCATTAACAGAACACTTACAACTATATAGACATTTAATAATGTTTTTTAAAAATCTCAAAGGCCTTAAATAAAACTATTGACTCAATTATGATAACACTAACTTCATGACATTGCTACCTTAAAGATTCTTAGTTTCCAATACAAGTTTAATCTTCAACATTCTCCCCCTTTTAAACTTGTTTTTTCAATCGTCATAACTCCAAGTTTCTTCTGCAAGTAACAAAACGTCTTTATCTTCAATGGTTTCGTAAAAATATCAGCCACTTGTTTATTTGTTCTAACATAAACTAACTTCACTTCTCTTTCTTTCACATACTCTCTTATGAAATGGAAACGTGTATCAATATGTTTTGAACGTTTATGATGGACTGAATTCTTTGCTAAATCAATTGCAGACTTGTTATTAACAAAAATTCGGGTAGTTTCCTTCTGCTTTTGTTATAGTTCTTCTAATAACTTCCTTAACCAAACTGCATGACATACACAAGAGGCTGCAACAATGTATTCTACTTCACATGTTGATAATGCAACACTTAATTGTTTCTTGGATGACCATGTAAAAGTTAATTCTCCCAAATAAAACACAAAACTAGTTCTGCTCTTTCTATCTTCAAGATTTGTAGCCTAATCACTGTCACTATAACTAGTGATCTCAAAACTTTATGAGGATGAATAGAATAAACAATAGCTTAAGGATACTTTAACAAAATGCAGAATCCTCTTAGCTGCTTTCAAATGTAAACTCCTTGGTTATTCCATGTACCTGCTGATGAAACCAACTTCATACAAAATATCTGGTCTGGTACATGTTAGGCATCACAAACACCCTACAATGCTTTTATAATATGTTGGATTCACCGATGCTCCTTATTCTTCTTCTTTAGTTAGCTTGATTCCACACTTGACTGGAGTATCCACAGGCTAACAATCTTCCATGACAAACTTCTTCAAAACATTTTCTACGTACTTAGCTTGTGAAATGAAAATTCCACTGCTATATTATTTTACTTCAATTCCCAGAAAATACGTCGTAAGATCTAAGCCATCATTTCAAATTTCTTCATCATAAACAGCTTGAATTCCTAAATCATGATGGAGATCATGATGGAGTCATTACCTGTAAAAATTAAATTATTTACATACAAACAAATAAACATTATATTGCTTAGTAAATTACCTAATGACATGTAATTTTAAATACTCAATCATTTTTGTCATGCTAACGTGGGTTAACTAGAATTAATTTTTTGTATTATTTTTTTAACCTATTTTATTCTTTCATATTTAACGACCTATGAATTAAGATATGTCATACAAACAAATAAACATTATATTGCTTAGTAAATTACCTAATGACATGTAATTCCAAATACTCAATCATTTTTGTCATGCTAACGTGGGTTAGCTAGAATCAATTTTTTGTATTATTTTTTTAACCTATTTTATTCTTTCATATTCAACTAGCTATGAATTAGGATATGTCATTTGCCTTTTTTTTGAAAATAATATTTTTTCCTTGGGTAATTATAATTATTTTTTAAAAAAATTTATTTATTTATTGTCGTATCTTTTTTTTTTATCTAATTGAATTAAAACCAATTATTAAACCTAGTTGGGTTTATGATTCAAAGCATGTTTATTTAAAAAAAAAAACTCTTACAATAGCAAAATATAAGTTTTTATTCAAAAAAAAAAAAAAAAAAAAAATTGATACAGCAACAAAGCGCAAGCACTGAGTCTAATTTATCGCTAAAAAGGAGAAGATATGGTTGCCTACATTTCATTGTAAAAAAGAATTACTTTTGGGAAATTTCTCATTAAAACATATGACGAAATAAAGCTTGAGATTGTTTTGAACCATAAATTATATTTTTAGGCTATTTTGTATATCAACAAAGACTGAGTTTTCTCCCTGGACCCAAGAACACATCATCAAATCATCATATATATCAGCTTGGTGTGTTTAGAGAAATCTAATAATTTGCTTACATTTCATCGTAAAAAAGAATTACTTTTGGGAAATTTCTCATGAAAACATATGACGAAATAAAGCATGAGATTTTTTTCAACCATAAATGATATTCTTAGGCTATTTTGTATATCAACAAAGACTGAGTTTTCTCCCTGGACCCAAGAACACATCATCAAATGATCATCATATCAGCTTGGCGTGTTTAGAGAAATCTAATAATTTGCTTACATTTCATTGTAAGAAAGAATTACTTCTGGGAAATTTCTCATGAAAACATATGACGAAATAAAGCATGAGATTTTTTTCGACTCTAAATGATATTTTTAGGTTAGTTTATATATCAACTGATACTGAGGTTTCTCCCTGGACGTCCCAAGAACGCATCATCATATGAACTTAGTGTGTTTAGAGAAATTTAATAATTTTTCTGGGATGTTGAGCCTAAGATTTGAATCCAAAAAGTCAAAGAACGAAGCATACCTTCTTAACCATCTTAATTCCTAATCATCAAGATAATCCCATGAGATTAAATAGAGTATGTGATGAAAGTGTGCAATTTTTAGTAGAAGATAGTCAAGTTTATAATAAATTATGGATGGAGGGGTTTTATTGGAAAATGAAACATAGGTGGGGGCCTAATTGGAAATCTCATAGTAATTTGGGGACAAATACGTCCTTTTCCCTTTTTTAATTTTTTTTGCTGGGAAATGGATGTGCTATGATTAGGTCCGGGCTTTTTTTTTTTTTGTATTTGGAATTGTGGTAGTGGTGGTGATTTAAAATGTTTTTTTCTTAGAAATACATTAAAATAAAAAAAATTATTTTTAATATTAACACATCAAAACGATTTGAAATAATAATAAAAATTTCATTTTAAACAAAAAAAATTTAAAATTTAAAAGAATACGGTTAGCACCATTTTCCCAAACACATTCTTGACCGATGAGTGTACTGACCTTAATTGTCAATGATTTTCCCTTTTCCCTTTTCCTTTCTTCTTCATATAAAAGCTAACACATAGGAGATCGATGCCTTTTGCTTGGTTTATCATCCTTGGAAGGGAAAAAATGTTATACCCCCTATTCATGATTGATTGATGCATCATAAATTAGGCTCCATAAATCGATCCAAAAACTTTCTTAACTTGTTCCCTTCCTTTATTCAAGCTCAAATCATGAAAATTTGTGATGGATACCGAAGAGAAAATTGAAATTTCAAGCTTCTGCTCATTGTTCATTGAAAGCAAGCAAGTCACCTACCCCAAAAAAAGGTTACATCAAAAAAAAATTACCATTCACATGGAAATGGTTGTATTCCCTTTCTATATCATTATTCATTAGAATATAAGAGATATATTGGTATTAATTCAGGAGAACTAAATAATTGTTTTTAAAATGTTGGTTTTAAAATTTAATTTAAAAAATAAAAGAATGGAATATACCTTGTTAATCAACAGGTAAACCCTCGGGATCTCCGCATCTATATATATAGAGAGAGAGGGGGGGAGTGATTAACACACAACGAATCCATTGTAGGTGTTTGGTGCTGCTTCGTGTGTTCTAATGAAGATTTAAGAGGTGATTATAATAATTCTTGGCGGAGGGTTACCAATCATTTGGTTGCAAGAGATGGACAACCACCAATCGATCGAAAACAGACGTTTCACCTTCTTGATTGTTCACAAAGTAAACCTCTTTTAACCACACAATTAGACCTAGCTAGACCCTCAAATTTTCTCTCTTTTGATCTTATTTTCTATCCTTGCCACAAGCATATATTTAGTTTTTTTTTTATGCATCAAGCACTCAAAGCTCTTCCCTTCTGCAAGTACGTAGTAATAGTGGTCGCAGATAAAGAATAATGGGAAGTGAGCGGTGCAATATTCCATGCAAACCCCGTTATGATATTACTATGTCCAGGAGAACAAGAAAGCCGTTCATGAATTTCGAAGAAGCCAATCGAAATCCCACAACAGTCTCGACAGAAGAAGAGAGAGATGCTAAAGATGTTGCTGTCCATGATAAAGAAACGGAGAGCTTTCCTGCAACAGATGATGTTGAAGAAGATCGTAAAAGCAGCCTGAAGCAACTTATAATCGACAACGCAGGCAACCAAGAAAGTGAACCCACCAAGCTGGTGCTGCAGGAAACAAGGGGCGGAGATGATGAAAACATTGAGAGGAAATTATCAGGAAGCAGGAATTCCCTTGGCCAGCATTTCAAGGGAGAAGAAAAGCAGCTTCAATTAGTAACAATGAAACAAGCAAAAGAAGGAATTGAAGGAGTGAAGCTTAAGGGAATGGTGGGTCGCTATGTCAAAGTGTTAAGCCATTTGATCAGAATCAAGCGTGACACACGCATGAATAATGGATCTCGGAAAAAGTCACTTCTCCGGTTGCCCATGTAGGCCATGCATATTTTCCAGGGACTCTTCTGATCACTACTTATGCATATACATAAAATACTCCTCGACATGCCTTGATTTCGATTGGCTATTAATACTCAAATTTAAACTCTCTCTCTCTCTCTCTCTCTCTCTCTCTCTATATATATATATATATATATATATATATATGTATTTATGTATGTAATGTATTTATGTATATCTATGTATTTATGTATGTTTCTACTACACATGTACGCATCTGGCAGATTTTTTGCTATTCTCCTATAATTTTGCACGATGATATTAGTAGAAATTAGTAGTCCTTTTTGGTACTCTCTGCAATTTTTTCTTTTTGATTGTTTCTTCTGGATGAACCATTTTCCTAATGCAAGATTTTTTTAATCATGCTTTAAATTTTTCATTTAAATAGAATCGGAAAAAAAAAATTTTGCAACAAAATTAGTAATAACAAATGTTTTGAATCAACGCTGTAACGGAGAATTTTCTTCATTAGTACAGCGCATTAAGGAAGGCCTGCATTCTTAACTGAGTCTGTGAAGATTAACTTCACATAAAAAAAAACAATCTGGGGACCATATTGAGAAGATATTGAAAGTAAAGGGCTGAGATATGCGATTAACCTTTTCTATGGCTAACAGCAATCTTTGCTTTTTTTTTTTTTTTTTAGGTTAGCTTGCACGCCCTTCGACTAAT
>Ga0307515_10019401_pt1 | contig 12246 bp, 4 predicted proteins | sample 17_EM_MG_FD_194513 | JGI IMG/M metagenome (GOLD analysis project Ga0307515, IMG submission 194513) | Populus trichocarpa ectomycorrhiza microbial communities from riparian zone in the Pacific Northwest, United States - 17_EM | ecosystem: Host-associated > Plants > Roots > Unclassified | place...
ACGTAGGAATATAGGAATGTAATATACTAATGTATTAATATACTAATATACTAAACCTTTACTATAGGGATAAGTTATATATTTAAGGGCACATAGTCTCTATAGATAGTTTCTCTTCTTTATAGTAAATCTTAAAATATAATTAGAGTTAATCTATTAGGCAACTACTCTACTAATTATTATTACGTTGTTGACTTCTTATTTACCTATATACCTAACCCATTAATAAGTTTACTATAGTTCCTACTATAAGGCTTTATTATACTATTCTAAAAAGCTCCTTAATCTTTACCTTCTACTTTATACTAATTATATTAAGTAATAAGATAATAATTACTACTAAAGCCTGAAGAAGATATAGTATTACTTATATTATTATGCTCTTGCTAAATAAGGTTCTTATAATAAGTATTATTATTATTTTTTCTTAAATAGCAACTACTTAAGGACTTTAAGCTGCTCCGTATGTCTGTAGTACGGATATAAAAATATAATAGCCTTATTAATATTACTTAGCTACTAAGCCTTACTCTTTCTATAAAGCGTAAAAGGCTAATCTTAAAGGTCCTATAGCTGTTATGCTCACTCTATTATATAACCTCTTTAAGTTTAAGTATTTAGCACCTAATACAATAGCGGCTATTCTAGTATCTTATTTAACCTTCTACCCCTCCTTCTAATAAGTTTTTATGGCGGTATACTATAGGTTTACTTAAATATCCGTAACTTAGTAGTTAGCTTATAGTAGGGTTTAGAGGGAGGTTATCTAGCGTAACGTGGATACTATATATCTACTTAGCTATAGTAAGTGCTTTAAGTGCCTTAAGGCGCCTACTATAAATCTATATAGGTTTTATATATATTAGCTAGCGTTTATTAGCGTTTAATAAAATTATATAGAGCTTACGCTCTTAATAACGCGGGGTTTTTTTTTTAATAAAAATAAGTATAAGACCTAAAAATACCTAAGTAATAAGAATAATATATTCTAAAAGCTAAGGTTCTATTATATAATTAATAAACTTTAGGGAATAATATAAAATACTAGTATTAAGTTATTTTAATATCCGCAACCTCCATAACGCGGATATTATTTACACGCTTTACAAATGTTGTAAATTACGCTTAGACGTAATTCTGGTGGTTTACCTCAGCGAGCTTAAACGCGATTTTTTAGCTAGCATTAGAATAACCTACGCCGTCTTCCGAATTGCAAAATTCTGTCAGATAACTTATATAGAGCTATTCATTAATAAAATAGGTTAATTGATTGATAATCTTAATCGTCTTGATTGTTGCTTAACCTAGGGCCCCTGAGCTTAGACGAAGATATTTACAATATACGTGACCCGTGCACGTGGCCCGTGCACGTCCTACGCCACCGAGAATACAGATTATCTAATATACCCCCTTAGCTTCGACCTAGTTAAGGACGAAGCTAGCTACCTTCTCGTGTCCGTCTATGCGTTAATTAAACCGTAATCTTATCTAAATCCTTCCTTCTCGCCCTAACCTTCTCCCTTAGGTCCTCTAGTTGCTTCTCCTTATTTAGCCGCTCCTTAATATCTACTATTCCGATTATATTAACAAAGCTCTTAAACCTCTGCTTAGGCAGGGCCTTCGTAAGTCCATCGGCGATTATCTCCTTTATCGCTTTCTATTATAATAGCACTTGTCTTATTACGTATTCTTAACGCAACTAGTATTAATAAATATTAACGTGTCGGAGCTTTATAATTAGCTTTACCGTATCTTCTATAATTAGTTAGAGTGTCTAAATATTGTTATAGTTAATAATTAAGGGCTTGTTTAGGTGTAATGTTATTACTTTAAACAGCCTGCTGATAAAGATAACTTCCTTTACTATTTATAATAGGGCTAACAACTTAGCTTCTGTGCTCAACGTTATAACAGTACCCTACTTATTTGCTCTCTAGGCAATCGGCCCCCTAAATAGCTTTATGATATATCCTTACGAGCTCTTTCTATTAATAGAGTTGTCTGTAAATAATACGTCGCTAGCATAGATAAATAATTGCGCTTTACTTCTACCGTCTCCGTCATCTCGTCCTTAGTCGCGTATTCCTTTATCTCTCCCTTTACCGTTTATTCCTTCCTTATCTCCTTTATAGTAGATTACTCTACTCCTCGTGCTATATAGGTACTAGATAACTCTATTTGCCGCTTAATAGTACTCTTAGCTTAGGTCCTAATTAAACCTTACTAGCCGTAATACTATAAAGGCAATATTTAGATGCGTTATAGTGGCTGTATAGAGTACTAAACCTAGTTTTCTCTAATATAGCATTGTAAAAGCTAGTAGGGATATAGGACGGACTAATAGGTCTATATTGGGGGATGGACGCGTTAGACGGATTATATAGTAATTAGTAGGGAGAAGTTCTAATTCTGCCATAGGAGTGTCTAGAAGATGCCCTCTGAGATTTATCTTATACTAGTTAGCTATCTTCTTAATATAGGCTTCCTAGGATAGCTATAAGAGCCTTTAACTACAATTATATAGCATATAGATTCCTAGGAACCATTTTAGCTCGCTAAGGGTACTTATCTAGTATTCCTTACTCAGCTCCTTAATTGCTTCTTAAGCTTTCTTCTTATCTGTCTTTTAGTAGTAGAAGATAATATCGTTAATATAGAAGAAGATAACTATTCTACCTTTTAGCATAATATACGGCTCCTAGGGTACTTCTTTAAAACCTAATTCGTTTAATAAGCTCGTAAGATTCTTCTGCTATAATAGTAGTAATCGTTATAGTCCGTATAGGGCTTTTCTTAAGCGCAGTACTTTATCTATCTTTCCTTTATTAAACCCTAGCGGTAGCTTTATATAGACGACCTTATTAAAATCGTAATGGACAAACGCATTAACTGCATCTATCTGTGTCGTCTCTAGGTTAAATTTTATAGTGATCGCCATAAGGGTTTAGAAGGTCATACTAGCTAATATAGTAGCTCTTATAGGTAGGTCTTCTGGGGCCTATTAATTTCCGCAGACTACTAAGCGTGCCTTACATTTCTGGAGAAATCTATACTTATCCATCTTATAGACGAACACCCACATTAAGCTAAGGACCTGCTATCCCTTTACGTGCTTTTTATCTATTTCTTAAAACAACCTCATTTAATAATGAGATTGTAGATAGGCTTATTAAGCCTCTTAGAACTAATCTTAAAAAGGATGCGTATTAAGGTCTTAAATTAACTTAGGTAGCGGAGGTAGGTTCTTCCTATATAATCTAACATCGCGTATTCTGCCTAATTTTAGCTTACTATTATTAAGTTAACTATTAAGGTTGAACTTCCTTCCTGCTAAGAAGGCGCCGTAATAGGCTAATGTAATCTTTTTAGTAACAAAGTCTTTAAACCTATTATCGCTAACTTCCTTAAACAAGTCTTTAATTAAGTCGTTAGATACCCCCTAAGTATTAAACGTATCTCCTACTTAATAAGCGACGTCTTAATTAGTACCTTATATATCTAACTTTATAAGATACTTAACGTAAAAGGTATATGGAGATTCTTTATCTTTTTCTGTTAGAGGTGGTGTATAGTACGTATCTTTAAGAGCTCTTATAAGCTTAAGATCTACTAACTTATTAAAGGCTTAAACTAGCTTATTAACGTTGTCGTTTTTCTCTTAAATTAACGGTTTAAATACTTCTTTATTATCTTCTAGAAGGACCTCGTTCTTAATCTAGGTATTAGGTAGTTAAATCTTCTTAATTAGTGTATCTAATTTAGCGTATAGGTCCTCTAAGATATCCGTTTACTTGCCGTTAAAGAATATCTTTTTATTAAAGATAATATCCCTTATAGAGATGACGATACCCTTATATAGGATCTAGATCCTATAAATATTAGTAGAGTTATAGCTAACAAGATAGCCGATATAGGCTTACAGATCTAGCTTACTTAGCCTTTTTTTCCTTAGCTGGGTATCTAACGTTATCGCGTACGCCCTACAGCCGTAGGCTTTTAGGTGCGCTAGTTGCGGCTTTCTTAATCTTCTATTAGCTAGGAAGGTATAAAACCTCTTATATAGCGATATCTAACCATTACTTTCCCGTGGCGTTTAATCTTAAAGGTAGACTATATAGTTAACTATCTCGTTCTATAGGTCGTATAGTAAATTAGCAGCAATTTTTATTACTTATGCTCTCTTAATAATTATACCCCCTAAGCGTTCGGTAGTACTATTCTAAGCTTAGGTATATAGCGCTAAAGGCTTAAATATAATCCCTTAAGTCTATAGCTATTTAAGGGTTCTTCTTCTCCTTAGCTTGTTGTCTAATCTAATAGTGTTAACTTTAAGGTTATACCTTAGACAAATCCACTAGACGAAATCTTTAAGCACCTATAGTGTTTCCTTTTTCTTACCGTACGTCGTTATAAAGTACGGGAAGGATTTTTCTAAGTAGGTGTTATAGATAAGTATAACTTGTACAAATCCGGTATATACTTCCTTAAGGTCAGTCTAGTTAATATAAAGGTTAAAATAGGGTTTATTAATCTTTTATTTTAAGAACCTTCTTAAGACCTAATGCTTAATTTTGGCGAGACTGTAATATTAATATTCCGTTATCTTTAGGCCTTAAAGCTTAACTCCTAAGGCGTTAAGACCTAAATAATAAAGGCTTATAGGTCCTAGATAACCTAAACGCAGATACTATAAATATATATCTCCTTTTAAATCTAGATAAGCGTCTCTTAATAATACTCTACGCTTCCGTTAGCGTAGTAGTCGGCTTATATTAAACACTAATAGACTTTTTAGTCGGACGTATTTAATAGTCTATTATTTATAACGTTCTTCTATTTAATATAGGACTAAGTTATCCTTTTAAACTAGAAGATTGTTCTCTCCTTTATTGTCCTAGTAGTACCTTTATTTTTAAAGTAGACGGAACAACACTAGATTTGTATTAAAGTCCGTATAAAAGGCAATATCCTTAAGATATAGGATTTCCTTGCTTTTGTCTGGTTTTATAACTTTAATAGTAATGTCGCCGTAGCCTAGTATAGGCACTTCTAAGCTACCGGCGATGACGTATTTAAGTCTTAGAGCTTTTCTAAAGTTATAGAAATAAGAGAGGTTATTAAAGATATAGAGAGTAGTTCCTAAGTTAAGAATAGTTAATAGCTTTAGTAGATGGATTTAACCTATATAATATAATTCTAGGAATATCGCATTAGCTTTTCCCTTAATCTTAACTTTTTAACTCTTGTCCTATTATTATTAAGCCTTATCTTCCTATTCTTTAAGTTTAATCTTTATAACTTAGTTAGTGAGATTCTTATTCTTTTCTACCTTCTTTAGTGCCCTATTAATGCGTATATTTCCTATTATAACTTCTATAGGTCTCTTATCTTTAAATAAACACCAATAGTTCCGTAGGGAGTGTCCTTATATTCCGTACGCTAAGTACTTAGGCATTAGCTTCTTATAGGACGTCTCCTTATCTACTAGTATCCTGGCTCTCTTTAAGCGTCTATTGTATACTAAGGCTCTTCCTCTTCGTAAACCTTTAGTAGTATTAGAGTAATCCTTAATAGCTTACTCTGCGAAGTCTGCATTAAAGGTACTCCCTTTTATAGTAGTATTGGCTTTCTTTAAGGGTGTTCTAAGTCCTTCCTATAGCTCCTTTACTACTCTACAGTATTTGGAAGATCTTAACTTCTGCGGGTTATTTAACTTAGTAGTGTACTTTATATAGTAGGCGTTGCTAAAAGGTTAAATAACTTCTACTAAATCTTAAAGCTAGATTCTAAGGGATCTTATACTTCTCTTCTAGTACTATTATATGTTCCCATTAATCTAACCACTAATTTAATTTTGATAAGTGTTTAAACCCCTTAAGGGCTTCTATATACTAGTGTTATACCTTCTTCCTAATAAATAACGAGGTAGGTTCTGTGTTCTCCTTTAGTTAAGATAGCCATTCTTTAACTATTAAGGAAGGGTCAAGCAGTAGCTTCTTCTAAATTAATACTGTAGTCGTGATCTGGGTGCGTATCTATTGCAGATGCTCTTCCTGTTTTAGGAAGTACTTTATATCCTAGTCATAGTATCGTCTACTATTCTTATACGCCCTCTATTAATTCGTCAAGAGCTATACATATAAGGTTGCATTCTTATTGAAATCTGTAACCTTTAGATGAGGTGGTTTTTTAAGTAGACCTTCTTAAGGTGCTTCTATAGCTGGGTTAATATAGGCCCATATTTGCTAATCCACAAGGGCTCGGAGTTGCTATAGCCATTATTCCCAGTCTTTTAACTTATTAAGGATAATCGTGTTCGATAAGGTAGTCGGTGGAGTTATTTAACTAATAGGCAGATAGGAATTAAGATGGAATTCGTCGTTAGGATCGTCCTTGTCGCAGGATCGTCCTTGTCGTTAGGATCGTCCTTTGACGATTAAGGTGGAATCTCGTGGAATCTCGTCCTGTGACAATTGAGGTAGGATTTCGATCAGGGTCGTCTTATGACGATGAGGTGTCAGAGTCTGATGATAAGGTAGAATTTCTTTAAATGATTGAGTAATAGCTGAATAGCTTCTTGTGTCGGCGGACCGGGCTTATAACTGTCAGATAACTTATATAGAGCTATTTATTGATAAAATAGGTTAATTGATTGATAATCTTGATTGTCTTAATTGTTGCTTAACCTAGGGCCCCTGGGCTTAGACGAAGATATTTACAATACACGTGACCCGTGCACGTGGCCCGTGCACGTCCTACGCCACCGAGAATACAGATTATCTGACAAAATCACGTCTAAGAGGGTTTGGCGAGATTTATTAAAATCCTAAGTAAAATCCGCAAAATAGAGATTGCGGATATCTAATTCATTTATTTATATAACGCGTTATTATTACTAAAAGTCTATACATTATTTTTAAGACTTAGGGCTTCTAAATGGTATGAATTTTATAATATGGCTATTGCTTAGTCTTAATATTAATTTCGTTAAAGTTAAAAAACGCGTTATTAAAAGCCTAAGCACGTATTGTATCTTATTAAATAGTCTGCTAATATTAATAAAACTATATAAATATGTAGATATCTACTACTTAAAGTTATTGCAACACCTAGTAGGCGCTATAGTTGGGTCCTTCCTTAAAAATATCCTCCCTTAGCCTAAAGTGCCTCTACTACTACTAGGCGTTATATCCGTATAAAAAACCTACTATAGCTCTAAAGAAAACCACTAGACGTTGGGGTTGGAAGCTTATAGTTAAATAGGAACGCTAGTAGGCCTTATAGAGCTTATAGGAGCTAGATAATTATATACGGGAGGATCTTACGTCCTTAGTAGAGAGGTAGTTATAGGACGTATAAGATAAGCTTCTGGCCTTATAGGAGGCAAGTAAGGACAAATAGTTAAGCGTAATAGATAGAGCTATTAAGCTTCTATATCCGTACAGCGGACAACCTAGTTAAATTAAGGTGTTAAGACGGGTAATATATAGGTAGAGGGACTTATTCCTAGCGGTAAAGATATTATAGGGTAAGAGTATAATAATACAGGCGATTCTATTACTAATTTAAGCTTCTATTACTATTCTTATGTTGCCTTTAAACGTAATTAGAGAGGAGTAGCTATTAAAGATACGGGCCATCTTAGGAGTAAATCCCGTATTTATATATACGGAGGTAATAAAAGCGTATATGGATATCCTAAAACATATTAAGGCGGGTTGGTTTATATATATTCTAGTATCGCTAGAGTTGCTATTAAGTAAACGGTTCCACTATATCCTTACCTAGCCTACTTTTCGCTCGTATATTTCCTTAGTTATAATTAATAAGTATTATCTAGTTACTAACTGGGGTAAAAGCTTCTAGCCCTATTATGTATAGCTTTTTAAAGTCTAATTACTACTTGGCTTAATAGTATCGTAGTTTGTATATACTATAATACTTAATAAGGAGATATATATAAAGGTAATAAAGCTAGTAGGGTTTTATTGGAGTATAATAGATCTTAAATAAATAAATATTAATCGGCTTGACCTATTTATTATTAGGGGATATATTAAGAGGAGGGATAAGAATAATTATAAGGCACTATTCTTTATTATTAAAAAGGCATTTAAGGAGGCGGTAGTAGAGGAGGATTATACACCCGCGACTCTTGGCTAGATATCTGCAGGGTTTAGTAAAATATCCATATTATCTAGCTAAACGCCTATAGCATTTAGTAGGATATCCGCATCTTCTAGTTAAATATCCGCTACCTTTATTTATTAACTAGTTGGGCGGATCTAAAATCCGGTAGGAGGTACTATATAGCTAAAGGGACAAAAGGTTCTAAGTCCTAAATTAATTCCTAAGACAATTATCTTTCTTTATACCAAAAATTATATTTATAGGTGTATAAATACAATCCGTTTATAGCTTATAACTAAGGGCTATACTATAAAGTAGGCTAAAATAGCAGTACGGAGTTATTATGCGATATTATCCAAATGTAACAAGAGTAGGGAGTATTAAAATTTCTATATAGAAGACTTACCTACCCGTATTCTTATTACGTTAGACGCCCTAGCCTATAGTGCGGATATTTTAGATATTATCCGGATTATTATATATAGTTATTATTCTAATAAAAGCCTAAATATAATACTATAGCGATTTAGACGGGCTGCCTAATATAATAGTGTGGGTATTACCTAGGGGGTACTGTAATTGCAATATATGGTAACTAGTTCTTTAATTTATTCGTTTCTTCTTTTCGCAGAGGATTGTAAGGATCGCGGTGCCTAAATAGGGGGCTAATAAGTCACTGTAAGGATAACTAATTAGAGATATAACTACGTAACCTTTACTTATATAGACACTAGCGACATTTACAAAAAGGAAAGAAGGTAAGAAAGTATAAAGGAGAAGTATATAGGTCAATAGGTGCTTAGGGCAGTAATCGCGAATATTTTAGGTATTACGAATATTACGGATATTGCAGACGTTGCGGATATCGTTACGGATATTACGGATATCGCTATAAATATTGCGGATATTGCGGATATCGTGAACATTTAGATATTGCGGTGGAGACAAGTAGGCGCGTATAAGGTATTACTAAGGTGTCCTATAATAGAGCGTAGTTATAGTTAGAACCAAAGGTATGGCGGCTTTAGAAGGTATAAAAGTTATTATAGACTATAGGGGAGAGTAGGTAGAAGAGCTAATAACTAAATATTGTATAAGGTTGTTCCTCCTCCTAGGTCTAGTTATTGTTATTGGATAAATTATAATAGGGTATGCTGTTATCGGCTAGGTTACTAAGGGTTATACTATTACTGCTAGGCAGGCTATTAAAAATTATATTATTACTGGGGTATAAGTATAATAGGTGGTTAAGGTATTATAGGGATATTTATAAAGGGAGCTGTAACATTTATTAAGGGAACCGTGACGTTTATAGAGGGAGCCGTAATATTTATAGGTGGGGCCGTGACGTCTATAGGCGGAGCCGTAACGTTTATAGGCGGAGCTTGCGCGGACGGAGCTTGCGCGGATGGGGCTTGTGTGGGCGGAGCTTATGCGGACAGAGCTTGTGCGGGCGGAGCTTATATGGACGGAGCTTGCGCGGACGGAGCTTATGCGGACGGGGCTTGCGTAGACGGAGCTTGCGCGGACGAGGCTTGTGTAGGCGGAGCTTGCGCGGACAAAGCTTGCGTGGGCGGAGCTTGTGTAGGTAGAGCAGCTTACTAGGGTGTAGATGCAATAGGTGGTTAAGGTGTCCTAGGGGTAGTGGTAGACGACATTAGAGTTAATGGACGTAATTTAAGACGGCGGTTGATGACATATAAATTAAAAGGTCCTTTAGTACTAATAAATAGTCTAATTTCTGTATCTGACTATTCTATACGGTCGTCCTTATAAGCGACGTTGTATAGTGCTTATAGTACTGACTTGCTCTTTATATTAAAGACCCATACTCTATTACGTTGGAGTAGTTATTTAAGTCCCTTAAGTTTAGACCTGTCGGCGTCTTTAAATGTCTATACCGTAAAATTATTAAAGTCCTCTTAGTATAATTCCCATAGGCTTTTGTCTTTAAAGTCCTATTTAGTATACTTATTAATTTTAAAGTTAATATAATTAGTAATATCCTCTACAGTAGTCTCGTTGGTTAAGGTGATCCCGTTAGCCTAGTTTAGACATTAGTTGGGTATAACTAGTATAGATTGTAGTGTTCGTGGCTTATAAAGGCCGTAGGAAGAAAGGGGATACGCTAGCGTTTAGGGCGTGCTGTTGATGTGATTTTCGACGTGGTAGATCTGCAAGGTAGGTAGTAAACGGTGTTGGGGTTATAGGTAGGTACTGGGTGCTGCTAACGCTGCTAAGTATACTGGCTTAGTAAAGAGGTCGTATTGGGTATTAGTATATATAATGGACGCGAACTAGACGAAGCCTTAGTAGGAGCTAGTTCTTTAAGTTCTTAGGGCCTTAGTAGGAAGGGTTCTTCTTAGTAAACGCGACGTGATCAACGGGCCTTAGTAGGAGCAATCGCGTAGTGTCTCTCTTGGGTATTGGGGGTACTGGCACTTAGTGAAGAGATTATATGGGGTTGATTTGCGTGATGGACGCGAACCGAATAAAGCCTTAGTAGGAGTTGGTTCTTTAAGTTCCTAGAGCCTATACTAGAAGGGTTCTCCTTAGTAAACGCGACGTGATTAACGGGCCTTAGTAGGAGCGATCGCGTATTGTCTCTCTTCGTAATAATACCTGGCTGATCTGTAATATCTACTAATTAGTGTTAGTATTACCTGGGGGGGTACTGTAATTGCAATATGGTAGTTCTAGTTCTTAATTTATTCGTGTTCTTTTCGCAGAGGATTGTAAGGATCGCGGTACCTATTACATATTGGGGGGGCTAATTTGGCGCGGTTATGACCCGGGTTAATACGAGGTTAGGGCCACCCCTGCTAATAACGCGCCCGAACCCCGTACGAGGTCGCGCAGCGACCGCCCCCGAGTACTTTCGCACGCGATTTTGGGCGAAAAGGTATATAATTTATGTTAGATCGGTACTTCTAGACGGTCGCGTAATGTTACTCTAAATTTATAACACCTAAACGGGCTCTATTTCTACATTAAGGCGTTTTAGTTGCTGTAGTATAGTCCTATATTAAGACGTCTTGGTTACTGTAGTATAGTCCTATATTAAGGCGTCTTGGTTAATATAGTGCAGTCCTATATTAAGACGTTTCGGTTACTATAGTGTAGTTATATATTAAGGCGTCTTAGTCACTACAGTGCAGTCCTATATTAAGATGTCTTGGTTACTAGTATAGTCCTACATTAAGACATCCTAGTTACTATAGTGTAGTTGTATATTAAGGCGTCTTGGTTACTATAGTGCAATTATATATAGAGGCGTCTTAGTTACCGTAGTGCAGTTATATATTAAGGCGTCTTAGTTACTATAGTAAAATAACTATTTAGATATTCTTATAAAGCTAATCTAAAGAACGCTAACCTCGTAGCTGTTCCAGCTGGTTAATAGCCTATCTCTTATCTTTTGCCGTACCGTCTTCTACGCGCCGTCTTACATCCTTAATTATCCTATGGCGACGGCTGTAGAATATAGCCTTGCCGTTAACCCGCTAGCGCGCCCCCTAGTAGCGATTAAGAGCTTTAATTAACGGCCTATTTGCTAGCCCTAAAGTCTACTTAGTCTAGAGCTAGAAGACCAAATTACCGCCTTAAAGCATTTTATATTTCCTTGGCGGTGCCTATAGGTTAAAAATAAATAGGAGAGATAGTTAAGTATTAGCTTGTGCCTGCGCTAGTAGGGGCGATATAGATATAGTAGATGGCTAAATAGGTGGTATAGATATTATAAACGGCTAAGCGGATGGTGCGGATATTGTAAACAGCTAAGTGGATAGTGCGGATATTATAAATAGCGGCTAAGTAGGTAGTATGGATATTATAGACGGCTAAGCAGGCGGCGTGGATATAGTAGACGTTATAGTAGATGGCGTGGGCTCGCTTAAAGGTGGACGTATAGACTTTATAGGCCCTATCTAGATACCTATCTTCCCTTACTAGATTTATATAGGTGCGAATAATACTAATAACCTTTTTATTTTGCTAAGGCGTTCTAAGATCGTCTATACGCGTAATTAAACCCCCTTTATTTTAGAGATCGCGGCCTTATATTTTAGCTTAGCTACGGCCTTATAGGCGGGCTAGTATTTCCGTATTATTAGCTTA
>Ga0307515_10019402_pt1 | contig 12245 bp, 12 predicted proteins | sample 17_EM_MG_FD_194513 | JGI IMG/M metagenome (GOLD analysis project Ga0307515, IMG submission 194513) | Populus trichocarpa ectomycorrhiza microbial communities from riparian zone in the Pacific Northwest, United States - 17_EM | ecosystem: Host-associated > Plants > Roots > Unclassified | place...
CTCGTACCGCTGTGAGTCTTTACGACTATCAAAGGGAAAGGGACAAGCAAAAGTCCAAGTACAAGAAAGGCGAAGCCATCGTGGACGAAGATGGGTTTACCCTCGTCACTCGTGGAGGAGCGTACGGGAAGACGCTGGGAGGTGGGATTGCCGTTGCGGACAAGAAGTTTGTAGCCGAAGTGAGCAAGGGGAAACGGGCCAAGAAGAAAGAGAAGAGGGAGAAGGACACGTTCTATGCCTTCCAGGTGCACGAAAAGAGGCGGCAAGGTGCGTGTTACGCGGTTGTGCTTCTGCTTCGTTTCATGTTGATGCCCTCCTCAGCAACATTGGATCTTCAAGCCAAGTTCAAACAGGACGTGGAGAAAATTGAGGCCCAGAAAGCGAAGCGTAGATTCAGACCATACTGACATAATGTACAGCGGTACCATAGGATTAAGAAGGCATACACGTTGAAAAGTATACTGGTCGTACAAGCGGGATCATGAGTGTACAAGACAGAAAAAAAGGAGAATCGTGAATGAGAACGTAGCGAAGTCCCCTTCCGCATGGGTACGGGAGGTTTTCGTCAACTCGTTATTCAAACATCGGCCATGCTGCTGATGACGCCAGCCCGTCCAGGGTCACCGCCAATCAAGTTGCCCGACCCTTCGTTCCTGCTCAGCTGGGACATAACGTCGTTCTGGAGTTGCATCGGGACGAAGACAACCTTGGAGCTGGCAGTCTTGGCCATGTTCTGAAGAGCCTCCAGTTGCCTGATCTGCATAGCCGCTGGCGAGGCCAGGATATCGGCAGCCTGTCTCATGAGTCTAGCCGCATCTACCTCCGCACGGGCAGCGATAACTTTGGATTCACCAAGCCTCTTCTGCTGCGCAGCCGAGGAAAGAGAGGCAGAAACCTCTGGGGAGAAGATGATATCCTTGATGAGGATACCTTCGATGGAAACACCCCATTTGTCTGCGACATCCCCAACGATTTCCGCGATTTCGAAAGCGATAGCTTCGCGTTCTGTCACGACGCTCTGGACGGCGCGTGCACCGACGACATGACGGAGGGTGGTTTGAGAACGCTCCACAAGAGCCTGGCGAAGATCGGTGATATTGAAGGCAGCTCGATATGGGTTGTTAATCTGGAAGTAGATGACCGAGTCGCTGTAAGAGAGGTCGTTCAGTTTGGAACCCGGGCGAGGTGATCTGTTTGCACCCACATTGCGACATCAACATTGTCCCTGGTGATGACCTTCTGCCTTCCAACAGAGATAATTTGAATCTTGACGTCCACAACGCGAAGGGACTCGGTGCAGACGTTGATCTCGACCAATCCTGGATCGACCGACTTGTAAAACTGTCCGAATCGCTGGACAAGTCCGACCGATCCTTGCTCAACGTTTCGGAACGGGTTAGGGAGGGGGCAGCAGGGAATAGCACCACAGAAGCCGACGCAATTGCCCAGGTAATGCATCATGGAACCATAGAATCCATGTGTAACCTCTCCCGCACCAAGATCTTGAGCGTAAGAAGGTTGCATCTCGCTCCTCTTCAGGGGCTCGACGTGAATGACGTGCTTGCCTGTGTCGGGCCTCTTCGTAGATGGACCAGAGGGTTGCTCGACGGTGACTATACGAAAGCGCATATCAGGATCCAACCTTTCCACCGGTGTTCTTCGCACCGTTTGTTCAAGGATGAGGACTCACCATGAGGAGCGTAATGATCCACTACGTTGCCAGAGTCGGAGTCAGGCGTTGCACGGTCTTTGCGCTCGAACTCACGACCGTCCGCGTTATTGAGAGTGTTGCTGTGGTCGGCCATTGGTGAGGGAGCGGATGAACCAAGACCGCGATCTATTCTGGGTGGTGTCCTATAAGTAGCCTCCTATAGATTAGGCGCTCTCCAGGCACTTCCGGTAGCGGATCCGGCGAGTGGTGTCCATCGACCAATGTCCATCAGTCCTCATGATCAATTCGCCTAGGACCACAGCCCCCTTTGTAGGGCGACCGGGTCGTCACTCCAATTCCTTTGTTCACAGTAATTCGAGCAGCAAAAAATTAAGAGTTACAGGTCAAAGATGTACAGCGACCTCGCGGAAGTCCGGGGATTCAGCTAATACGCGCTCTTAGCGCAAAAGTCTCACCGGAAAGCAACCGAAATGGTGAGCGATGTACACTGGCTCACCCACGGAATTCCATCAATGTGTATGCACCCGCGATTTCCACAGCCTCCAGTGTTCTTTCCACTCGTTCTTTCTTTCTGATGAGAGGCTGAAACTACCAGTTGTGGAATCCGATATATGATGTTATGTCCACATCTCAGCGGGACAATCGATGGGAACGGGAGGCCTGCGCTTTGTTCTTCCAAAACGTGACCGTTAAGATTGTCCACTGTCAAGTTGGGTATTTCTGACGTGGGAGATTATCCGCAGTCTATGGTTGGATCCCGATTATGCTTGCCTTATAGTGTTCAGCACTGGGTGCATCCGCCCAAATGCTGCGCTGATATAGTATGTCGGCAGATAACGGGGAACGCAGAAGCCACAGTGGCACTGGGAGGTCATCCCTACCGGACGATGTCGTTCTGGGTTCCAACAGTGTCCACACCAAGGATTGGAGCATCTCAACATCTAGACAAGCGCCGGTCCCCATCTTGGACCATCCATCAATGTCGTACCTATTCCCGACACTCACCGAGTAGGCTCCGACTGATTGCAGCCACGCGTTTTTCCGGGCTTTGTGGACTGCCATCGCGTTCGCTCGCCCACCGTTACTTTATAGTTCTGTGTCAAATCGGAGTAGGTGGGTTCCTTTCCAGTAGAGGGAAGCTGAAAGTTTTTCTGAATGATCTAGTGCCGCTGTGCTCGCGAGGGGTGAGGGAGCCCCACGCTCTAGGGTACGTGGCGTGAATTGCGGTGCCGCGGGAATCGTGACTCTTTGCTGAGGACCTAAGGGTCACTCCGGGAAGGCAAAACCCACTCGAGTTCGAGCATCGCTCCGTAACCGGACCGCCGTCCTCCTTCGTTTCTCATGTAGGCCAGAAGGGAACCAGTACCCCACTCACCCGGGAGTCCCCATTGGTTGACTGTAGTGTGAACCAATCATCGACGGCGGTTGGTCAGGCCTCAGGAGCCGAACTACCCAATTTACTTGTGTCCGAAAGAAGGCACCCGGCGAAGGTGAGGGATTTCGGCTATGGTATGAGAGATTGAAAGAGGGTCTTGCGAGAGCACACGAGGTTCGACTCCCCTATGATATATCCAGTTCTGGTACTTTATGGGGTCCACGGTTGAGTCAGACGGAGGGTTTGCCTTGATTGCAGGAGGGTCGAAGCAAGGGGGGGGGGGGGGGCCCCCGGTAACCCCGAGGGTACCCGTTTTTCGAAAACTTTCACCAGTGCAGCAAACATTTCTAGACTTGTGGAATACTAAGAGGACCCGTGCTTGCGGGTGGTTTTCGAATGCGTGTCGGCCGAAAAAGGCACACGTTAGAGTCGTCCTATAATCACGGGGGTGCTGATGATCGTCCTTTCCATTCCCACTCCGTTGCTGTTTCTGTTGTTTCAGTAAAGTAAACAAACACCAGAACGTCAACTCAATCGGAATTGATGTTTCGTCATACAACCAGGCCGGGCACTGTTTTTGAAGCTGCCAACAAAGTTCTCATCAGCATCACAGGTGCTTCGCATATACGGTGGATCGAATGAAACTCCCGCTGGGGCCTCCGTTGATTCGCCAACGTTACGTCCAACCTCCACAGGACAACACCGGGGCATTCAGACCAGGAGGGAAGTAAAACGTCAGGCGCTTTGGCGCGCAGAGGGCCTCACGCCGGATGCACTTTTCTTATCTGGACGGGGGTATGGGTGCTGCATCCTGCTCGTTTCTTGAAAATTTGGTAGTGTTAGTGCTGACGATTTCTGGGCATCACCTGAATACTCTCTGCTCCACAAGCGCTGGAAGGTTCGCATGGGAGACATCTCGGGGCGGAGTTGACATTGAATATTGATCGATGATCGCCGCGTGTGGTACCAGGGAAGCCGAATCCGGTGGCAGTTGCAACTGCGGGTGAAACATGGGCCGTCCTGATGTTTTCCAGACCCGTAGACGGTGCAGGGGAGGGTCCCCGAGGAGGTGGGCAGGCCCACGGCGGCACCGCCACAATGTCTCTTTTGATCAATCACAATCCTTGAATGCAGGGCCGAGAGATCAGTACTTCAGTAACCGGATGAGGCTAAATTCCCACGGCAGCTGCCCGTCCCCGAAGGCCAAGCACTTTTTTCTGCGTTTGCCAAGGTCCGGCGAAGCATCACATCGTGATGTTGTTGATTCCGGGTGTCACGATGTCGAACGCGATGATCTCGGACATATATACCCTATCCTCCTCCAGCCAATATCCCCTCGTTGTCCCTCAGCCAGTCCGCGACACTCGTTCCTAAAGTCTTTGGCATCCGGCATGCTCTTAGAACATATCGTTGAACGCTACCCCGTCGGGGTCACGACTTTCACGCTCCCTGTGCTCACCAGACAATTTGGGAAAGCCACGTACAAAGAAAACGGAAAGCCAGCCCTCGTGTTGAGCGAGGTTGGCTTCGCGATCTACTACCCCACAGAAGCTGGTCTGTCGACAAAGCAATACCCGTATCTGAATTGGGTCATGCGGTGCGTGTTTTTCGGCGTAGATCAAATCTCCCATCCGCCGACGCTGCCTTTCCATAGCCCAATCAGTAACACCGTGAAGGGTTTCTCTCTGTTCTTCGGTATGATGACGTGTCCACCCGCCGACCCCGTATAGCTCATCATACGAGTACAGGTGTCCCGTATTGGATTCTCTGGGGGTTTTTCTACCTCTTCTTTTCATTTGTCAAGGCGAGCGTATCGTGTACACCCACCCAACAGCTTGGCTAATGTCAGCCCTCCAGGTTCCCATTCACCACAATGCCCCGTTCCTTCCTTCACCCTCCAAGGACGAAAAACCGACTAAATGGCCAATCGTTATCTTTTCACCTGGATTGGCAGGTCAATTGACGACTGCCAGGTGAGTAATGTTCAGATACTATGCGTACTAACTACCTTGTCTGACCGCTTCTGTCCGTCGTGTCAGCCACACGTGTGCTAGGATTGCGTCCACGGGTAAGGTCGTCATTGTGATGGACCACCGCGACGGATCTGGTGTTGCAGCTTATCCTCGGAATCCCACTACTGGAAAGAAGGAATGCCTTCTTTACATTCCTGAAGCTGCTTCTTCGTGAGTTGACGCCTCCTCTCCATGTCACAATCTCTGACGATTGACTCGTGATCAGGTATGGAATTGAGAACCGGTTTTCTTTCCGCATGGAGCAACTGGACGTCCGAAAGTTCGAGATCTACTCTGCCTGGAACGCTTTTAAGAACCTCGTGGTCGGTGGTGACCGTGGCAAGCTCACAAGCATGGATGACGTTGCAATCGACTGGGCTGCCTTCCACGATAAGGTCAACTTCTCATCTGTCCAATTCGTTGGTCACTCTTTCGGCGGTGCTACCCTCTTCCATCTTCTCTCCACACCTCCAGATGAAGGTTTCTCCCCTCTGCCCATTTCCCACGCCTTGTTCTTGGACCCATGGCTACTTCCATTCCCCAGGCCTGGCCCTAAGCCTATTGACCCGGAGAGCGGGACTAAAATCTTGATCCTGCATTCCGAGGAGTTCACGTTGCGCAAGCCAGGGTTCTTTGACCTAATGCTCGAAGTGCGGCCGTTCTGGTCTAATCCGCCCGCGTATACCATCGGTTAGTAGAATATCCTCAGGTCCCGCGATCGCGTTTTACTGACCGATACTCAAAGCTCGCACCAATCATGTCAGTTTCAACGATTACATGATCGTCTTGCCCAAGAGATGGAGGAAAACGGCTGGCTTAACTACGCGCAAGGCTGGCGATCTCATCATAGGATTCCTTGACGAGCGGTTTGAGCAGACGTTATCTAAATTCACCCTCCGTGAGTTCAGGACAGAGACCGTCGAAGAAAAGAAGGGCAAGACCACGACGCGGTTGGTCGCGGAGCCAGGAGACCTCATCGTTCATTAGGTTGCGCGCTTTGAATTTTCGTTTTCTAGTCGCGTGCAGCATCACTCGCATTTGTCTTAGCTTAAGTTATTTGGCGTGATGAGCACGACCATATTTATATCTCTCCTGTATCTTTATCCGCTGTAGTAGTGCAAGGTTTAAGCTTGCGGGCAGCCCTCCCCTCGAGTCGTGGGTTTCGGATTCTCCCGGCTTGCCGCTGAGTGCCTGAGGGCCTTATCATTATCACCTGTTCGCATCCAACCTCCCAGGTCGTTGTTATCATTTGCTGGTCCCTACCTAATTCACACAGTTCAAAATGTTGAAGCACTCGATGCTATCTCCATGTGCACAGTATAGTTATATAGCCGGTATCACCGAATGGAAGAAAGGTTTTGCGACTCGCGCAAGGATGGGTCTGAAAAGATCGAGGCAAAGTCGGTGTGTCTGCCACCTCTCTGAACTCGAAATGGAAAAGTTGGTACATGTACGAGGCGTGCGAATGGAGGAGGTGGATAATGAAGATTGAATTTTGCAGTGGGGGAAAGAGAGGTATGGCGATAGTGACGATATTCAAGAGCTCGATGTTCAACGGGAGGCGGATAAGTGGACAAGGTGAATGGGGTACCTCCGAAGGAATCGAGTAAAGCGTCGATGTCATCATTCGGATTCTGTGATTCCGCCCGAACACGAAGAATTAATACACACAACGAGTAGCGTTGGTCCGATGAGCTCACCGTCGTTAGCAGGTTTATCAGATAGAGTTAGACCCAAAGACAAAGCGTGAAGGTCGATCTCTTCAAGAAGCTTTCTGGTGTCCTCCGCATCCCCCGTGGCCCCGAGTTTCTCGAACGCATTAAGAGCACGCAAAGCCTCGGACCCCGCCTCTTCAAACATATATTGTTTATTCCAAAGCCGAGCCTGCAGCCGGAACGCACGAGCCAGAAGGTATGTATCGTCGGCCGCGTGTGGCTTGGCTTGTTCAACATGAGCGTGTGCGTCGTTGAACCTGCCCTCCTTGGAAAACAGGTCCGCCAGGAAGAAATGAGCCCAGAACAACTCCTGGTGGAAGTTGAGAGAGGACGCAATCCTGAGGTCTAGCTCGAAATGGTGAATGGCCTTCTCCCTGTCGCCCTTTTCGCGATATATAATACCAAGTATACGGTGAGCCTCGCAGACCCGAAACCCGCCTTTCTCCGGGAAGAGATCGATCACGTGGGATGCGGCTTCTTCTGCGGCGTCGAGTTGTTCGTCCCTGTGCAGCGAGAGAGCGAGGCTGATCAAACACCCTGCTTGACCCACCGCATCATCAAGCTGTTCAAAGATTTCTGATGCCTCCTTAGCTTGCTGTATCCCTTCTTTGGAGAGGCCCATGAGCTGATTTACACTAGCCAGGTCAGTTAATGTTATAGTGACCCAATAACCATTCCCTTGCTCCCTCCAAAGTTCCAAGGCGTAAGCAAGGATCCGTTTGCGTTCCGCCCAATTTCCAACCCGATCAAACAACGACGAGAGACACCGCAAGCATTGTGGCTTGAAGGGATGATCGTCCGGGAGTGCCTCGATCTTCGGTCCCAACGTGACAAGCCGCGGTTTATGCCAATAGAGGTGATTCATGAACACGGCGCAGACATCCCAGACATTATTTTGGCCTCCATCAACTGATGTGAAAACATCGAGCAGGTGCTCGACGTTCACATCCTCCGATGTGATCCATCGCGATTCTTCAAAACCGGGCCCACCGGGATCGATACAGGCTGAAAACTGGGAGAAGTAACGTTCCTTGGTTACGCCGAGGAGTAAAGATGACGTCGGATCCTTTGGACGGAGATGATCCCGAAGTGGCGCCAACATTGTGATGAATCCATTGGTTCGATACGTCAGGGAGAGGATGCAGAATTTGTCAAAAATATCTGATCCATCGGAGATTGTCGGGAATAACCAGTCGGCGTTCCTTTCATTGATGCCTTGCGGGAAGAAGGCGACAACTCCGAGAAGCTCTCGGGCGTCGGGGCCGAGTTCTCGGAACATTGGGGAGGAGAGGGAGAGTTCGATCGTGGTCGCGAGGCTTCCAGAGTGCTGCGCGCGGAGGACTGCCGTTCGCTGTCTTTCCCACTCCCTGGTCAGTCGCTCGGTGTCCCATTTGTTGTACTGAGCAACAGTTGCGAGTAGGTTGATGGAGAGCGGGTGGAAGTCAAGCTGTCCCAAGATCTCGTTGATCGAGTCAGGCTGCTTGCTACACTTGTAGATCCGATAGAACGTCTCGCGTGCGGCCTCCATCGACAATGTCGGGATCTCGAGTATCTCGCAGTCGGGAGGGATGGTGGAGATGCGGGAAGTTATGCAAAGACAGACGTTGCTGAACCGAGTCAGTTCATTCGCAACCGTGTAGATCTCTTGCGCACTCGACCCCAGGGGATCGAGAATTGATTCTGCATTGTCGAGGACTATCACCATCTCCTTCGAGGACAAGTATCGTCGCAAGGGAGTCAGATCCTCGGGGTTCTCGATGCCTGCGCCGATGACCTGGGAGAGCCGACGGAGAAAATTGGTGAGTGAGGCGGGGAATTCGTCACAGCGAATGAACCATCGGTTGTCACTAAATTGCTGTTTGACGCGACTGTCATGGAGGACGGTGAGGATGATGGATGTCTTGCCGATTCCACCAGCGCCGAGTAGAGCGATTGGCGTAAGGCGTTGTGTGAGACCGACGATCCTCTCGATCAGCTCGTCACGTCCACAGAAGATCCTCGGCGGTTGCGGTGGTAGCTCTCCAGACGTACTAGACGTGCTGGGTCTCTCCGTAGTTGGGATTGCTGATCTGCTTTGAGTCTGGGTGGCAGTGAGCGTGTATTCGACGAGGGACAGAGCACGAGTGGCACTCACCAACTGAGGTTGACCACCAGCGCCTTTCTGACTGTTCAGGATGCCATAGATGTCGGAAATCGCGGTTTGAGTCTTCACAATGCCGCGATTGATCTCGGAAGCGACGTCGCCACGAATTGTTCCGTGCCTATTTCTCGATACCAGAGGCGGTGACTCTCCGGGCGCGCTGAATGAAAAATTTAAACACTAGATTCGGTTGTAGTAGAGGCCTCCTACCTGGCGTGCGCCTAGGGAGCGGTCAATATTTATTCGTTAACGGAGTACGAATGGTGCTCACCGCCCGATTTTGACCATCCGCACCCTCGCGGCTTTTCAACTTGCGACGGTGAATGTCGGAAGCGGTGGTGCGGGTGTTTGAAATGACGCTCTGGACACCGGAAAGAATGGGTTGGGTATTTGAAACATCATGGCGGACGACAGGAACAATGGTTTCGGCGTTTGTAACATCGTGATGGACACCGGAAACAGCGGTGTGCTTGTTTGTGACGTCGGAGCCGGTTGCACGTGTGTCTATCCTAAGTTCAGCCTGGAAGCGGGCGGTTAGTGGCGGTCATACAGGAGTGACGGGACGCACGTCAAAGACACGTCGAATCCTCTTGAGGTCCAAGCTCCAGGCGGCAATTGCCTCTTTATCGTCCTTCGCGTGGTAACGTCGAGAAATCGCGTTCCGTTTGCTTCGCTCGATGATATTCCCCTGGATCTCGTCCGCAGTGCTGGATGAGGGTCTGATGAGGAAATGGCCTGGCGTATGCATCGCTGGTTTGACTCACAATGTTAATCTCTCGATCGCCTTGAGGACTGGGTTACCGAGCTGATCCGCTCGCCTTGTACCCATCCCCTGATTAAGGGCTTTGCAGACGTCGGCACAGGTTATCCCCAGTTTGACGTAGTCCGCTTTTTTGATCACAGAGTCCTATGTATATCAGCCGACAATCGATGAGCATAAATCGGAAGGAAACGCACTTTGATCAGAGTGAGGAGGACACTTGCAGAAGTGAAGGCTGTTCTGGCTGGTGTCACGCCCGTCGCGTCCTTTGCGAGATTCAAGGCATCGATGGCCGTGTTCAGCGAGGAGAGGGTGTCGTTCTGCCCCTGGGTTTCTGTCGCCATGGTCAAAATTCAGAATGGCTGCGAGAAAGCGGTGCAGCGTGTGGGCTGTAAGGAAGAGCCCGAACCTTAATAAAAATGAGCGGCCATCTTGTTACCGTATGCCTCGTGCAAACGGACCCGTTTGGTGAACAGAATTGAATTCGCATTCAAACTCTATAGATGCGATCGGCTGATCACCAAAAACTTGTCTTTGCTTCCATCCGATAACTTTAGGATTGTCCTTACAAGTTTCTACCTCGAAGGCCCATTCTCGAAACGCCCATTCGCCACACTTCCATCCACCAACCCCGCCGATTTGTTTTCATACCAGCCAGCTGGCCACTCCCGGACTTACTGGTCAGCATTCGATCCAAGCTTTCCGGGCGATGGTAACCGGCACCATGCTCGAGACCCTTTACCGGATTCAAGACCGCTTTGTTATTCGTCGCAGCGCTCGATCTGCACCCGGCAGCGCAAGTCCTATTCCGGATGCCTGCAGAGGTCGCACCTCGTCGATCTAGTTTTTCCACTGGCAGGACCGCGAGATTGTCGTTCTCCCCTTGAGGCGCGTTGACCGTCGCTCGTTTTAGGCATTCGGGAATGATAAAAAAAGTCATACTTCTTTTTCAGTGGAGTGACAAAGAGAAAAGGAAGGCTCAGTTGCGTCGCGAGCCCGGTGTTAGCGGGTTGAACGGGACCAGAGCCAGCTCGATCGTCAGGAACACGGAGCTGTTGGGAGGAATGCTTGGAACGTGGATGTTCCTGTTTTGAGAGGGTGAGCATCTGGGTGCTCGGCTGGGCGATGCCAAGCCGCAGGCCTTACCGTTCTCCCTCGTTCATCAACATCTCGAATCATTTCCATTTGTACAGTATAGTCGTACGGTCGGTATCACCGAATGTACAAGGTTTTTGCGACTCGCGCGAGGATGTGTCTGAAGGAACTCACCTTTGTGTCACCTCCGTCAAGGGTAACCGGTAAAGGCCTGGGATTGAATGTCTCTCGTCAACACTCCATGGCTCGGCTTCTGTCATCTCGAACCCAAATGAAACCACGTCTCCAACCGCCTCCCAAAGGGCGATCACACAATCCACGAGAGATGATGCATTGATGTACGAAGCTCGGGGGATAACAAACCATACTGATAGTTTCCTCCCGCCGTTTTTTCGAGGAGGAGTGCATCCCTAGTCGGTGTATGCTTGGGCCAGCCTCTCGTGCGCAGCCTTCAACCGCGACACTGCTGTGCGTGAGAGGGTATAGGTCCACAAGTGCTCCTAGATGACCCGAGAAGGAATAATTCGTAGGAATCGGAGGTGGATTCCAGAAAATCACATAACAATGAGATACGACTCCGCGGCCCCAGGGGCCCACTGTCTGGCCATTACTCGTGCAGTGCATGGAATCCCCCCAGGGTGTCCGCGTTCAACGGATTTATCACTACCATAAGAGAGAAGTCCAAGACAAGAACGTCCTTCAGAAAGAAAAATACTGGCCTCTGCTCACTTATTCCAATTATCGATAACACTTCGAGTCCAACCGATCCGCTCGGTTGTGCGGTGTCAAACCATGACAGGCCTCACCATCCTCCCTCGTTCACATCCAACTTCCCAGGTCGTTGTTGTCATTTGCTGGTTCCCGCCTAATTCACACGGTTCAAGATGTTGAAGCACTCGATGCTATTTCCGTTTGCACACTATAGCTATATACCCGGCACGACGTTGTCCTATCGCTTATCGTCTATCCTCGAGCTTTGGCTGCGTACCGCAGCCTTCCACCGGTATCACCGAATCAGCAAGATTTTACAACTCGCGCAAGGATGAGTCTGGAAAAATCAAGGCTAGGCCGGTGATTTGTCTACTACTTCTCTGAACTCGGAATGGAAAGTTGGTACGTGTATGACAGGCGTGAATGGAGGAGGTGAATAATGGAGAGAGAATTTTTGCAGTGGGGGAAAGAGAGGTATGGGGATAGTGACAATATTTAAGAGCTCAACGTCAACGTTCAACGGGGAGCGGGCAAGTGGACGAGGAGTTGGTGACTTGTGAAGGGGTTACCCCCGAAGGAATCGAGTAAAGCGTCGATGTCATCCTTCGGATTCTGTGGCTCCGCCCGAAAGCAAAGAGTTACAGCGGGTTTCACTTCGATAGACCGTTTCCTACAGAATAGAGCCCCAATTTTTTGTTTATGTTTTGATGGTATTGGGGCTCGGCACCCCGGCATGACGCACCACGCACCGAACCGGTTTTCGAA
>Ga0307515_10019403_pt1 | contig 12245 bp, 6 predicted proteins | sample 17_EM_MG_FD_194513 | JGI IMG/M metagenome (GOLD analysis project Ga0307515, IMG submission 194513) | Populus trichocarpa ectomycorrhiza microbial communities from riparian zone in the Pacific Northwest, United States - 17_EM | ecosystem: Host-associated > Plants > Roots > Unclassified | place...
GTCGGAGCATGGAAACCAGCTGAAAGAACGGGGCACTACAGTTCAAGAGAGGAAGAAGACCACGCGTAAACAATTCAAGCAGTATTTCAACCTCCTTAAACATTTTATGTATATCCAAATTGAAATCCAACATTCCCTTGTTCATTGTCAAAGTTGAAGATCCTGGTGAGATCTCAGAATTAATTAAGAAGTCAATTTTGTTATCTTAATTTGTCTTTAACTATATATGCTTAGCCAGGTCAGCGTGCTTCCTCTAGCCGAAATAACACGGCGTCAATGGTCTTCATGAACATGCCCTTGTACGTTCGTATGCATTGTCAGGAGTCGTTTTCTTCTCTGATATCTGAATTCTATGCGCTTTCCCGTCTGCTATCTGTCCAAAATTATGTAAAGGGTGCCTGCTTCTGTTTCTGTTTATCGTTTCGTGACCAAAGAGAGTGACATATCATGTGCTTGATTAATTGCCAGAGGTTTCAAAATCCAGGGACCCCAAATCTGTAACAAAGCCAAGTGTATGCTCTTCGTTCATGGAGGTGCCAAATAGTATTATCCTGCTTTAATTCGCCAGTGCTAAAGAAAGACAGGTGCACGAGAGCGACCAAGTACAATAATTTCTAATGAAGTATTACAATTTACAAATCACAGAATATATTAATTAACGTACGTAAACTAAAGCACATGGAGAAATCACTGTGCTAAAACACTGTATATTGTTATAGTATCTCCCCTGTTGTTGTTTTTTCCCCTGCTTAAACACATGGTTTTTTTTTTTCATCTTCCTTTTCTTTTAGTATTTTTTTTTATGATTTTTTTTAAAAAAATTTATTAATTTTTTTCTTTTTTTTTGTCTTTCTATGAGATGAACGTGGTTTGCGGGTTTGTTAAGGTAACTCAGGTTACTCCACTAGTTTATGGGTTTGGTGGGTTTTTTTTCTTTTTTAATTGAACTTAGCTTTTTTATAGTATATTTTTTCTCATATAGTTTTTTTTAAAATAGTTTTAGAGAAAAATCATGTTATTAAACTTTATAAAGTACCAAAAATTAAAGGATGTGGGGAAACCATAGTTCACCCCAAACCCATTGCACTGTGGATTACAATAGTAATCCATAGTGTTTTGCTTCTTTTTTTTTTTTTTAATTTTTGTTACAATTTTTTTTCAAATACGTTTTTATCGATTTTATTTTTAAAAATTGAGATTGTTTAGAATTTAACTTTGTAATTTGCTTCTTTTTCTTTTCCTTTTATATGAGATTAGTGTGGTTTACGAGTTTGTCAATGTAACTCGAGTTGCCCCGGTTTACGAGTTTATTGAGTTGTCTTTTTTTATTTTTTTTATTGAACTTGACTTTTTTTATAGTCTATTTTTATTCTCATATGATTAAAAAAATAGTTTTAGAGAAAATTCATGTTATTAAACTTTATAAAGTAACAAAAATTAAAGGAAGTGAGGAAATCATTGTTCACCCACACACATTGCACTATGAATGACAATAGTAATCCATAGTGTTTTGCTTTTTTTTTTTCTTTTTATGTTTTGAATTTTTGTTATGATTTTTTTAAAATCTATTTTTGTTGATTTCATCTTTTAATATTGAAATGGTTGAGAATTTAGCTTCATAATTTATTTATTTTTATTTTACCTTTCTATAAGGTTAACATGGTTTGCTAAGGTAACCTGGGTTACCCTAGTTTACGAGTTTGGTGGGGTGTCTTTTTTTTAATTGAATTTGACTTTTTTATCATTTATTTTTTCTCATATAGTTAAAAAAATAGTTTCAGAGAGAAATTATGTCATTAAACTTTATAAAAGTCTATGGATCTATTCACAAGTTTGACTAGTTGACTTGGTTCGTAGGTCTGTCAAGTTTAATTTTTTTAATTTCATCCTTAGAGAAGAGAGAGAGTGACTCGCAGGTTGACAATGATTCTGATCACTAAGATTATCGATCTTGGTACAAACGAGTTCCATTTAGTGAGAGGGGTTCAACTTAGGTGTTTTTAAACCTTTAAATTTCCAAAAAAAAAACCTAAATATAAGCTCGAGAAGATTCTTTATTTCAGGTTGATTTTGGGTTTTTATGCAGTTTTTTAGGTTTTTTACGACCAATTATGGATTTATTAAGATGTTTAAGGTTTTTTCTAGGTGTCTGGTAGAAAAACAAACAAGTTGAAAAATAGATTTCTAAGCTAAAAAAACCAAGAGCTTCGATTTTTCAACCACTACGGTGGTTGGGATCTAGAGAATTCCAGACCCATGTTGTTTGTTATATTTTTTTTAAAAAAAAATCAGGACGGACGACATGTCATTAGTTCCGTTAGCTTTTTTAAAAAAAAGCTTGTGCGCATTAGCATGCTCTGATAGGCCAAGTGTCTAGCCTAATTTACCAAGCCCAATAACATTTTGTCTCTTTTTTTTATTATTATTACCTCTTTTATATATATATATATATATATATATATATATATGTCTTTTTCTTAAAATAATCTTTAACTTATATTTCAATTAATATCCTTTCTTTATGATTTTGTTTTTGGGCTTATTTAGTATTTTTTAAATAGCAATTATTTTTAAATTATATTGTATGTATTTATTTTTTAAACATGTTATAATGATTCATCTATATTGTTTTTTATATTTTATATATATGAATTTTTTTAAGAAAATAAAAAAATATTTATTTTTGAATAATATTTGTGTAACCCTGCATACTAGTTTTTTTTGTTTATTTTTATTCAAGAAATTTTATGTGTCATTTTTATTATCATTTAGTTTAATAAAAAGTAATTTTAGTAATCAAATTCATTAAATAGAATCAGGTAAATGACATGTGTTGTGATATTAAATATCTTGATATATCTATCTATAAATTTCTTAATTTTTTAAGTTTTGTTTTTAGTTATTGTTAATGACTTATTTATTTATTTATTTACATATATGATTCTTAATTTACTTAATTAGAGACATGTATACGTTTTTGATTCACATTTAGGAATTTGTTTTATGTGAAAAAATGGACAAGTCAAGATGTTGAATTGTTTTATTGGTAAAGGAAAAATTTGACTTTGCGATAGAATACGAGCATTGAATTATTGAAAAAGGGCGTTGAATCCATATGAATAATGAGAAAGTGTTTTAGATGATGGCAAAAATAGACCTTAGCCCTTTTGTTAAAATAAATCTTGTAAATAGAGAATTTTTTTTTTATTGTTTTTGTTGTTGCTGTTGTTGTTATTTTTTTATAATTAATTAAAAAAAAAAAACATGAGTTTTTTATATTTTTGTATTTGTAGACCCAAGAGCCAATTTATTTAGGACAAATAAACTTGTCGTGAAGTCTAAAAGTACATGGAACAAAATATATATTTTTTCCTTTTCTTACATGCCAGGGCAGTCTCGAGTTTCTACTGTGTTATTTGCTCTATGTTTGTCTCTCTCTTTTTTCCCCTCTATTTCTACCCCTGGTTGTTTTGTGTTGTTAAATGGAGGCAGAAGTTCACGCAAAGGCTGTCCTCAATTGGAAAGGCAGTTAGGCCTATCGCTGAACGTGAAATTGCAACCAAGCAATACAAAGCATGATGGGAGTGCAGAAGAAGCCCGAAGGCAATAGAAGGGTAAAAGAAACAATTTCGATGCATATACCAGTAGAAAAAAACCAGAGAGAAAGAACCATAGCACGGTAAGCAAAAGGCGAAGGCGTAAAAGACAATTTGGCTATAGATATGCTTGAGGTTTTTTTTTTGTTTTATTTTTCAATTCCTTTCCGTTACGTCTGTGGATATGATTTTTATCTTATTTGATTTTTCATTTACATCTGTTTTTCAATCTCAAGCGGTGTCCTCTTCCTTTGACACTAAACCCAGGTTCCGTTCTTCTCTGGGTTTTTCATATATTCCACAGCTTTTTTAAACTCTTACAAAACAATTTTTTTTAGGTAGAATAGAGGATTTTGATGATCAAGTTTGCAAATTACGGAGAGAAATATAATGTAAAGAAAGAGGAGATTGTACGTGTGTTATGATTCGTTGTTTAGTTTTTTTCATGCCCGGTGGTGTTCTTGAGTATTTATATACCTTGAGAGATCACATGGATTTTGTCCTTTGCTGTCTGGTTGGGCTTGTCAGCTTGGGTTTTTCTATGTTTTTTCTCCTTCTTTCTCTTTTTTCCTTTACTGGCCCGTTGGGCTTGTTTGGTTAAGGTTGTCTAGCGAGGCTTCTGTTCTCTGTCTTTGGTTGGGCTTTTCTCTCTTTCTTTTTTGTTCCTCTTCGTTTGGGCCCTTCCTATGTGGTTGGGCTTCTCCTTTTATTTTTCTTCTTCATTCCTCTCTTCTCTCCTCCACGGTGAGGCCCTTCCTCTTCAGTTGAGCTTCCCCTTCTTTTTTTATTCTCCCTTTGGTCTGTTTTGGCCATCTTCTTTCTCCTCTTCCCACTATCCGGTCAGGCCTCCCCTCCTTATTTTTAATCTTTATTATTACATAATTTGACAGGTTGATTTGGGAAAAATCCGAATTAGATTCTTTAATTTATTTGAATGTAGAGTATGCTTTGAATATAATTTTTTCTTCAGGTCCTAACTTTCTCCTTGGTTTCAATGGCTCAATATTATTTTATCTGAGAGATTGATTTTTTTTAAAGTATTCAAGTCACCTTTTTCTAGGATTTGTTAGGAAATACTCAATAATCAACTTGCAAGCTAAGTTAAAAAAAGTGGCACATAAATAATGGATTTGCATGAGAAATTCATGAGCAGTGAAATTTTTTTTAGTTAGAAAAAATCTCTTTTAGTTAGAAACTTTTGAAATCAATGCGTTTTCTTTTTTCAAGTCCAATCGGGTTTATAACATGAGTTATTGATTTAACATGTTTGCTAGGATTAACATGAATAATCAAAGATGTCATAATTCAAAAATTTGAGAAAAAAACATTAAATTTCAAGTTAATAATCAAAATTTACTTAAAAATAAAAAATAAATTAGCAATGCATGCACTATTTTTCATGTCTTAGAAAATTTAGTACTGGGCCGGAGCCGAGCACAGACCAATTACTCTGATCATCATAAAAAAAGATTGAGTGTAAATTTGGATAAAAATAAAAGAGGGTATACAAGTAAAATTTGTATAGTTATACTATATCATTTACCTATTTATAATTTATTTTATAGTTATCAAATTTTATTTTAATCATTAAAGCAAAAAAGAAAAATACACAATAGACTAATGTATTTCCACAATAGATAGTTATGGGCATGAGTCATCTTTCCTCCTCGTGGTCCTAATAATTAAAGCAAAAACTAACTTTACTGGGGCGCCTGGTGCCTTCCCGAGGAGGATCATACACGTGGCAAATTATAAATTTGGGGCCCTGCATTTTGAAACCTTTGGCAATTAAGCATCAAATATGTCACTCTCTTCAGTCAACATATGAGAAACAGAAGACTACTAAATTTACATAATTTCAGCTAGATTGCTGAAAATCACCCCTATAATGATATATTGGTACTTATAGTTGTTTTTTTAAATATTTTTTATTTTAAAATAATATTATTTTTAATATCAACATATTAAAATAATAAAGAATTAATTTAAAGTTAAAAAATCTTAAAACAGATTTTAAACGAAAAATCAATCACACTCGTTATGTTTGAATGGGACCGAACATCTTACTAGACAGCATTAAATTATGTACTATGCTAAGCGCACGCATTCTTGACTAATGACTACAGATTATTGTTCTTGAAAATGACAAACAGAAAGACTGACAACTGACACGTGTAACTTCTCCTACAGCAGGCTGACACGACCAACAGAAAGACTTTTGACAAAATAAGTGTTAATAAACACATCTTTTATATATATATATATATATATATATATATATTACGTGGAAATGATTCATGAAATGTTTTACGGAGCATGCAATGTTTTGCACATAACTTATTTAATAATAAAAAAAGGTTTGCCCCATGTTTTCTATAAAGTTTCATTTCCAACAAGTAGTTAGATAGTTTGCTCTTAAATAAATTAAGAATTTTATAAATAAAATTATATTGGACCATCAAATAGTGACCTAGGATTTTGAATTTAAAAAGAATAGCAATTACTTATTATGATATCTTATAATCTAAGATATATAAATAAAGAGTTATTTAGTGTTTGGGGCAATAGTTAATCAATATATTTAAGTGCTTGGATTTCTTCTTCTTGATATAAAAAACTTCAGGCTTATGATAGAAGTTTGAGTACCAATCGGAGTAAATTAAAGACTCTCCAATGATAAAGTCAGTATATTTATGGAAAAAATATTAAATGACTTATAACAATAAATGACTTAAAAGAACCTTAAATTCAAGGAACAAATATCTTTGTTCCTAAGTTTTAAGTTGATTAATATTATGAAATCTATATATCTTTATCTTAAAAGATGAAAAGTTTTGACATTTTACTTGGATTGTTCGAAGATATTTATACACATGAACCTTGTTGTTTTTAGATAAAAAAAAAGAACTGGAAAGTCCTCTGCTTTCAATGATACCTATGAGTATAGACATAACGGTTTATCATGTCTTTAATACTTTTATTGTAGAGGATTGTCTAGAATCAAGCATATATAGCCTTAGAACTTGATAATGTCCAAGTTCTTTGGGTGTGATATGTTTGTCAGACTCACGTTACCTTGGGTTGACTAACTACTAAGCCCAAATATTTTGGGTTTGGCGAATTTGCAAACCTACGTTACTTTGGACTTGGCTGACTGCCAAGTCCAAGTTCAGCCAAGTCAAAGTTCCTTGGGTTTGGCATCCTTGCGAAACTCACATTATCTTGGACTTGACTATCTGCTAAATCCAAATTCTTTGAGTCTGGCATGCTTGCTAGACTCACGTTACCTTGAACTTGGCTAATTGCCAAGCCCTAATACATTGGGTATCACATGTTCACCAGACCCACGTTAACTTAGACTTGACATACCTTAGACTTGACAGACCGCCAAGTACAAGTTTTTTATGTCTGACATGTTCGCCAGACCCACGTTACCTTGGACTTGGCTTACTGCCAAGTCCAAGTTTTTTAGGTCTGACATGTTCGCCAAACCCACGATATAATTTTATTTATAAAAATCTTAACCAGAAAGTTAACTTATTAACTTAAAATTATTATTTATTGAAGAGAATTACATAGAGCTATGAATCGTTTCGATATATATAATATATTTGTTAGTGAGTCCATTATTCAATCCGTTAGTGAGACACAATATATTATTGATGGGTACTCTGTTAATGAACCGTCAGTAATATTTATTGAAGTGTTAGAGAATAATATAAATCATATTCTGGGACCTCACCTAACAGTTTAAGCTATTGGGTTGAGATGGTTCTTTAACATGGTATCAGAGCCTTGATGACCAAGCGGTCACGAGTTCGAATCTCACCATCCCTATTTATTTGATAAAAATTAAGCACAAGGTAATGTGGCCCTGTGCAAGTTTCAAGCCCAAAGGGCTTTCACTTGAGGGAGTGTGTTAGAGAATAATATAAATCATATTCTGGGACCTCACTTAACAACTTAAGCTATTGAGTTGAGATGATTCTTTGACATGAAGGATAGACCGACAAAAAATGCTTGATATTTATTTTTATCAGTGACACTAATATTTTATCGGTCTATCCGTTAATATTTAAATCATTGACTGCATTATCATTGGATCTGAAATATCTAATGAGACACTCATTAGCCACATGATTTCATTATAAAATCCATGGTGTAAATTAATTTTCTATCATGATAGTTCTCTCATGTATTAAAGAACTCATGTCCTCCAAAGATTTTAAACACTAAGATGTTCGTATATGACAAAGTTACAACATTTCAAATTCAAGAAAAAAATAATCAGTACTTGAAGAATTAGGAAATTTGTACTCACCATAGAATGCTTTTATAATCATTCCCACGAAGCAATATCAGACCTAATTAACAAACCAAGAGTCCAAGTGTAATTGGGAACTGTTGTAACACAGCAATAATTGAAATAAAGAACTATAGAGGACTTCACTATCATGGGTCATTTTCTTGACTTCGCCATCGTAAGTCGTGTTCAATTTTCGGTCTGGCCAATGTCATGTAAAGGTCTGCACAGCACTGGTTTCAACCAAAGTTATGTCCTTACTGCCACAAGTTTCAAATAGAGGGACCCCAAATTTATAACAAAGCCAACTGCCACTTGATTCTCTTCCGTTGAGATATCGGTAAAAGTTTGCTTTCATCAGAAAAAAAAATAAAAAGTAATAGTTTTTTTCTTCTTTTTTTGGGTGTAATTTGAATTTTGAAGGTTTAATTGCAAAATTGGTAAAGATAATAAGGTTAATATGAAAATGTTACATAATTATGATGGTATATATATAGTGGGTAGAGTTTCGAGTTAATTTTTAACGTAAAAGTTGAAGGCAACAACATTATACACACATTTTCAATCATAATAAAATTTTAATTAAGAAATAAAAATATAATGTATTTGTTTAAACAAAATAGATTGAAAAATATAAAAACGTCTAATAAATTAAACAAGAGTTGTTACTGTTGATTAAAGATCGAAGAGAGGAGTTGATATTTTTTTATAATAGATAAAAGAAAGATATACATGCAAGTATTTTATCTTAACTATCCTTTTTATTTTATATGTTTTATTTTATTTATTTTCAAGGTTAATTATAGTAACTAAGTATATGTGATTGATTTTTTGGTATAAACAAACCATGCGAAAACAATTTATTTATCTAAAATTTGAGATGAAAAAAAATTTAAAAAAAATTAAAATAATCTCTTTAGCCTATAAGGAAAAGCCTAGTGTCAAATAGAACTTGAATGCTATGCTTATGCAACTAGCTTTTCTTATTATTTTTTATTTTTTTTTAAGATTGGATAATGCAATTGTGTTTTAATTTTATTTTAAAAGATGTACTTCTATCTTAGCAAACAATGTATCATCTCTTTTTATATTTTCCATTCACTTTCAGTGACCAAAAAACTAGAACCCAAGTATTTGAAATTTAAAATCATCCTAAAAATCTTAATAAACACATTTAAAGCTTAAAACACTCTCTAATTAGTTTAAAAACCCATAAACCATTCAAATAATAAATAAATTACTATAAAATATCAAAACACTGTTTTAACAATGCTTTATAGGTAAGTGAATAATGAATTCACCTTTTATTCAACTTTTTTTTTTAATTTATGCAACTATGTTCTTAATTAGTAATTGCATTCTTCTAATTAAAAAAAAGGCTCAAATTTGATATATGTTTTTCTTAAAGAAGGGCACATATATAATAATTATATGATCTGCATAATCATAATTAACTTCAAAGCATTGGCATCATTTAAATAATAAATCATTTGACTAGTTTTCAAATATCAACTATATATAAAGTCTACGCATCAGTAATTGAGGCAGAGCACTACTATTATATTAAATGAAAAATGAAGCATAACATTATATAGAAGACCGGTGACACAAAGAGTTTTAAAATGGCCAAGATTTGGTCATATAAGAACTTTCTTCTTCTCTTTTTATTTTTATTTTTCTATCAACTCTCTCTTTTCTCTAAACATTCGAGAACTGCAATGTAAAAAAAAAAAAAACCTCACAAACCACAATATAAAAAGGCCAAAGAAGAAGGATTGAATATGAGAAAGTAAAACTTGAGGGATCAAACCGAACATTTTTGTGCCCTTAGAAATTAAATGTGTTAAAAAAACTGAAATTTTTTAAAATATCAAGTAAAACTTGAGGGATCAAACCAAACATTTTTGCATCCTTAGAAAATAAATGTGTGAAAAAATTGAACTTTTTTAAAATATCAATTTTAATCATTGAATTTTTAATTTTAATATTAAGAACAACATAAAATTGGTCTTTGATTCAACGTAAGAATATTTAATGACAATAAATAAAAGATAAAAATGAAAAAAAAACTATTTTGAAAAGATGTAATTAAAAATAAATAAAATTAAGTGATCAGGACAAAAAAATAAAAATTTTAGAGACTGAGGATCAGATATTTGATTAGCTAGAGTAGATGAACACATAGTTATCAAACCTGACTTGGGAGTTGACCCGGCCAAGGGGTCGGGTCCTGTGTTACACGGGTTGACCTAGGTCAACCCGAATCAACCCAGAAAAATTAAAAAAAATATTTGAAGTTTTAATATTTCGGCCCTGTTTGTTTGCTGGAAAGTAGTTTCATTTTGGAAAGTGAATTCTAGGAAAGTGAATTATTTTCCGATGTTTGGTAGTGTAATGAAAAATAAGTTGGAAAACACTTTCCAGTGTTTGGTTATGTCATGGAAAATGAGCTGAAAAATAACTTATTAATGTTTTATTTTTTCCAAGTTTATTAAAATAATGAGGAACAAATCTTACAAATTAAAAAGTTGAATGGGAATAAAATTGAAAAAAAATATAATTTCATAAATTATCTCAAATAAAATAAATAATAATCAAAATAATAGAGATCAAATTTAACAAATAAAAAAAATTCAAAGATGAAGAAATTAAAATAATAATAATTACAATTTCATAAATTATCTCAAATAAAATAAGTAACAATCAAAAGAATGAGGACCGAATTTGATAGATAAAAAATTTCAATTAAAAAATGATAAAGGAAAAGCAAATAACAATTAGAAAAATGAGGACTAAAGTTAATATAAAAATCAAATTCTAAGGGATGAAATTGAAAAAAAAATTCAAAACAAAATATATATAGCAATCAAAAGTTTGAGGACCAAATTTGATATAATCAGCAAATAATATGATATTTCTAATTATTTCACAACTTTCATAAAGTGTTTTTCGCCCAAAATAAAAGGAAAACACTTTCCTGGAAATCAAGTCAAATTTTTCTTTGACTGAAAAGTGTTTTCTGTTGACCAACTTTTCTAATGACAAACAAACGCATGAAAGTTTAGAAAGTGGTTTCCAGAAAACCACTTTCTGTCAAACAAACGAGGCCTTCATATGAAAAAATTAAGAAACAATCCATGTGAATATAAGTTATACATGATATAAATAATGAAGTTTAAATGATTATTTCAAAAGGTTTTTTATTCCATATTGAAAAAATATTATCTTATCCTTTTAAGTTGAAGTATTTAAACCAAAAAGATTTTTTATCCCATATTGAAAAAACTTAATTTTTTTCTTGTGAACATAGAGCATATTTACTAAAGGTCTTCAAATCTCACATTGAAAAAATAAAACATTCTTCTAGTATTTATATAGTAAACCTTGAAATGGGTTAACACCTAATTGAAAAATATGAAAAAAGAGAGACCTTTAACTAAGAGAAAAAACACATTTTAAAAAATAAAAACGGGTTTCTACTGGGTTTTGCCGAATCACCCGGGTTCCAGGTTGACCCGGTGGGTCGAATGGTTCATCATGATTTTCCCAATTATTTTAATTATTTTAATTTTCCCAATTATATATATATATATTGGTGTCTGGGATAACTTGCACATAACTCGACTAATCTCACGGCCCCTGAAGTTAATAACCATATAAGCCTCCAATAATCCTGAAAGGACTCGAACTCGTGATTATTAAAAAACAAACTTAAAACCTGAGCCATTAAACTATTTCTCAGGATGCTCAGGATTGAGAGTGATACTTCCATTTTTTTTTATTAACGTTGGTGTCCGGGCCAACTTGCGAGCACCTCGACTAATTCTACCGGTCCTGAAGTTAATGACCATATAAACCTCTAGTAGCTCTGAGGTTTGTGAGACTTAAATTGATGATTTTTTTGAGAACAAATCTAAAATCTAACCAGTTAAGTATACCTCTAAATATTAAGAGTAATACTTCCTTGATTTGACTCGTGCTGGATGATCAAACGTAGGAGCCAGCGGCAGCGGCTACTAAATGAATTGACTCGAGCATGCAGCGGGCCAGCGGCTACTCCTACTCAAAATAATAATGACTTCTGTCCAATACATGATATTATAAAATTATTATTCATTTCTTATAACGCACTATTTACTAGAAATGCTGACGAATCGGGTCAGCTATGGAAAGATTGATATTTTATAATGATTATTTTTTAAAATATATTAAAATAATATTATTTTTATTTTTTAAAATATATTTTTAATATTAGTATAAAAAATATATATTACAAATTAATTTTTTATAAAATTCCAAACGACACTTTAATCATGCAAAGTTTTATTATAGAAAAACATTAGTCC
>Ga0307515_10019404_pt1 | contig 12245 bp, 9 predicted proteins | sample 17_EM_MG_FD_194513 | JGI IMG/M metagenome (GOLD analysis project Ga0307515, IMG submission 194513) | Populus trichocarpa ectomycorrhiza microbial communities from riparian zone in the Pacific Northwest, United States - 17_EM | ecosystem: Host-associated > Plants > Roots > Unclassified | place...
GGCTGCTACGACTTAGGGTCGTCGGGCGCAATAACGAGACAATGAATTGGAATCGGGCAAATCGGGCAACGTAGTCTTCTTCGCCAGGTTTGATTTGGTAATTCTGGCTATTAGGAATAGCTTGGGGAGCCATAGAAGCTGAGACAATTTGGCTCAAAGTAGGTGTATATAGGCCTAAATACCCCGCGCGGGACTAACAAAAATCCGAACCGTGTACCAGACCTTCTAACGAAGGTCTTGCCAAAAGCGGTTAGCGTCTTGGCAAAATAAACCTTGGCAAGAAGGTCTGGGAACGAGACAATAGCGAGACTAAAAGAAGCGCAATTATGTAATATAGTACTAGTGCCCTTTAGGCTTAGTGCCACCGGGCGGAATAAACTTCATCATCATCACCGGTTGCATAACCCCTCTCCACTAAGCTTCTAAGGTCGATTCCCCCTTTAACTTCACCACTAACTTCCTACTTTAAAATTTACCACACAATAAGATAAATTTGTTTTAATTCTAGCAACACCACCTTACCGTCCATCAGACAGCCCAGAAATCCTGTGGAGCTTGATTTCAGGTAATAGAACCCGCGGCCTGAGATGAGCACTTTTGAAAGGTTGAAAGGTTCGAACTATCTAACGCAGCATGTACGTGCAGATACAAAGTACCTATCTTTCCTGTGCAAGAATTGTCGTTTACCATGAATGAAAACAAGAATAGCGATTGCGTCCGTACCACAGTCTACCTGTCCCTTCATGCCAATGACGCGCGTAGCTACCCCTCCACTCTCTAAAAATGCGAAAGGCAGGACTTAGCTAGTTCGAATTCAATAGAATATCACCTAATTTAATCAACGCAATGAAGACGGCCTTTGGTAAATCAGCGATGGGCGAAGCTGCGCAAGAATCGTTTCGGAAGACAAATGAGGGCCTGCACCTGGTTAACCTACCTCCGAGACCACATATGTCGATCAAGGAATTCAATTGAAATCTCTAAATAGAAAGCTCGGGAGCGTGTAAGTGCTATCGCTTTGTCAACAAAGAGTACTCTAACAAGACAAGAAACGTTCGCGAAGACATGATTGAACCGAGAAGCCTTGTGTTTGTTTAGGATGCAAAGAAGGTAAAGAATATGTCGCGATGGCGAATATTGCAGCGCAAATGGCAAGGACCCTTCTGAACTAGGAAAGCCTCAGCAATATAAGATTTGTTCCTCTTTAAATACGAACTGTTCTGATACGAAGCAGAAATAATCCGGAACGAGCCGTGTACCCGTATGAGTCGGAACGGTGCCTCGATTGCAGATACTGACGCCATTAGGATCCTAAGAAAGAATAGAAGTTACAAAGTCAAATTTCAAGATGAAATGCACCTATCTACCCCATTAAGATCACGAGAGATTTAACTAAAACTGTAGGCTTTGCTCTGAGATGGGCCCCCATTCCATTCCCGTATTTTAGTAAAGCAGGCGTTATTGGGGTTGCAACGTCCCCAGCAATTTCGTGATCGTCACCTTCAGTGGAGTCTACATTTGTCATCCAGCTATCATCTTCCTTTTTCTGCCTCTCTAGGTATTTCGAGAACTCTGGTTCGTATAATTGAATGATGGCACGTTGGTTTGCGACCAGCTTAGCCAGCTTGATAGCTCTGTCAAGGGGCTGCGCCAGTTTTCTGCGAAGATCTTTCTCCGCAGCCTCGTACCCGAGCTGTTCCAGTAATATCTTAAATTGCTCAATCAGAAACTCGGTTAGGTCCACTTCATCTTGACTGCGCTCGAAAGAGTTCAGCCGCGCCACAGTTAAGCTGCGCCATTGCACAGATTCGGGAAATTCACCTATCCTTCCATGTGAGATGTCGTGCAAAGAATACGGACATGGGAGGACTTACGGGGCTCTGGAAAAAGAGAAGTGAACAAGCCATCGAAACGTTCGCCGAGCTGAACCCCATAACACAGGAAAGGCGATCGTAGAAGGTATCCCTGCAAGAACTTCCAAGTCATGCTCTTTAATAGCTTCGGTCGGAGATTCTCATCTTGGAAATCAATCATATCGACCACCGTGTTGGGGGCAGACCACAAATGCGGGGCAAGGGCACTCTTCCACTCAGCAGGTCCGAGCTGTGTTTTGAGCTTGCTGATGAACCTGGCCACCGACTTTACGCTCGACTCAAGCATTTTAAACTTCTGGATTATTGTTTCATCGAACTCAGGTTGAAAATTGTCGACGGATGAGAGCTTTTCGGTCTGCAGTCGCTGGAAATCTTCCTTCATTTTACGCAACTCACGCAGCTCCCCTTCATGGACATATTTCTCCGCTTCAAGTGTCTGCCGCTCCTTCCTAAGCCTTCGAATCTCTTCCTCTAAGTCTGCTTGAAAGGCAGGTTGTTGGTAATGCTGGGGCGGCGGAGCAAGCTGTCCTTGGGAGAACATTGCCTCCTCTCGGCCGTTTATAGGATCAGGGACTTGATAACACGGCGGTTCGCCCATTGCTTGAACCTCGGATTTTGCATGCTCTGAACCCTCATGCTCATGGTTTTCAGATGTAGCCTAGAAGATTTTAGGACGATGGGATAACAACCAGGAGTCAGTGTACTTGCCTGAATGCTACCAGCATAACCTTCGTTGTGTGGCAATTTTGGAGGCATGCTTCTGTTCCTTTTTCCTTTGCCTTTGGCCATCTTGCTTCGGTCCAAACTTCGGAAATTTAGGGGCCCGTCTCTTCATATGCAGACCGTTTATGTCTAGGCGAATACCAATGCATACACGGCGGCTGGCCAATAAATAACGTTCTTTTAATAGGCTCTTCAGCTCAATGATGCAAGTTTCAATAATCAGGGTGAATCATACATGATGGCTTTATTCTCAATAAACGCCACTGTGATTGTGGAACTTTGCGGCTTTGCGGCGTTTATCACCAATAATATTGAAGTGACCGCCCGGTAACTTTAAAAAGAAATCCGCGGGTTGAGGGGGCGGGTTGTTTGTCGAGTACAATAAGGCTGAATTTTGGCTTGGCGTGGAGGTAAAAACAGGACCCTGGTTCAGTCAGGTCCCCGTGAATCTCTCCAGCAAGGTCCCTCTACGTGTGAGATCACGATTCCAGTGAAATCGCAATATCCTCTTCCATACTTATTCATTATGAGTAACCAAAAAGCGCTTGTGATTGGGCTGGATTTTGGTACTACATTCAGGTACGACCTTTCTTTTTGGTTCTAGTTCTTTCCATGAATCTCTACAGGAGCGAGGAAGATAGGAAGCAAATTAGTTGATCCTTTTCTGTCAATTCCTGTTGCGCGGAGTGAGGAACCTAAGCAAATTGCACTGCTTTCTGGAACGATTTCTATTCAATGAAGTCATGTCAATTTTCCTACTCGAAGAGTGAAGAGTCGCATCACGCTAAAAATCGATCATCAAATCCTGCGCTGTTCTCTGTATTCCATCAAGATCACCACCTAACATATATAGTGGTGTCGCCTATTGCGATGATGTTAGAGGCAAGGAAGGAGTCGGTGCCATCCAATTGATTCAATCATGGCCAGGGATGGCAGGGATGGCAAACAACGAGAAAGTCCCTAGTCGCATCTCGTATGGGGTTCCTCCAAAGCATGAGATGCTATGGGGAAACCAGATCAAGCCGACGACGAAGGCGAAAGTCCATGCACTAATGAAGCTTAAGCTTGATGAGCGCTTGAAGAAGTCCAAGCAGCTTAAAATGCTTCTTGCTTTCCTCACTTCTTCTTTTGACGGCCTTGACCTAGATGATGACTCAGACAGCAACAAAGAAGATGGGCCTCCGGATTACCCTGGCAAAGATCCCGTTGACGTCGTTGCCGACTATCTCACGGAAGTCCGTAAGCACGTATACAAGGAATTGGCTGAACTATACGGCGAAGCATTGCTTGGGTCTCTTAGGAAGGAACTCGTTATAACGGTCCCGGCAGTGTGGTCTGAACGTGCAAAAGACCTTACCCTCAAAGCCGTCTCTAAGGCGAAATTTGACGCTTTCAAGATGTCGTTGGTTACTGAGCCAGAAGCTGCTGCAATCTACACCTTGAAGGGTATGAAAGAGGGCCCCGGGAAAGACCAAATTCAGGTCGGGGATGTCTTTGTACTTTGTGATGCCGGCGGTGGGACAGTTGTAAGTTAAGTGCCCCATGACTATCACACCTCGACTCTCACTAAGGTAATCCCAGGATCTAATCTCTTATCGCATTGCTCAAACATCACCCACGTTCAAGGTTGAGGAGGCTGCAGTAGGCAGTGGTGATAAGTGCGGTGCTACATATGTCGATAAGGTGTGATACTTTGTCCGATTGCCCAAACGCAGCAGCACGCTAATTTTAGAAAGGAGTTTCTTAGCTGGCTGGAAAAAAAAATTGGCTGCGAGGCATATAGAAAAATCCCTGCTGCGAAAACCCGCCACGGAAGCACTCTAATGACCACTTTCGAAACCGCAAAGCTGCATTTCGAAGGCCACGGTGGAGAATTCGAGTTAACGCTTCCAAGAGAATGTGGTGTTGTAGACGACGAAGAAAATGGCGTTGAAGATGGTGTGTTGACTGTTACCGAGTAATTTCCCGTCCCGGAATCTGACTTGCGTATTACTTACGGAGGACTAGCAATGATATGAAGCTCGTCTTCGATCCTTGTGTCAATCGGACTCTCGAGTTGATCGATGGGCAAGTGGCTTCAATCTTGAAGAGCGGCCAAAAAAAGCCAAAGGTAGTCGCTCATGCTTTTCTCAGTAATCAATTCACTTACTCTGTGTATAGATGGTGTTTGTGGTGGGTGGTTTTGGCAGAAACGACTATCTCTACTCCAAGATCGGGGAGTATTGCAAAGAACGTCAGATAGGGACCCGGAAGCCTCAATTTCCGTAAGTGAATGACGACGCCCTACGCTATTCATTCCCCGCTAAAAGTGTCAGTTGGTCAGCAGTCGCAAGAGGAGCAGTGTGCCGAGGCCTCGAGGGGCCCCAGAGCGGCCTGATTGCAGTTCGTCTTGCCCGTAGACACTATGGGACCTATGCATCAGAGCCTTTCAACCCCCGCAAGCATTCAGCCGAGGATATGTACACGGATGAGTTCTCGGGAGAAAAATACGCCAAGGGCCAAATGACTTGGTTGATCGAAAAAGGAGAGCGTCTACCTGAGAATACACCAAAGAAAGCAAGCATCGAGTGCGCAGCTAAGTTTAAGAAGACTGAGGACAGAAATTTCGGCGCAGTTTTTGTCGGATGTGATGAAGACGCTGCACCACAGCGATACCGGCACAAAGGCAAGTTCTCAATACGCTTTCTCTATTTCTATTACTAATGAAACTACTGTAGATACCTACAACGTGTGCAAAGTCAGTGCAGACCTATCTGATGTACCAGATCATAAATTCATGAGGGCAAGAAGCGGTATCAAAGGGGAAGAGTTCTTTATCGCCGAGTTTAAGCTTGAAGCAACTTTTCTCGGAGGAAATGTCGATTGGAAGTTCATATTTGATGGGAAGGAATACGGCAGCGTATCAACGAGCTACGATAACTGAACGAATCACATACGCAGCCTTCAAGACATGGCTGTTCTGCGTAGGTCCCCTTTTTCAGATATTTTGTAATCGAGTAATTTCTCAAATTGATTCCATGGCTGGTTGAATGGCTTAGACCAAAGGATATAAATTAGCTTTTACTCTTGACAATGGCGCCACATGCACCTCCACACACACTCGCACACCGACAAATTAGCGCACCATAGTTGTATTCTTCTAGATGCGCAGCCACCCTACCGATTCGCTGGAAACCCCTGCAACTCAGCTTGGCAAATATCCACAAGGAGCTTATATGCGCCATTTAATAAAAATCTAACTCATCACTTTAAGATAGGGCTTGAAGCTCTCGTCAAATATCCGAATCTCCAGCCACAGGGCTAGGTACCGCCCATAACGAGCTGACATGGCGTGAGAACCTTGCTACCAAGAATTGGGCTCTCGCTATTAGTATCCAAACGCGGCTGCATGCAGACTCGATTCAGATATGGAGAATTTAGGCTCTAGCCCTTATCCCCGCAGTGGATTATATCGGCTTTAGATAACCCCAAGGCGGCTCTACCAGCCTGAAAATAGCCGCCAAGTACCGATCGGGCTGAGCCCTAACTGCGCCGAACGGGATGTTACGACCAACTAGAACCTCCATAACTTTGTCCATTTATTAGGTTGCCCCTATTGATTGACTCTGTGAGAATTCTAGTGTTGACCACTTTCAATTCGCAGATTAGTCTTCTACATGGGGTCGTTATGATTATTTCAACATTAAGCTAGTTCGTTTCCTTTATGAAAGTATGAATTTTGCCCCTTCGCCTTAAAGCAGTGTTCCTGCTGAATGCTCTAAGCCTAACCGGGCAAAGTCGCTACTGCAGCTGAGAATCTTGGGAATGAGAGCTGCTTTGACCTGAGAGTAAAAAATTATCGGAGCTGATACTGTAAGTCGGTGAGCACAAACTCAAGCACCACGGTAGCGATTTCTAACCTACCCAGAGAGCCTGAACTCGAAGTATTCCAAAGTCCTCCTGGGCCGACTGTGGCCTGTAAGCGCAGTAGCGCTAACCATGATTATGGCCCCAAATCCGGCATTGGTAACCGTCACACCAAGTATTATGCGAAAGTACTATACGTTCCCGACCGTGACACCATTGTCTACAATTTATACACCACCAGCATCATGTTCCACGGGAACGATAACCTTGTTTGGCGGGTACTGTAACGACTACGGATGCACCCGGTACTCCCCTCAGGAGATCACTTCTAACTGGGATGCTGTACTCAACCTGGTTTACTGGACGACGGGAAGCGTCCAAGTCGGGACATCATGTGTTCCCCCGGGAACACAGTGGGTCGATAATTTCCATTTTTTTCCAGCCAAAGGTTGTCCCCAGGATTATACTACTGCAACGCAATCCACTGGTTATTACGACGGCAACGTCTATGCTGTCTGCTGTCCCTCGTAAGATGCCATGAATCTTTTAATTAATCTCCTGCCATGCACTGAATTTCCCATTGACGCATCCGGGTTTACAGGGCATTTTCCGATATTTCTGAATTTACCTGGGGATGGGGCTGCTACAGCACTATGACTAACCCTGGCCAGTCAATGGTGGTAGCGATCTATTCTAGTATCACGGAATATGATAGCTACGGGGTCGTTACGTACAACTACGGCAGTGTTAGAATACTTTCTACCACATTTATCAACTCGATACCTCCTAGTGACACTCCTTTATCAATTTTTGCGCTTGGCGTATCGATCGTCGTACCGTCTTCTTGGGCTACAGCAGCGCCAACGGCGGATTATTCTACTTCCCAAGCACAAACCACTACCTTTGTCGCGTCTTATCCTACCGATACTACTTACGACTCATACCCAACCAACCCGAGATTTCACCTATTTCACCTTGGTTTTGCTTTGAGCATCGCCGTCGTAGTCTTGATAGGCATTGCGGCTTTGATTTTCATTTGTCTTGCTTTCCGTTGCTGCAAACGGCGTAATCGGCCTCCCTACCCCCCTACACCTCCACGGCCCATCCACCCCTATCCTACGCCATACACAAGGTCACATACACCACCTTATCCAAACCCAACGCCGCGGCAACCTTACTCTCCCGTGAGTCATCCTTTCGATCAACCTTTAATAGGCATGGCACGGACCAACCGGAGCAGTGAAATTCCCCGGCTGCAACATACTTTACCACGGAACGCTTCACCTAGGAACTCCCAATTACGCCAAGGAACTAGGAGCTTATTACCCAACACTAATCAATCTACATCTACCGCGGGTACAACGGCGAATAGTTCTTCTCAACTCAACAGTATCCAGACTAGGAGCTCTACTATAAACTCGGCTAGAGTCTTTGAAGAAGTTAGAGTACCAGAAGCACGACAGTGGCCTGAGCAACCGAGAGGCAGAAATAAAACCCCAGTGCCTGAACTAGAAAAGCCGCACCCATCCCAAACACTATCTATGGCTAGAGCAAGGATCAAGCCTTATCTACGGTACAACCTTCGCGTAATACGTTCCAAGGGATATCGGCAGTCATACTCTGGCCACAGAAACATGTACGACTTAGGTCCTACGCATAACCCGGCAAGATTTTGGACGCTTCCGTTGAATCACCCTGAGTTCATTCATCAGTTTGTGTTGAACTCGAAGGCGAGACGTAAGCGGAAAATTTGGTACCCGGGCGAGATTCATAGAGGAGAGATACAGGATAACGGTCCAAGATATAACCTCGACAAAGGTACTTCTGAGAAAGCACCTTGCAGTGCTGACCTATCTCTTATAACGATCAAATCTGCGCGAAGAATAGAGCCCAACCAGTCCTCCCGGGCTGATGCAGAAGGAATTGCTGATCTCGGTCCTACCTTCGCGACTCCTAGGTTTAAAGTGCCCGCGGAGAACAGGCCACCAGGTCTGAAGACTAGAGTTGAGAACGACTCTAGCAGCAGAAGCCTACGGCCTCCGAGTGAAGCAAATGTAAAACCCAAACCAGGCAAGCCTTCTCGCCTCCTGCATTCTTCTCCTAAGGCTGACACCTAAATAGCAGTTCCTTCACCACAAGCCCGGAGCAAGCCAAACCGTAATACTGGTCTTCAAAGAGGGAAACCTCGTTTTGAGGTAGATATTGGAGGGGAAAATCTTGTTGATTGGGCTAATGAAGACCCTGTATCATCGGTTGGGCCGTCCGACAGAACTTCAGCATTGTCCATTGAGGCTCTAGCCGCCTTGGTGGCGCTAGGGAGGTCTCTATAGCGCCTTGTATACTTCAGTATATACTTCTTTTCTCTATATAAATACACCAAATACCTAAATATAATAATTTATTTTTCACAATTTAGAAATCTATCACAAATTATATATTTCTGAATAACTCTATCTTTTAAGTAATAATAACTACCTCTACAAAGTAATTAAGCAGCGAGTTAGGTTTACTAACGATCTAATTAAGCAAGTTCTAGCCGGTACGCTAAGTGCTAGGGATAATTTTAGGAGCATATTATATCACTTTGCGGTTGGGTATAAGTAATGCAAAAAGGGCTAGCTAGAAATTGTCTAAGCTATTTGTTAATCCCTTTATATAGCAAAAGTTACTTTTTGTATTAGGCGCTTTAGGCGCTTCTGCTTGGATTAGAATGCTGCTAAACCCTCTTACCTGGACAGTGTTTTTATTAATATTCAATACTTATTAATAAGCATTAAACCCCTTTTAACAACGCCTTATCAATATATTATTAAATTAAATATCACTTAACGAGCCTTTAAATATCTATAATATTATTTAATAATAAAACTTTTTGCGGTGTTAAAAAGTATTAAATCCTTATTAATAAGTATAGTACCCTATTAAAAGTATCTATTTCCTATACTAAATTTATTTACCGTCCTTAACCCTACTTTTTAACTATGCCACGTCGTGGGTTAGCTTTAATTAGCGGAAATATCCCTTATAGAAAGGAATTAACTCGTTACAGAAGAGGAGTAGTTATAGGATTTACTAGAGTAGGAGTTATAGCCTTCTAAATTACGACCGAGTTAAGCCTACTAAAATTAACTGTGTAAGAAACCTTATCTAAAGCACCTTAACGACTATAAGGCATACCTACTTCTTGAATTAGACGACCTCCTAAATATATAATTTAAGATAAATGTAAGATTTTAAGAATAGTTTATATAAAGCCTAGGATTATGTATAGGGAGCTTAGCTTTAAGCTAGGCCTTCCTATACGCTGGGGCACGTTATATTAAATATTACGCAAATACTACATAAGAAGATAATTGGCTAAGAAGCGGCCCTTACTTACAAAGAACTTGGTAAAAACTTAATTAAGGTAGGCTATTAAATATAAGAAGTAGAAGTGATTAAAGTAGGCTAAGATTATATAGAGTAACGAGTATTTAGTTAAGAGGAGTTCTAATTCTATAAGTACTATAAATAACTAGATGTATTCTTATAAAAGGAAGCCAATAAGCTACCGGAACACTAGTCGTATAACTATAAAATTATACTTAAAGAAGGAAAATAGCCTAGATTTAGACCCCTATACGGGATATTTTAAAATAAACTCTAAGTACTATAAAAGTATCTAAACAAGAACCTAAGTAAAGGATTTATTAGAGTAAGCTCTTTACCTATAGCCATACTAGTAATCTTTATTTAAAATCCCAGTAGTGTTATAGGACACCCCTATAATACCTTATACACATCTACCTGTTTCTACTTATTTCCACTAACTTAGCAATTAGAGACCGATTACGAGACCGTAAGTTGCCGCAATCTATAGCAATCTAATGGCAATCTGCTGTATTCTGCTATATTCCGCTAAGTTCCACCAAATCCTACTAAGTTCTGCTAGGACTACTACGCGGATCCTATTCTGCCCCGTGTATTATTAACTAAGTAACTAAGTAAACGATATATACCCATTCTTCCCGTTTTTTTACTTTCTTTTCTTATGTAATGTCTTGACCTTATTATACAGTTTATATATATAGCTTAATAATATCTACCTTGCTATATATTATTATCGCTTATACTTACTCTATAGCGAGGTAGCAGTTTACGCTTTTATATAGACTACTAAGCTCTTAATACTATTATCGTTAAGAACTAATATCTTATCCTACTAATATAAAAGACGCTAAACTAACTAAGTAAGGCTCACTCCTATATAAAGCTTAATATTATTTCCATATTTAACCGCCTCTATATTATAAAAGGAGATAAATAGCTTACTATATTTTATACCTAATATAGATTATTTAAGTACTTAGTAATACTATTTAGTCTTATAAACGCCCTAGGCTCGTTTTAATATTATATAAATAATACCTACGTCCCTACCTAGATATTTTCTATACTACTTATATTAACGACATTTTAATATATAGTAATAACCTAACCAAATGTTGGAAATATATTAATATTGTTTTATAAGCCCTATATAGAGCTAGTTTATAATTAGATATAGATAAATACAAATTCTATAAAATAGGAGTCCTATACCTTAGACTTTTTATTTTTATAAACGGCATATAAATAGACTTAAAGAAAGTTAAAGTAATTATAAACTAGTAAGAACCTAAGAACATTAAAGATATAAGAGCCTTTATAGGATTTACTAATTTCTACTAATAGTTTATTAATAACTTCTCCGCCTTGGTTTTACTCCTTATAGCTTTAACTTAAAAGGATAAAGTGTAAAGGCTCAGTCAAAAGAATAGAATCTATTGGTAGCCAGTGAACGAGAATTCTAAGACGAGGTCTAGAAGAAGGTTAAGGAAAGGACATGTCTATATATATAGCGCCAAGGCTTAGCCGAGTGTTACGGACGCTTTAAGTACAATGTTACGACTACTTAGAGAAGAGTTAGAAGAAGCTAGTTAGTTAATATAAGCACGGTCTAGGATAGAGCCGATAGAGCCATGTGACGAGGAATGGTAATTAAGGTTACGTGATATAATCTATATAATCTATAGGATCTATATAATCCGTAACAGAGCAGATAGAGTATACGTACACTACGTATAAGGAGGATTTTATAGGAGTACGGTTATGTATTTAAGGACCCTTAGTCCCTACCTAGATAGTTCCTTTCTTATAGTAATTCTTAGAATATAATTAGAGTTAATCTATTAGGCAACTACTCCACCAGTTATTATTACGTTGTTAACTTTAATTTGCATTACCTATACACCTAGCCTATTAATAAGCCCATTATAGTTCTTGCTATAAGGTTCCGTTACACAATTACTACCTAGTTACAGTATTAAATATAAAAAGTCAAACAATATGCCACCAAAAGTAGCCACCATAACGCCATTAACGGCGGCAACTACTTTAAGGTTAGGTGATACTAGTATAGTAGACACTAACTTATAGCAACCGGTGACGGTTAGATAGCTATAAGAGATAGTTAACTAGTTAACGGAAAATAACGTAGCACTTAAAACTAGGATTAACGGGATAGGCGCAGTAAAGGTTAAGTTACCATCAATTAAAAAATTCTTAGGAGAAAAATTAAAGCTTAAAGAATTTCTAATGCAAATACACTTTAAGGTTACGTAGGAAGGAGCTAAGCTGGCGATATTTATGGATTAAATAGCGTATACAGGATTGTTCTTAATAGAAAGGGCGCTTAAATAGTTTAAATCTTACCTTATAGAGATATAAGCAAACGGAATAATAACTACAAATTAAGAAGTACGGTTTATATTCTTAAGCTAG
>Ga0307515_10019405_pt1 | contig 12244 bp, 10 predicted proteins | sample 17_EM_MG_FD_194513 | JGI IMG/M metagenome (GOLD analysis project Ga0307515, IMG submission 194513) | Populus trichocarpa ectomycorrhiza microbial communities from riparian zone in the Pacific Northwest, United States - 17_EM | ecosystem: Host-associated > Plants > Roots > Unclassified | place...
CTTGTTTTTTTTTTTTTTGTCTAAAATTGTAATTTTCTCTATTAATTATATGTAATCTTTAATTTTTAAAACTTATTCATAATTAAGTCACATTTTGTTAATCATCCCAATATATTTTTTGACTAATGGTTCTTAATGTGTATGACTTATTAGATTCCTAATAAGTTTGCCTAAATATGAATCATATTTCTAAATAAAATAAGATTAAATAAATTATCTTTGAATTTATTATAATTTAACAAATTGATTGATTTATAATTGAAGATCAAGTATAATATCTAGCAACATGTCATGATCCATCAAATATTAAGAAAGTCATACATGGTTGACATAATCTCTCAGTGACTAGTTTCTCAATATAATTATTATCTTCATCCCCATTGTGCCCACCTAGATTTTGAAAAAATTATTGACCTTCTCTCCTTTCATGTCACAGGTGACTCAAATATTACAGAATAGGCAACTATAGAATTATTTCATCAAGAATGTTCTGATTTAGATATTAGAGCATAGAGTGTGTTTGCTCTGTCAAATTATATTTGTTCTCAATATTATAGTTATTTATTCCTTAAATAAGATTTGAAACTCTTTTCAAATCTCATTCCACCTTGTGCAAGGATTTCACAATTAATATTATTCAAGAACATGTGGAATGATTTTTATAATTCATTTAGGGTGATAAATTCTCTTTATGTCCCTCAAATGCTTTTATATCATTCATGTTATACCTAATATATATATATATATGGAGTTGGTTTATGTTGGGTCACGGGTTGCAAAGCCCAAAACAACTTTTGTCTTAGACAAGAATGCACAAATACTAGTGTACTAATGGCTAAAGACTTTGTGTTTTCCCAATGGATATGCCTCAAGCATATCAAGGTTGGTTAATTTGGAGGATTGTAGATTGTATGGAATGAAGAGCAATGACTGCCATGTGTTTATTCAAACACTTATTCCATTAGCTTATCGTGATTTATTGTTAAAGGGGATATGGGATGCACTCATGGAGATTAGTCATTTCTTTAGAGATATATGCTCTAGCAAATCACAGACACAGCACATTGAGAGCCTTCAAACGAATATTGTCGAGACAATATGCAAACTTGAGATGATATTTCCTCCATCTTTTTTTGACTCCATAGAGCATCTACCCATACATTTACTGTATGGGGCAAAAGTTGAAGGCCCGGTCCAGTATAGATGGATGTATCCATTCGAGAGGTTAGAGATTACATATGTAATGTAATCTTCGATATTATTTTCATTGTTTTTTTTAATTGAAAATATTCATTTTATTCCATGCAAGTATTTGTTCAACCTTAAGAAAAAAGTAAAAAAACAAGGCATGTTGAGGCATCGATATGTGAGGCTTATATTGTTGAGAAGATCTCAACATTTATCTCATACTATTTCGAGTCTCATTTGAGAACAATAATCAATCGTCTACCAAGAAATGATGATGGTGGTGAAGTGCCTTCAAGTGGGAACTTGTCAGTATTCTCCAATCCTAGATGACCCACTCCTAGAATTCAACCAAGCACATAATTATATGTTATTTAACTACGATGAACTAAGACCTTTTATTCAGTAAGTATATTACTTAGACTTTGTTATTAATGGACTATTTATCTCTTGTAATATCACAAACTCATACATTTTTTAATACCTCGTAAGCAACATCGTCAATATTTACTGTCTAATAACTCACAGTTGACAGAATCTCAAAACTTTCAATTACAAGATGAACAATTTGCAACATGATTCAGAACACATGTAAGTATTATCACAAACTCATTATATATCAAGATACTAAATTTCATTACAGAATTCTCGATCATTATTCATTGTTGTACTTGATATACCAGGTTTATAAAATAGGAAAGAATGTTAACGCTACATTGTCTCTACTAAGTCTGGGTCCTGAAAGAAAAGTGAAGTTCTACAGCGGGTATTTTGTTAATGGGTATATGTTTTATACTGAAGAATATGGGCAGGGTAGAAAGAGATAACAGTGGGGTTGGTGTTAAGGGATCGACTTCTAATAAGTTTAAAGTTGACTATTATGGGAAATTAGAAGAGGTAATTGAATTGCAATATCATAGCGAGTAGAATAGAGTATTTTTATTCAAATGTTATTATTATGACATCACTAACAGAGAAATCAGAGTAGATTCCCATCATGGTTTGGTCAAAAGCTAGACTCTGCAACGTCAAGGATGTCTTTGTTTTTTCCAAGCATTGCCAACAAGTTTATTGCACATACATCTCTTCCTATAGAAATGATCGTTCAAGAGTTGATTGGTTATCCATATTGAAAACCAAATCCAAGGGTCGTGTCGAGGTTGTACAGGATGAGAACGATTACTCAAATATCAGAGATGATGTCTTTCAAGTAAATGAGTTGGTTGAACCATATCGAGTTTCTACATCGATTGACATGGAAGAAAATTTAAATTTTTGTGTCTTCAATAATATTTTTATTGATGTTGACGTTGACGTTGACGTTGAGGAATTAAATGTTGTTCTGAGCTCCAGTGGACAAGCACAAATCGATGAAGATGATGATATCAATGTAGAAGATTGTGTTGGAGCTGACAACGAGTCAATTGAAGAAGAAGAAGACAATTCTGACTAGCTATGAAAACATGAAAGTACTGTAACACCACAAACTATAATGTAATATATAGTTATCGATGAAATTCTCAACAAAAAAAAATATTTATTTTATAATTGTTATGTGAATTGGTATTATTGTATTATGTGTGCAACTTTCAATTCAAGCACTTGTAGGATGGATAGACAGGGAATGCAAATGCAATCTGTCATTTACTATGCACAACACAGAGGGAAACACCGACAGTTTGTGTCAGTCGGTGTATTTCAAAGGCGAGGGGTATTGTTTGGTACTATTCCCCTCCCCTGGGGAACACCTAGGAAAATACCGATAGTTTGTGATTGTTGGTGAATTCTAGAGGCAAGGGGTATTGTTCCCCTTCTCATGTCGGTGGCAATTAAAGTGCTGCCAGTTTTCCGAGGGAATTATCGATAGACTATGAATTCCAACGAGCAGGAAATTAATGCATTTCTGACTGTGTATTGTTTATAAATTTTTACCGATGGAATCACGGACGGACCGCCAAAAATCTAGAGGGTTTTTTGAAAATTTTAATGTGAAATGAAAATTTCAAGGTAAATTTACCGAGGGAATCACCGTTGAATTAATTAAAAAAATATTATTTAATAGTCCGTTGGTGATTACATCGGTAAAAACATAGTATAAAACCCAGTGAACCAGCTGGAAGTTCATTTTTCTCTCTTCACTCTCTCAATTTTCTATATTCTCACACTCTCACTCTCACTCTCACTCTCTCAATCCTCTCTTGTTTCAGGTCTTCTCAAGTAGAATTAATAGCTATATATGGTGAATCTTTTGACATATTTTCTTTTATTTTTCTTTTTTTACAGTTTATTAACAGTTTTACCGACGGAAATGCTTCGTTAGTGAATCTTTTATCGGTAATTTTTTATCCGTCGGTAAATCAATTGGTAATAAAAAATATATTATTACTGACGGATTTACTGATGGAACAGACGTGTAAAAAAAATTACCCGCTTCATTTCGTCGGTATATCCCTCGAAAAATACCATCAGTAATTCTGTTAGTAATTATTTAAAAACATTTAAAAAAATCCATTTTATAAAATTATAAAATAATTAAATTAACATAAATCACACTCTATAATATATACTCTAAATGCTTGGAAAAAAGAAGAAGAAAATCAACTCAAACAAATTTGCAACAAATAAATAAAACGAAAAAAAAATTCATATGAAAAAAATGATGTTGCGATTGCTAAAAATTTAAAAATCCTATAAATAAATCAACTAAAAATTAATCTCATATGAAAAAAAAAATCTCACAACAACATTCATACAATTATTAAGAACAAAAACAATTAAAAATAAAATAAAAAACAATTATAGTGAAAAAAATCATGAAAAAAAAAGAAAAAAGAAAAATCTTACCTTTATAAGGAAAGCAATCACTCTCCCACAAATCACTCATTCAACAGCATCAGTTCCTCCACAAAATCCTCACTCACCGGAATCAAATCCTTACGTTTAAATTGAATTATGTACAGCTTGCAGTTAGTTACAGAATAGCAAAAGTTCAGGCTTAATAAGCTCCTCAATTCTGTATTTATACATGTATAATGTAAATGAAAAGCATGTGAAGTTATTCCATTAAACTGCCTCTCTTTTATTCTATATGGTATCAGAGCCCTCTTGTCTCAAACGAGTTCTACCTTGATCTTTTTTTTTCTTCTTTCGCTTCTGCAATGGCTTCCTCAGCGTCCTCCCCTGTTGCTATTAATGCTACACAACAAATTACGACCAAACTCACACCAACAAACTATCCCTCTTGGCATGCACAGTTTGAGTCCCTCCTTCTCGGCTATAACCTATATGGTTACATTGATGGTACACTCACATGTCCCCTATCCACGAATCCTGATGTAGCACCTACTGTTGCCTCCACGTTCTGGTTTCGACAGGACAAACTCATTCTGAATGCTATACTCACTTCGGTATCAGATTCTGTGATACCCTTCATAGTCGCCTCCAAAACATCTTCTCAAGCCTGGAACAAACTGACCAAGCTCTATGCTAGTCGTTCCAGAACATGAGTCATGCAACTCAAAAAAGATCTCACTCTCATTCAGCGTGGCACACGCACTGTCACAAAATTTCTTTATTCTATCAAGTTTATTGCCGATGAGCTTGCACTTATTGATGCTCCTCTCTCTAGTGATGATATTACTCTCTATGCTTTCAATGGCTTAGGGCCTGAATATAGAGAAATGGTAGCTCCTATTCGTACACGCGAATCTGTCTTATCATTTGAAGAACTTCATGATCTTCTCATTGGTCATGAGTCTTACCTCAAACGCCTGGACATTACTTCTCCGTCCCTGGTCGTTACAGCACATAACACTCAGCGCAGGCATCACAGTTTTTCACAAAAACAACCATGGTCTCCTCATGCAGCCACACAAAAATATGATTCCAAACCTCAATCTCGCTATTTCAGACAGCAAAAATGCCAATACTGTGATCAATTTGGCCATGTTGCCAAACAATGTCCTAAGTTACACACCAGGAAAGCTACAGCCAACTGCACCACTGCCTCCCAAAGTCCAGACCAGCGATGGCTCATTGATTTGCTATATCACATAACATCACCTCTCAAGTATCTAATCTGCATTTACACTCTGAATATGATGGAACAGATGAGGTGCTTATTGGAGATGGTTCAGGTTTAAAAATCACTCATTCAGGTTCTCTTTCTCTTCCCTTTCATAAACGTACATTCCAAGTTCAAGATACTCTTTGTGTTCCCACCATAAATCAAAATTTGATTTCGGTCCATCATTTTACCAAACATAACAATGTGTTCCTTGAATTTCATCCTTCTTGTTTCTTTGTCAAGGATCAACAGACGAGAGAGACTCTTCTTCAAGGACCCTGTGAGAATGGTGTTTATCCTCTACCTCATCCTTATGCCTCCACTCCCATTGCACTGGTTCATGAACGCACATCAATAACTGGCTGGCATCAGCGCCTAGGCCATCCTTCATCCAAAGTTGTTGACAGAATGATCTCCTCATTCTTTCTTCCTGTTTCCAGCAATTCATCTCCATCTCATTTTTGTGATTCTTGTTCTATCAATAAATCTCATCGCCTGCCTTTTCATAAGCATGGTCTCACTAGCTCTGCCCCTTTTGATTTAATATATACCGATGTTTGGGGACCATCCCACAAATCAGCATTCAAGGTCATAAATACTATGTGATCGTCATTGATCACTTCACAAAATATGTCTGGTTCTTTCCCCTTCAAACAAATCAGATGTTAAAATCATTTTTCCTCAATTTCATAAAATGATACTCAATCGGTTCAATGCTAATATCAAAAGTCTCTACTCTGATAATGGTGGAGAATTTGTCACTCTACAACCATTTCTTACACTCCACGGCATCAGCCATTAGACCACATCCCCACACACCCCTCAGCAAAATGGAGTTTCAGAGCGCCGTCATAGACACATTATAGAAACAGGCACCACACTTCTCTGTCACGCCAATCTTCCTTCCTATTTCTGGTCCTATGCTTTTGCTGCAGCAACCTATCTAATCAACCAATTGCCCTCTCCTATTCTTCATCACAAATCTCCCTTTCAAACCTTGTTCGCAGCAGCTCCCAATTATCTCAAACTCAGAACATTTGGTTGCTTGTGTTTACCCTGGCTGAAACCCTACCACACACATAAACTCCAACCCAAGTCTGTTCCTTGTGTGTTCCTTGGCTATTCCAATACACAAAGTGCATATCTTTGCTTCCACTTACCTACACAAAGATTGTATATTTCATGGTATGTTACGTTTGGTGAAAACACATTTCCCCTACAGAACATCATCAACCAGTCCACCTCCAAGACTTCCTTACCTGTTGCTCCTCCTGTATCTGCTCCACTACTACAGCTTGTTCCCCCAACCAACCTAGTCCTCCCTGCACCAGTCTCTATTATCCATCAAGAAGAGCTCTCTCTCCCTGCATCTAATTCGGACACTACAGTCTCCACCGTTCAGGTAAATCTTCCAGCTCCTGTTGTTTCTCAAAGACAACATAATATGACCACTCGGTCTATGAATAACATCTTTGTACCCAAGCAGCTTCACAACACCACAACACATCCATTACCTGACTCCACTGAGCCCACATGTGTTAGTCAAGCACTTAAAAATCCATTTTGGCGCAATGCCATGTCAGAAGAAATTACTACATTACTCAATCATGCTGTTTGTGACCTTGTCCCCCCTGCAGCCAGTCAAAATCTTATAGGCTGCAAATTTGTCTTTCAAACAAAATGCAATCCTGATGGAACCATCAGCAGATACAAAGCTCGTCTGGTTGCCAAAGGCTTCAATCAAAGACCAGGCCTTGATTATTCCCAGACATTCAGCCCAGTTGTCAAACCAGCTACAATTCGCTTAATTCTCTCCATTGTTGTCATGAATGGTTGGTCTCTTAGGTAGCTTGACATAAATAACGCCTTTCTTCATGGCAATCTTGAAGAAACAGTATTCATGCATCAACCTCCCGGCTTCAGAGACACTTCCAAGCCTGACTATGTTTGTAAACTGAAGAAAAGTATTTATGCCTTGAAACAGGCACCTCCCCAGTGGTATAAAGCTCTTCGGGATGCTCTACTGCAATTTGGCTTTGTTCACTCAGCTACGGACACATCTTTATTCATATATGTCTCTAATAGTGTTCTCTGCTATTGTCTTGTGTATGTTGATGACATTATTATCACAGGCAACGTCTCCACATTAGTAGATGCTATCATCAACAAACTCAGCCACATCTTCTCTGTCAAAGACATGGGACATCTCCATTTCTTCCTTGGCATTGAAGTCATCCCTACAGCCAAGGGCCTTTTCCTTTCACAACACAAATACATCCGAGATTTACTCTCTAAAACATCAATGAATATGGCCAAAGACGTTCACACTCCAATGTCCACCAGCACTCCATTAACTTTATCAGATGGTTCAGCTCCTACAGACAGCACAGAATATCAAAAAGTCATTGGGGCACTGCAATATCTTGGTCTGACTAGACCTGACATTGCATTTGTAGCAAATCGCCTTTCCCAGTTCATGCACAAACCAACTGAGTGTCACTGGACTGCAGCAAAATGAATTCTCAGGTATCTCAAGCATACAATGTTTCATGGGATTCTTATTCAACAGAGCAGCCCCTTAAGTCTACAAACTTTTGTTGATGCGGACTGGGCTGCTAACACTGATACAAAGATTTCCACCACTGCTTTTATCATTTCTAGGCTCTAATCCCATTTCTTGGTCTGCACACAAACAAAGAGTTGTATCGCGTTCTTCTACAGAAGTTGAATTTCGTGCCTTAGCAGCTGCAACCTCTGAAACAGTCTGGCTTCACTCCTTAATCACAAAACTTGGTTTACATCTTAAAATCCTCCTAAGGTTTTTTGCGATAACATTGGTGCAACTCATTTCAGCCTAAATCCAGTGCAACACACTCGAATGAAACACTTCTTTTTGTGTTGTCTGCAGGGAATCAGCGTTCACTGCTGAATTGTAGTGTCTCCAGCAAATCGGTTTTTGCTTCTGAATTGTGGTGTCTGCAGTGAATCTGGTTTTTGTTGCTGAATTATAGTGTTTGCAGCAAATCAGCGTTCACTGCCGAAATTGTGTTGTCTACAGCGAATCGGCATTCGCTACCGAATTGTGGTGTCTACAGCGAATCACTTTTTGCTACCAAATCGTGTTGTCTGCAGCGAATCAGTTTTCATTGTCAAAATCATGTTATCTGCAGCAAATCAGTTTTCGCTGCCAAAATTGTGTTGTCTGCAGCCAATCAGCATTCGCTGCTGAAATTATGATGTCTGCAGCGAATCACTTTTCGATTCTGAATCGTGTTGTCTGCAGCAAATGGGTTTTCGCTGCTGAATCATGTTGTTTGCAGCGAATCAGTTTTCGCTGTTGAAATTGTGTTGTCCACAGCGAATCAGTGTTTGCTGCTGAAATTGTGTTGTCTACAGTGAATCAGCGTTCGCTGCCGAAACTGTGTTGTCTGCAGCGAATCAGTGTTCACTACCGAATTGTGTTATTGCAGCGAATCAGTTTTTGCTAACGAATTATAGGTCACCAGCGAATCATTTTTGCTGCTGAATTCTGTGTAACCAGTGAATTAGTTTTCGTTGCCGAATTCTGTATGTAAGTAGCGAATCAGTTTGGCTGCCGAATTCTGTGTAACCAGTGAATTAGTTTTCGCTACCAAATTCTGTATGTAAATAGCGAATCAGTTTTGCTGCTGAATTCCTTATGTAACCAGCAAATCAGTTTTCGCTGATGAATTAAATGTCACCTTCGACCCAGTTTTCACTAACGACTTTCTGTGGCAGTAGTAGCTTAGTCGCTAATGAATTTCACGTTAGAAATGACTTAATGCTTGTAACGATTTCATTGTATAATTGTATAATGTGTGGAACACTAGAATGTGAACATGTGGATTTTGAAATAAGTATGGCAATAAGTTATGTGTTTGTCGAATGCAAATGTGCTGACTTATAATCATTTGATGTATCAGGTGGTGCGATCGGAATTGAACCTTCGACCGAATGAGTACACCACGAGAGGAACAGGTAGGTGATTTCCACCCCCCTTCTAGTGTAACGTTAGATTCTGAAGTGAATTTATTACGAAAGATCTATTGTTGTGCTATATGGAATGTTAAACTGTCACGAATAGTTGTATGAGTATTACAAAGGATCTATCGTTGTATTATACTGAATGTTAATTGTCCCGAATGATTGTATGAGTATTACAAAAGATCTACCGTTGTATTATATTGAATGTTAATTGTCACGAATGGTTGTATGAGTATTACAAAGGATCTGTCATTGTATTATGTTGAAGGTTATTTATCACGAATGTTTATATGAGATTTATGAAGGATCTATTATTGTGTTATACATAGCGCTAAATTGTTGTTAATTTTTGTATGAGTATTACAAAGGATTTGTTGTTGTATTATATTGAACATTAACTGTCATGAATGGTTGAATGAGTAATACGAAGGGTCTATTGTTGTGTTATACTGAATGTTAAACTATTATAAAATGTTTGTTTGTGTATTACAAAGGATATAATATCATGTTATAGTGATTTCATAAACCGCCTCTGAAATGATTGGTTGGTTAAATGGATGACCGGGATTGATAAATGATTAGCTTTGGCTAATGGCATCGTAAGTGGATGACCGGGATTGATAAATGATTAGCTAAGTGGATGACCGGGATTGATAAATGATTAGCTTCGGCTAATGGCATCCTAAATGCATGATCGGGATGAACAAATGATTAGTTTCGGCTAATGGCATCCTAAGTGGATGACCGGGATTGACAAATGATTAGCTTCGGCTAATGGCATTCTAAAAGGATAGCCAGGATGAATAAACGATTGGCTTTGGCTAATGGCATCCTAAGAGGATTGCCGGATTTGGGAGTTATGAGTTAGTTTCAAGAGTTGATGCGTTCATGGGTGCTATATTTTGTATGTACCAAGTATATGAAAGAACTATGATTGTTATGCTTTAAACAAGGAATACTGTTAGTTCGATTAACGGTATTCAAGATGGATGACCGGGTTTGAGTATTGTAATTAGCCTCAGTAATTGATGAATTATTAAGGGTGGTTATTACATAAGTAAGAAGAAATGAAAGAATTATGTTGTTTTGGTCCATGAATGAAATGTAACGTTAATATTGCTTTATTATGTTTTTAAATTGCCTATAATGCTTGAAATTACCTTATGTTGTAACACGGACTTCATACCAACATGGTGCGTAAGAAAATCCGTTTCGCAGCTCACATATTTTAAAAAACAAACTATGTATTCGCATGTTATGGGTAATATGAGTTATGTATGAACATACGTATTAATCGCTCAATTAGTTGTCTAACCCTTTTTGTAAAGACTTGAAATGAAAAATCGAAGTGGAACACGGATGTGTATGTGCGAACATGTAGATATGATATGCATGAATATACATATGTGTGGTATTATTCTTGTAAGGATGTTATGTTATAAAATTACATGAGGTTAGGATAATGAGTTGTGTAACTTGCCGTTCGGCACTCTTGTATGAACTCGTGATGATAACAAGACTAAAACAGAAATGTGAATTTATGAGTATGTCAATATGATGTAATGTAAACTTATGGTATGAAAATATAATATTATGGGCATGTGTATTGAGAATCCATTTTATGGGAATGTTGATTTACATTATTCTACGTGGATTGTGCCTTATTAATGAATGGAATGCAATTATAAATTTGCAGAATGATATGGTAAAAAACATCCAGAACCGGACGGGAAAAAAATCCATTGATTTTAGGTTTGAAAAAGTCAGGTTGTTAAAGTAGGGGAGCCACGTGCTAATGCATGCACACATTAAAAGCTTTTCTTAGTAATATTTATTTTTTAAAATTACCAAACAGTCCCTAGGTCTACCCAAAATAATAATTAATGAAAAAGGAAGAGACAAAAGTACCCTTAGAACCATGCTTATTTTTTTATTTTAAAATCAATTATGTAACTTCATTGTTCTTAAAAAATGAAAAGAGAAACAGTTCTCTTGTGCAAGTTTAATGGTTTTTTATTTTAAGAGTATCAAGGTAATAAATTATTGTGCAAATAATATTGAAAAAACAAGAAAATCCTTGAACCAAAATTATATATTTTTTTGCTTTTAAGTGTAAAAAATTATTTCTCTCTGTGCTAAAAAAATATACGTGGATTAATTTATCCCTTATCTTATCAATCTTGAAATACCCAATATATTCTCTTGAAAAGATGATTTTACCTCAATTGCAAACTTTATTAGTTTTTTTTTAGAAAGAAGAAAACGTTATTTCACTATTTCAATGAGTAATGAAATGTGTCTTAACTCATAAGGATGACTTTTAGTTTTTGTATATAATTTAAATATAATGGGAAACACCTACTTTTAGTTTTTATTTTAAATAAAATAAAATCCAAGTAGGTATTTTCTAAAAATATTTAATTCAATTAAGTGGAGTACAAGAAACCGTATTTCTACTATACTGTGATGCACATAAATTAAAGTCAGAAAATACCTACTTGGATTTTATTTTATTTTCCCGAATATGATATGGTTTATATGTTACCAGCCACAAATTAATTAGTTAATCAAACATTAACTTCACAGCAGACTTCATCTGCAGAGAAAAATCTCCACATACATGACAATTTCAAGCCCCATAATTAAGCTAACACGCAGGCCTTTAAACTTTCATATTTAACCTCCAAAGATTTGTGCAGCTAGTAAAGCACCATGGAAATGAGGCTTATCTCAAAAACTGTATGTTTTATACTTTTTCTTCTTTTAACAGTTCGTATAAACGTTAAAGGCCGCTCTCTGGCACACAGCTCTGTTGAATTACTGGTTTCAGATGGCATCAATGATGTCCAAGAAAACCAATCTTCCATTCTACTTCTCAAAGGGATGGATTCTTCCTCTGAAGAGAAGTGTGAGCAATTGTATGGCTTCTTGCCGTGCTCCAGTAATATTTTTGGGCATCTCTTTCTAATTGCAGTGTATGAATATATG
>Ga0307515_10019406_pt1 | contig 12244 bp, 11 predicted proteins | sample 17_EM_MG_FD_194513 | JGI IMG/M metagenome (GOLD analysis project Ga0307515, IMG submission 194513) | Populus trichocarpa ectomycorrhiza microbial communities from riparian zone in the Pacific Northwest, United States - 17_EM | ecosystem: Host-associated > Plants > Roots > Unclassified | place...
AGGCATGGCTGACCTTCTGCAGGTCCCAGCCGGTGAGGTCCAGCACCTGTGGTTCGGCCTCCATGGTGACGACGCGCAGGCGGAGAATGTTGCCGAGATCGCGCAGACCACCCCAGGTTATCGAACCGACGCCGCCCGATCCGCCGGCGATGAAGCCGCCGATCGTTGCGGTCTGCGCGGTCGAGGGATGGAAGCGCAGTTCCTGGCCGGAATGGGCCTTGGTCTGTTTGTCGAGCTGGGAGATGACGACGCCGGGCTCGCAGACCACCCGGCCGGGCTGGATGGACTTGACCTTGTCCATGCCGGCCAGATTGAGAATGATGCCGCCCGACAGCGGCATGGCCTGGCCGTAATTGCCGGTGCCGGCGCCGCGCGGGGTTACGGGTGCCCCGTGCGCATAGGCGACCTTCAGGGTGCGGATGACCTCTTCCTCGGTCTTTGGCGAAACGACGAGGTCGCCGGTGACGTTCTCCAGTTGGGCCTTCAGGATCGGCGAATACCAGAAGAAGTCGCGGCTCTTCTGGCGCACCAGCGCTGGATTGTCCTCGACGGCGATGCCTTCGAGTTCCTTCTTGATGGCGGCGTAGTCGGGCATGTCATGCTCCAAGGATCGGGTCGAGTTCGCGGTAGTCCGGCAGGCTGCGGTCGATGCCCATGCCATTCCGCATGACGATGCGGTCGGCCTGCGGACGGGAAAGGAATTCGCTCCAGCGGCGGGCGCTGAAAAGCACGAGATCGGCGGGGCCGCCGACGGCGATGCGGCCAAGGTCCGGGCGGCCGAGAATATCGGCGGGCGAGGTGGTGACGACGCGGGCAGCATCCGTCAGCGGATGGTCGAGATGCAGGATGCGCACGGCCTCGCGGAAGACTTCGACCGGGTCCATGTCGCCATAGGCATAAAAGGGATCGCGGGTGTTATCCGACGACACGGCCGTTGCCACGCCGGCAGCCGCTAGCTCGTGAAACAGCGTCACTCCGCGCCAGCGCGGCGTGCGGCCCGGATGCCGGTCCTGCAGATACATGTTGCACATCGGCAGCGACACGACGGAGATGCCGGCACGGGCAACGAGGTCGATGGTGGCGTTTGCCACGTCCTCGTCCTGCCGGGCGAGCGAACAGCAGTGGCCGACGGTGACGGCACCTTGGAATCGGTGCCGCAATTTAGCCTCGGCGATGGTCTTCAGCGTCAAAACCTGCCTGTCCTCGGTCTCGTCGACATGCAGATCGATGTCGAAGCCGTTCTCCGCGGCAGTGCGAAACAGGAGATCGAGGCGTTCCTCCAGGTCCGGCATCAGGTAGGTGACGCCGCCCAAAACACCTTTGTGCTCCTTGATGACCGAGACAAGATCATCAAAAAACGCCTCGTCGTCAATCTTGTCGAGCGGGAACAGGGCGACCGCCTGCAGCGCGATCCGGTCTTTCCACGCCTCGCGGACCTCGGAGAACACCTCGAAGGAAATGCGGTGCTGGGGTGCAATGGAATCGAGGTGGGTACGGATCAGGTGGGTGCCGTGCGCGTAGGCCAAGCGCAGTGAAAATTCCATCCGCGTCCTGACGTCGGAAGCCGACCAGTTGGCCTCGCGGTCCATGCCGACATTGTCGAGCGCCCCCATGAAGGTCCCGTCCGGGTTCGGGCGGCGCGGCCAGATGTGGCCTTTGTCGAGATGGGTGTGCATGTCGGCGAAACACGGCCAGACCATGCCCTGGCGGAGATCAGCTTTCCGCAGTTCCGCCGGAGCGGTGCCTGCGGGCAGGACGGCGTCGATCTTGCCGTCGGAAATGACGATATCGGCGGATACCAGCCCCTCGACGGCGGGACCGGTGGGTGTGGTCACGGCGACTGCCGGAACGGTGGCATTGCTGAGCACGAAATGCGGAGCATCCGGCAGGGAAAGGAATGGGGTCGGCATCAGTTTTCCCTTTTCAGGCTGCTTTCGTGCCAGCGATGCAGGCTCAGCCATGAGATGAAGGAGGTCAGCGCGAAGATCGCCACGCCGAGCAGCGACAGCAGGATCAGGGCCGCAAACAGCCGCGGAATGTTCATCCGGTACTGGGCTTCGAGCAGGCGGAAGGCGAGGCCGGAACCGGCGCCTGCCGAACCTGCCGCGAATTCGGCGACGACGGCGGCGATCAGCGCCAGCCCGCCGCCGATGCGAATCCCGGTCATGAAATAGGGCAGGGATGCGGGAAGCTTCAAGTAGAGCAGCGTCTGCCAGCGCGAGGCGCCGTAGAGATCGAACAGGTTCAAGAGGTTATGATCGACGCTCTTCAGCCCCTGCACCATGTTCGACAGGATCGGGAAGAAGGCGACGAGAAAGGCGCAGATCAAAAGCGCAACTTGCGTCGAGGGGGCATAGATCAGGATCAGCGGCGAGATGGCGACGATCGGGGTGACCTGCAGGATGACGGCGATCGGGTAGAAGGCGATTTCGATCCAGCGTGATTGCACCAGGAAAACCGCAAAACCGACGCCGCCGATGAGAGCAAGCAACAGCGACAGCAGCGTGATCTTGGTGGTGACCCAGAGTGCCGGAGCGAGCGTATGCCAGTCGGTGACCAGCGCTGTCGCAACGGCAACCGGGCTCGGCAGGATATAGGGCGGAACCCCTGAGACGGTGACGCCGATATGCCAGAGCAGGACCATGATCGTGAGCACGAAGAAGGGCACGAGGATGCGAATCAGCAGATCGCGGTTCCTGTTGCGGAACGAGGAAGAGATGACGGTGGCGCTGTCTTGCGCTGTGGCATGCGTGCTCATCAGTGTTCTCCCGATCCGATGGCTTCGAGAAGCATGGTCGAGACTTTTTCGCAGGCCTGGCGATATTCTTCAGAGGTCCGGTAATGGGCGTCGCGTTCCAGGCTGGTGATCAGCGGAAAATCCGCATGCACCCGGCCCGGCCGGGCCTTCATCACCACGATGCGGTTGGAGAGATAGGCGGATTCGAACACCGAGTGGGTGACGAAGATGACGGTGATGCCGGTTTGCTTCCACAGGCGCAGCACGTCGTCGTTGAGCTTCTGGCGGGTGATCTCGTCGAGTGCCGCGAAAGGCTCATCCATCAGCAGCAGCTTCGGTTTCGTCACCAGCGCGCGGGCGATGGAGACGCGCATCTTCATGCCGCCCGAAAGCTCGCGCGGATAGGCGTCGCCGAAATCCTCGAGGCCGACAGTCGCAAGCGCCTCGGCGATCTGTGGGCGGGCAGCGGCTTGCGAGACGCCGCGCAGTCTCAGCGGCAGGTGGACATTGCCGAAGACGGTCTGCCAGGGCATCAGCGTCGGCTCCTGAAAGACGAAGCTGATGTCGCCTTCCGGCAGGCCCCGCGAATTGATCCGCGAGCTCGGCCAGTCGATCGTGCCCGATGAGGCATCACCGAGGCCGGCGATGATGCGCAGTGCCGTCGATTTGCCGCAACCCGATGGGCCCAGCAGACTGACGAATTCTCCGCTTTCCACGACGAGCGACATGTCGGAGAGCGCCAGCGTGCCGCTCGAAAAGCGTTTCGACACCGAGTCCATGGCAACCAACGGCCGTTTGCGTCCGTCGATGGACCGCTTCGGCGCGTGCGTCCCTGCTAAAATCATTGCTGTCTCGGCTGTTGGACAGTTTCTGTGACCCGCCGCCGGGCCGGCGGCGGGAAATGATCGGGGTACCGTTATTTCTTAAGCGCCATGCCGACACCCTTGCAGGTAAACTGCGCGGCAAAGGCCTTCTTGTAGTCGGTTTCGGCCTTGAAGAGCTTGATGGCGACGCCGTCATCGAAGAATTTCTTGTAGTGCTCCTCAGTGAGGCAGCCGATCCCCTTTTCAAGGGCTGCGCCGGATTCCAGAATGCCGTATTCCTTCATCTTGGCGATCGAATAGGCGATCTGGCCGTCGGTCATTTCCGGGTTGTCGGTCTTGATCAGGGCATTGGCCTTGGCATTGTCGCCATAAAGATAATTGTACCAGCCCTCGATCGAGGCATCGACGAAACGCTGCACCAGGTCCGGCTTGGTTTCGACCAGCGATGCCTGCGTGGTGATCATTGTCGAATAGGGCGAGTAGCCGCTGTCGGCCAGCAGGAACACCTTGGGCGTCATGCCCGCCTGCTTCTCGATTTCATAAGGTTCTGACGTCAGATAACCCTGCTGGGCGGATTGTTTGTCGGCGAGGAAGGGGGCCGGGCTGAAATTGTAGGGCTTGTACTGCTCGTCCTTGAACCCGGGGAAGTTCGCTTTCATCCACTCGAAATAGGTGAGGTAGCCGTCCTTGCCCATGAAGATCGTCGGCAGCTTGGCCAGATCCGCGAATGTCTCGATGCCCTGATCCGGGTGGGCGATCAGAACCTGCGGATCCTTCTGGAAGATGGCGGCGACATCGACGATCGGGATGCCCTGCTCGACGGCGGAAATTTCGCTCTGCGGGCTGCCCATGTAAAAATCGATCTTGCCGGAAATCAGCAGCGCGCTGTTGGCGGCGTTCGGCCCGCCCTGCACGATCGTGACGTCGAGGCCGTATTTTTCATAGGTGCCATCGGCGACCGCCTGGTAAAAACCGCCATGCTCGGCCTGCGCCAGCCAGTTGGTGCCATAGGTCACCTTGTCGGCGGCGATAGCCTGAGTGGACGCAGCGACCAGGGCTCCGAGGCCGACAATGACAGGAAGTGCGTTCGATTTCAGTAGATTGCGCATTCTGCGTCGTTCCCCTTTGGTGCAATGGACGGTCATCATTGATCGCCCATTTTCTCCATTTGAGCGGTTGCTTTGCTCTTTGAAAAGCATCAAAATTCGTCCGCATTGATGCCTTTTAGGCATCTATCTGCGGACTGCGTTCAAAGCGTCGGCCCGCTCCGCGAACGATGGAAGAATGGACCGATGCTACATTCCCGAAAGTTGCAATATATCAACGAAATCGCCCGCTGCGGTTCCATTCGCAAGGCCGCCGCCCGCCTGAATGTGGCGTCCTCGGCGATCAACCGCCAGATCCTGGCGCTGGAGGCGGAAATCGGCGTGCCGATCTTCGAGCGGCTGCCGCGCGGCCTGCGGCTGACGGCTGCGGGCGAACTCTGCATCGAGCATATCCGCGACGTGTTGAAGAATTACGAGCGGCTGGAATCGCGCATTCGCGGCCTGAAGATGCCGCAGGCGGGCAAGGTGTCGATCGTGACCACGGTCGGATTGGCAGCCGGGCCGTTGCCGGAAATCATCGCCAAGTTCATCGGGCAGCATCCGCGTGTGCGTATCCAGTTGCGCAACGACGGCGGTTCGACCACGCTTCACCCGGTTTTGACCGGCGAGGTCGATATCGGCCTCGGTTTCAATATCCCGGCGACGCCCGGCATCCGCACGCTTGCCAATTTCGATGTGCCGATCGGTGTCGTTCTACCGCCCGGACACAAGCTGGCGGGCACCGGTCCGATCAGTCTCGCCGATGTCGTGCAGGAGCGGCTGGTGCTGGCGCAGACCGGTACCAGCCTGCGCGATGTCATCAATCTGGCGCTGGCGCCGCTGCCGGTTTCGGTGGAGCCGGTGGTGGAAACCAATGCCTCGGAGATGCTGAAACAACTGGTCAAATCCGGCACCGGCCTGACCCTGCTCAACCCGCTGGATGTGATCGTCGAATGCCGGCGCGGCGAACTGGTGTTCCGTCCGATCGCCGAGACGCACTCCCGCCAGCCGATGAAGCTGTTTGCGCGGGCGCGGGCACCGCTCGATGCCGCCACCAGCCTGTTCGTCGAGTATCTGATGGCGGAATTGCTGGCGATGATGCAGGAGCTGCAGGCCAACGGCCACATCCTGGCGCCGGAAAAATGAGGCCGGACCGCTTCTATTTCGAATAGAGACTGGCGAGAGGATAGTTGGTCAGGTCTTCCAGCAGTTCGATAAAGCCCTTTGCCTGGTGCCGGGCGATCAGCGCGCCCTTTTCCGCCGTGCCGAGCGACGCGTTGCCAACGACGCCGTTGGGGTTGAGATCATGGGCGATCCAGGCCAGCGAATGCGGCGGCAGGGGCTGCAGATACCGGGTGTTGTCCTTCATCCATTCGGCCCTGGAGGCAAAATTCTCGGCCTTGTCCATGCGCACCAGATCGGCGCGGAAATGCAGCATCATCGAGGTTTCCATGTCGCCGCCGTGAATGCCGAACTTCTGCTCGTGTTCGCTGATCAGGCCTTCGGGGCTGCCGAAGCGCGACCACTGGGTGGCGACGACCGCCATGGAAAAACGCACGCGCAATTCGCGCGCGACGATGTTCATGACATCGAGATTTCCGCCGTGCGAATTGACGATCACCATCTTGCGCACACCGGCTTCCGCCACCTTGCCACCGATGGCGGTCCAGGCGGGAATGAGGATTTCGGCTCCGAGCGACAGGGTGCCGGGGCCGTAGATATGCTCGTTGGCCTTGCCGATCTCCTGCGTCGGAAGAACGAGAACGTCCAACGTTTCCGGCAGTTGCTTGCGCACCTCGGACAGCATGCCGTTGGCGATGGTGACATCGGTGGAGATCGGCAGATGCGGACCGTGCTGCTCGGTGGAAGCGATCGGCAGGATGGCAATGGTCCGGTCGACCGACAAATGGGCGAAGTCGCCGGTGTTCAACTCGTTCCAGAAAAATGGTCTGCCCATGGCCGCGTCCCCGCTCGTCATTCTAAGCGAGGAATACGGGAAGACTACGGGCAACGAAAAGCATCAATTTGCGCCCGGCGCGATGCCTTTTTGTGTGCGTTGTCTGCTCGCCGAAACAGATGTGCATTCAACACCCCGGCCGTCATATGCGTATTGATGCAATGGCTGAGCGCGGGCGCCTCTGCAATCCCGACTATTCGATGGTCCCGCCAAATGTTCCGGGTTTCCCGATATAGGCCAGCAGTCCCTCCACCAGCACATCGAAGCTGGCGCGGCAGCGGGGTGTGGTCTTCAGGTTCTCGTGCATGACGACGAAGGTTTCGAGCGGCAGTTCGAATTCCGTCTCGAACAGCCGGACGATGTCGGGATCGCGCCTGGCGAGCGCCACCTGGCAGACGCCGATGCCGAAGCCGGCGCGGATCGCCGCCAGCTGCGCCAGGTTACTGTCCGCCCGGAACGAGGGACGCATCAGCTCGATCAGCGGGACACGCTTGCGGATTGCCCGCACGAAGGCGCTTTCCCGGTCGAAGCCGATGGTGCGGTGGTGGAGCAGGTCCTCCAGCTTTTCCGGGAACCCGTGTTTGTCGAGATAGCGCCGGTGCGCGTGCAGCCCGAGCGGAATGCCGCCGATCCGGCGGGTGATCAGTGCGTCCTGTTCGGGCGCGACCATGCGCACGGCGATATCGGCCTCCTGCCGCAACAGGTCCTCGACGGCATCGGACAGGGAAAGCTCGATGACGAGGTCCGGGTGCCGGCCGTTGAGCGCGGCAAGCATCGGCGGCAGCACCTCGATGCCGATTACCTCGCTGGCGCTGATGCGCACCGTGCCACGCACGCCGCCGCCCTGTCCGGTCGCGGCCCTGAGCAGGGCGGCGGCGTTGGAGGCCAGCTGTTCGGCATGCGGCCTGAGCTCGGTTGCCGCTTCCGTCGGGATCAGCCCTTGCGGCGAGCGGATGAACAGCTGGAAGCCGATGATATCTTCCAGCGCATCGATATGCCTGCCGATGGTCGGCTGCGTCAGCCCGAGTTCGCGGGCGGCGGCAGACAGCGATCCCTCCTGCAGAACGGTCAGGAAGGTGCGGTAGAAATCCCAGCTCGGTTCGATTTTGTTCATCTATTTTTGTATATCAGGTAAATTATTTTCGGCAATTTCGTTTATCTGTAATTGCGCTCAGGATGATCTCCATCGAACACGGAGATCAGACATGACCGGCGAAACAAAACAGACAGTCCTTATCCTTGGCGCCACCGGCGGCATCGGCGGCGCGGTTGCCCGGACCCTTCAGGCACGCGGCTGGGCGATCCGCGCCCTGCATCGCGACGCAGCCAAGGTTTCTAGCAAGAGCCCCGACTACGAATGGGTACAGGGCGACGCAATGAAGGCCGGCGATGTGCTTGCGGCTGCGCAAGGCGCAAGCCTGATCGTTCACGCCGTCAACCCGGCCGGCTATCGCAACTGGGGCACGCTGGTCCTGCCGATGATCGACAATACGATCGCGGCGGCCAAGGCTGTCGGCGCCACGGTACTCCTGCCGGGCACGATCTACAATTTCGGCCCCGACGCCTTCCCGCTGCTGCATGAAAAATCGCCACAAAATCCGGTCACGGCAAAGGGAAAGATCCGCGCCGAGATGGAACACCGCCTTGAGGCTGCTTCGCAGGCAGGCGTGCGTGTCATCATTGTCAGGGCAGGGGATTTCTTCGGTCCGGGCGCTGCCAACAGCTGGTTCAGCCAAGGACTTGTCACGCCCGGAAAGCCGGTCACCACCGTCACCTATCCCGGCAGGAAGGGTACCGGCCATCAATGGGCCTATCTGCCCGACGTCGCCGAGACGATGGCGCGGCTGGTCGATCGCCGCGAAACGCTGGCGCCGTTTGCCGTCTATCACATGCAGGGTTTCTGGGACGAGGACGGCACACGGATGGTTGCCGCTATCCGCCGCGCCAGTGGCAACCCGGATATGAAGGTCAAGGCGTTTCCCTGGTGGATGATGCCGTTCGTCTCGCCCTTCGTGCCGTTGCTGAAGGAACTGCGAGAGATGCGCTATATCTGGCAGGAGCCCTTGCGCATGCCGAATGACCGGTTGATCGCCGCCATCGGTGCCGAACCGTGGACGCCGATCGACGAGGCGGTCAGGGCGTCGCTTGCCGATCTCGGCTGCCTGCCGCCGGAAACGGCGCTGCCGCAGCGGGCTCTGCCGCCGCCGCGCAACACAGAGACTGTCGAGGTCGCAGGATAGCTCAGTTCTTGAAGACGATACAGGCGCCGCCACCCTTGCGGATTTCAGTACACACCGCATCCGCCTCGGCCCGCGTCTGGCGGCCGATGCGGGCGGTGTAGCGCAGCCGGGTTCCGAAAGCCCTGTTGCGCTCCCGCTGAATCAGCGGCTTTTCGCTATTGAGCGGTGAGGGCATGCGGCTGACGGTGGCAAGGAACAGCCGCTCAGCCACGGATTTCTGGAAATGCGCCGAAAGTTGCGCTCCCCACGGTGCCCATGTGCCTTCTTCCTCGAATTCCACCTCCTTCAGGCGCCGCTTGCCGGCGAGCGCGGTGCAAGCGTCGTAGAACGACTTGTCCTTGTCGAGCCGCAGGTCGAGCGTTGCCGGCGGATTGTCCTTCCATTCCTCCACCGGATGGGCGGTGATGGCGAGTACATAGGCGCGGGTCTCGTCAGGCAGGTTGCCGGTCGCCAGAAATGTTCCAAGGCCGCCCTCTCCGGCATTGTAGGCGGCCGCGGCAAGGCCGAGGTTGCCGAAGCGGTCACGCAGCGCATCGAGATATTCCGCCGATTTCCCCAGCGCTTCCAGCGCATCGAAGCTGTTGGAGAGCCCGCGCAGCTTCGCGGTTGACGGAATGAACTGCGCGATGCCCTCGGCTCCTTTTGGGCTGACGGCATCCGGCCGGAACAGGCTTTCCTTCCAGATCAGTCGAGCGAAGAAATCGGGCGGCAGGGCGTTGGTTTCGGCGAAATGGCCAAGGGCGGTGCAGATATCGCGGCTGAAGCTGCGGGCACGGACGCAGAGCGTCGTACCGGCCGTTTCGGCGGAATACAGGCAGGACGGCGCGCGCCATTCCGGCTGGGCGAGGGCAGTTCCGGGGGCTGGGAACGTGGTGATGGCCAAAGCTGCGGCAAACAGCACCGTCAGCCACGTCCGATCGTGCCGCTGTCTTTGGTGTTTCATCCGCTGAGCGACCATCCGCCAAACATCTCGACGGTCCTTGATAGCATTGATGAAGCGGGACCGGGAGATGGTCTATGCCTGATCCGGCAAGGTCAGCTGCATGAAAGTCAGGTCGAGCCAGCGGCCGAACTTGGTGCCGACCTCCTTCATCTGACCGGTGATCACGAAGCCCAGCTTCTCGTGCAGCCGGATCGAGGCTTCGTTATTGGCTTCGATACCGGCAACCATCACATGCTTGCCGCAGGCGGCAGCGCGCTCGATCAGGGCCAGCATCAGCATCTTCCCGATGCCGCCGCCGCGCTGGTTCTTCTCGACATAGACCGAATGCTCGACCGTATGGCGGTAGCCGTCGAAAGCCCGCCAGTCGCCGAAGGAGGCATAGCCGGCAATCGTGCCGTCGTCGGCAACGGCCACCAGCACCGGATAGCCGAGACGCTTGCGATCAGCCAGCCAATTGGCACGGTTTGCAAGATCCACCTGCGTGTCGTTCCAGATCGCCGTCGTGTTCAGCACCGCATCATTGTAGATGTCGCGGATGGCGGGCAGGTCGGCGTCTTCGGCGTCACGCAGGTGCATAGGGTCTCTCCAGCAGTTTGCCGAAGCTCTATGCCGCGAAAGCCGCGTTGTACAGCCGGCAAATCATCCCTTGCCGGAAACGGGCCAAGTGCCGCTGGCAAGCTCCGCGGCGGCAATTTCCGCGACATGAAGCGCCGGTGCCGGATCGTCGCCATCCTCAAGTGACCACGCGGCGGAAAGTCCCGCATAGGCGACGAGCCAGCGTAGCAGCCGTTCCGGCGAAAGGCCTGATTCCCGTGCGACGATGGGAAGCCGGCGGCGCAGTCTTGCCGGGCCCTTCGCCGTCGCCGGGTCCGGATTGCAGAACAGGTTGGCATAGTCATAGCCGCGCTCTCCGAGCAGGCCCTTCGGGTCGATCGCCAGCCAGCCTCGGTCTTCGAAATCGAGGATATTGCCGTGGTGGATATCGCCATGCAGCACGCCGACCTCCCGGGGCACCGCAAGCAGCGCTTTTGCGACAGTGTCCGAGGTGCCAAACATGCCGCCGTGGGCCGAGGACGCCGATTCCAGCGCGCGGAACCGGATGTCGAGGGGAACAAGCTCGGGATAGGGTTTGGCGGGTGGCCTGTGAAGGATTTGAACGGTCCTGCAGATGATCCGGCTTGCCTCGTCATCTTCGCCGTTCATCGCCATGAACAGCAGCGAGCGCTTGCCTTCAGCCCGCTCCAGCAGGATCGCCTCACCGTCACGGGCATAGACCTTGGCGGCACCTTCGCCGTCCCACCACTGCATCAGCAAGCCGCCGCGCGTTTCCTCAGCGATGGTCGCAACCTTCAGCATGGCGGGCAGGGCCCGCCAGCGCACGGGGAGGAGGCGGCTGGAGTGGGTGACGACCGGCGCGCCGTCGGGCACGAGTGCCCATGCCTTCATGTAACGGTCAAACATCGCGCATCTTTCGGTCACAAAAAAAATCCCGCCCCGGTGAGGGGCGGGATACAGACTTAAACGATTCTCAGGCGACCTGCTGCTCAAGCACCGGATAGTCCGTGTAGCCCTTGGCACCGCCGCCGTAGAAGGTTGCCTGGTCCGGCGTGTTGAGCGGCGCATTGTCCTTCAGGCGCTGCACCAGGTCCGGATTGGCGATGAACGGCTTGCCGAAGGCGACGAGGTCGGTCTTGCCCTCAGCGACGGACTGGATGGCGAGTTCGCGGTCGTAGCCGTTATTGGTCATCCAGGCCGCTTCGCCGCCGGCCTTTTCATAGGCCTGGCGCAGCGCCTTGTAATCGAACGGCTTGTCGCCCTGCTGGAAATCGCGCGGGCCGCCGGTCGCACCCTCGATGACGTGGATGTAGGACAGCTTGTACTTGGCGAGGCCCTCGACGACATAGGTGAACAGCGTCTGCGCATCTGGATCGGACGAATCGTTGGCAGGCGTCACCGGCGAAATGCGGATGCCGGTGCGGCCTTCGCCGATTTCCTTAGTGATGACATCGACGACCTCGAACAGGAAGCGTGCGCGGTTTTCGATCGGGCCGCCATATGCGTCGGTGCGGACATTGGAGCCGGAACGCAGGAACTGGTCGATCAGGTAGCCGTTGGCCGCATGGATCTCGACACCGTCAAAACCGGCATCGATGGCTGCGCGGGCCGCCTTGCGATAGTCTTCGAGGATGCCCGGGATTTCGGAGATTTCGAGCGCGCGCGGTTCGGAGGTCTCGGCAAAGGTGCCGGTGCCGTCTTCGTTGATCAGATAGGTCTTCGACTTCGCCTGAATGGCGGAGGCCGACACCGGCTTGCCGCCGTTCGGCTGCAGCGAGGTGTGGGAGATCCGGCCGACATGCCACATCTGCACGACGATCTTGCCGCCAGCCTTGTGCACGGCGTCCGTCACCTTGCTCCAGCCGTCAAGCGCTTCCTTGGTATAGAGGCCGGGAACGTCGGC
>Ga0307515_10019407_pt1 | contig 12244 bp, 11 predicted proteins | sample 17_EM_MG_FD_194513 | JGI IMG/M metagenome (GOLD analysis project Ga0307515, IMG submission 194513) | Populus trichocarpa ectomycorrhiza microbial communities from riparian zone in the Pacific Northwest, United States - 17_EM | ecosystem: Host-associated > Plants > Roots > Unclassified | place...
AAGGCTATTAAGCATCCGGAGGCGGATTCGCTGTTTGTTTCTACGATTGCAATGGGTGACAAGGAGGGGACGGACGATACGGATGTGTACGAGGGACAGGTTGTTAGGACCGTGTGCTCGGGTCTTAATGGTCTGGTCCCTTTGGAGGAGATGCAGGGCCGCTATGTGGTGGTTGTTTGCAACTTGAAGCCGGTGAAGATGCGCGGCATTAAGAGCTGTGCCATGGTTCTTGCGGCATCACCACGCTTGAAGGAAGGAGAGGAGGATCATCACGCAGGACCTGTGGAGCTGGTGACGCCACCTGAGGGAAGCAAGGCCGGTGAGAGAGTTTTCTTTGAAGGATGGAAGGGAGAATCTGAAGGTGTCTTGAATCCTAAAAAGAAGGTGTGGGAGACGATTCAGCCCGGCTTTACCACGACGGCGGATTTGGCGGTGGGCTTTGATGCTGGTGTTGTCAAGGAGTTGAGTAAGGAGGGTGAGGAGCCGAAGACAGGCGTAGGAAAGCTAATTACCGAGAGTGGTGGCGTTTGTAAGGTTAAGAGCTTGACTGGAGCTGTTGTCAGGTAGATGCTGGCTAGCTCTTCCTCTTACACTTCACTAGCATAGATAGACATGAAGACAAAAGTACAAGTATCGCACACAATTCTCTAATTTTCTCACAACCTCAAAAGTTGTGCACTTTTCAACATATCCAAACATCAATTGGGGGTTTATATAAGTCTCTAAAAGCTTTTCCGAACCTTTGCAATGAGTGATATCCACCACATTCAACATATTAACCCGCTCATAAAACATAAATGCAAAATGCCCCCGCTATGCCCTATCCAACAAAAAAAAGATATTCTTGATAGATTCAAGAAATCACGGACGCCAGAGACGATGCATCATATTCCGTAATTCCATGCGCGTTCCCAAATCGCTCGATCGCTCGCTACTAGCTCAATTCGCAGAATGTGGGTATAAAAAAGCAGGGTTCGGATAGTCTGTCCGGTATATGTAGACTTAGAGACCGACGTCTCTTGATCTTTTGAAGATCAATTTTGGTGGGCTTTCCATTTCGCTCTCCGCGTCGTCGACTTCCATATTATCGTCCACCTCGAGATCCTTCATCGGTCCCATGCTCAATTCCTTTCTCATTAACGGTGCTTTGAGAACACGTCCCCTGCCTTCCTCCTCTAGCTGAGCAGACCTCAGTGTTGCGGTTGGATTCGCAACTTCTGTTGTTTTAAGCTTTTCCACCTCTTTCTCGGCTGACGTTTTCACTTCCTCCAGTTTTCGTTTGATGTTAGCGATCTCAGTGCTGCAGTCTCCATCTCGTAAGAACTGGTGGGCTGCATGCTCGCATTGCCCTTGGCACCATTCCAATCCTTTGTCCAATTCGTCGAAGATGTCTGGCTTGCTGTCCATTCCGGCCCTCCTGTATCCTTTCAACAGGCCAACGCTCAACGCTCCCCCCGACAGGTCTGCCCTATGTGGGAAATCCCTCAATGGACCCATCTGCCTCGTAGATACGTACTTCAGCTTCGGCAAGGCAAGTTCGTCTCCGCGATCTGAGTCCGCTGCAGCGATGCCTCCTGGACCACTTTGACCTGGTTTATTGACGGGGACGTGTTTTTGTGCCGCTAAAAGAGACCTATTATTCTTCAACATCGTATCTAATCCTTCATCGTCGTCGTCGTCATCATCGGCGTCCACCTCCAGCTCGGCCGCTCTACGCATCTCCGCCATTTTCGCCGCCATTTTTCCTTTCCGCATCGCATTCCGGCTCCCACTCACAAATTTCACCAGATCCTCAAAGGCTGTCTGTACCGCGCTGTCGTAATATACAATAATCATGGATCTAGTTCTGTATTTCGGTACTAATGACTCTGCCGAGGCAAGAGATTCGGTCTTCCGTTTTCGTATAACGGCAGCGGAGGGTCGGGACTGTGTCGGAGGTGTTGGCTGAGAGGACTGTCGCGCCAACCCTGCGCCAGGAGATGGTCGTGGATTTGAACTGGCTTTGGGGGGAGGTGGGGAACCCAGTGCAGCTTGTCGGGCGGCCGCAGAGGAGCTTGGTCGAAGGCCTGCAGAGCTATTTTCGTGCGGCTTTGGCGTATCGAAAGGATTCATCGGAATATCGACTCCGTTCTCTTCATCATTAGAGCTAAAAGGGTTCTCATTGCCATCTTTTGGTCGCAAGGACTCGGTCGAGCCTTTGTTTTTCAGTGATCGGGCTGGTGGGCGTTCCTTTTCTGTCAATCGAGCGAGCTCAATCTGCCGGTTGGCAATTTGCCCATTGAGTTCATCGAGACGGGCGTTCCAATCCGGTATTGACTTACATAACGTGATCAGGGCGTCTGAAGTCGAGAAATTCGTCGCCATTGTGAGAGGGGTCGGTGAGGTCAGACAGGAGGGGCGGAGGAGGCAGGAAGGGGTCGTAAGCGGAGAGACTCGTCGCGAGAGTAGAAAAGCGCATTGAAAGGTGATGCAGACGGGGACGGCAGATGAGAGGCCTTAGTGAAGCTTCATGTTGAGGAAGAAACACAAAGTTCGGCGACCGCGTGCTCGAGACGCTCGAGGGGAGATCGGTGTCGGTTGTCCAGGATTGTCGGAGGCTAGCTCGAAGATCGACACCAGTTCGTTGGCATAAGATAGTGGCAGATCTGGCTCGAAATAATCAAACAATGCCGGCGCTGCCAATGGGGGGGGAGGTGGGGTCCTGCTGTCGTCTGCGGTGACCCAATAAATGCCGGGAACAGGCTGTCAGAGGTACATTGGCTATGCTCCTGAATCGTGGTCGAATACGAGTAGACGAGGTAGAGATTTATTTGTACGAAGTACCCGTGATGTAGATTGCAGTGAAGTGTGTGGGACGTGTCGGGGGCTCCGCAGCTTAAAGACTGCGGGTTGCTAGTGGCCGCGGGTGTCTTCGAGTCCACAAGCTCCCGGGCGTTGCACTGGATGTCGGGATCCTGGATAAGGGAAAGGGTAAGGTTATTTGCCAGGCCAGGCCAGGCAATAATAGATGCGCGGGGACCTTTTTGGCGATGGAGAAACACGCAGCGGCGGTGGGCGACTTGGCCTTGACTGCTTCAGCTTCAAGCAGGCCAGGCTCGGCTCGGCTGACCGCGGTACTCGATGTGCTTGTTCTGACTTCGGAGGGACGCGGTCACAGAGTACAGACTCACAGACTCAGTCTCACAGAGCAGCGAGCGTGGACGTCTTGCCTGGTCTGGTCTTGTCTGGTCTTGTCTGGTCTTGTCTTGTCAGCTCGGCCACTCCTGCTTTCTCCTTGGATGCCCAATTGGTGGCATCGTACGAGCCGGGATTCCGTTGGTGTGATTGGACCAGTCGTTTTCGGTATGCACCTGGTGCGCTGCGATCTCAAACGTTTCTCAGTCCCCTCCCATGCCTCATGCCATGCTGGCATGATGCTGCTGCAATAATGTTTAATTCCCTGAAGCCCGGCAGTTCACCAGTCCACCAGGTGGTCGAGGTACCAGCTCGCCTATTTCAAAGAACAAATCTCTTTTTCCAGGCGTACATTTTCAACGCATTTGGCAGCCAGGCGGTTAGCATGCATGTTCTCAATTCTGGTGACTCTCGTTGAGTGGTGCACTGGTGTGCGCTGCGGGCGATGTTGAGTGAGGGGGTCACAATTTCGGGTTCCACCCTGCAGAGCTGCTGCTGTGACGAGTCAAGGTACAGTACACCTGGTCGTCGCCATTATTGCCGGCCCTCTCAAGCTGCATCCGCAATTCCGCATAGACATCCTTCCGGGTAAGTCACCAATACGACGACTGCTGTACAAGCATCATGGGCCGGCCGAGAGCCATGATATCTTCTCTATTATTCGCCATCTTCGCCGCGTACCGTCGATGTTCGTCTATCCGAAGCGGAAGCTCGGGGTCGTCTGTCAGCTCAAATAACGGACCGGTTGGCGGCACCCACGAAGAGTACTGTCCTGTCTCCGTTTTATCTGGTGCTGCCGTGGCTCTTGGCTTCAATCCGATCGTCGCCTGCCCCCACGGTGGATGAATGCAGAGATACAAGATACACGCACATCTCAAGGACGCAAAAGCGGGGCGGGAGGTCTTGCTTCACCTCTGTATCTCACCGCAATACTGCACTGCCAACATGGAAGTCATCTGGTTCAAGAAGCAGTTCATCCTTTTTGCCGCATTCTTCGATGGTACCCTCTGCACGGAGATAACTCATCCTTCTCGAACCCCCCACGAACCAGAAGCCACAAAAGTGCCATTTCATAAGGGCTCAAACGGCTCCCAGCCCCCTTGGCAAGCCCCTCCTGCGCCAGCATGCGGGATGGACCTCACCCAGGTCACCACACCCTCACACCGCGTGGTCAAATTTATTTCCTCATTCAAACAAAAGCAATCCTTCCCTGCCTGGCATACGCCTCGTCACTCATGGCACGGAAATGAACCCGAACTCCTGATAGACGAGCTGGGAGTTCCAACTGGACATCCAGTCTAAAGGTACTGCTATGAGAGATCCTACAAACATGCTTTGCGAAACGCATCGAACATATTGCACGAACGTAAGCACACAGACAAGCTTTGCACAGGTGTAATAAGCTGTCCAATCGCAAGCGCAAATAGCTCTTGCATGTGGCACATTGGCAATTGAACACTCATCTTGCGCGGGCCACTCACATGTCGTCAAAGCGTAGGGCTCTGAGCTCCCCACTACGGGGAAGCTCCTCACCAGATCCGGTCTGAGATTGAAAAGAGCCTCTGACGCCTTCGAAGGTTTCGAGAACGCCAAATAGAAGCCGATGTGAGGGAAACAAAATTAACGACATGGGGTGGAGATAACATGTGAACTTGATCCTGGTGAAAAACGTGCTTTCAAAGAGGAGGCGCAGGCGCTCGGACTTTTGCTCGGGGAGCAAGAGTCAAGGAATATTGGGTAAATTGGATGGTATAAATAAAGCATCACGGCACACGGCGGTCACAATGTGGGCTCAGGCCTTGAAGTGGAGGCGAATACGATCAAGTACGAATTGTCACGGCAACCCTTGGTCTTCCTTCTCCACCAGTTTGTAACACTTCTATCTTGCAGACGTGGCAGAAACAACATCTCCTGCAAATAACATCATGGCCAAAGCTCTTCAACTTTCCATTTACCGACTACTTTACCCCGCGGAGTCTCGCCGCCATTCGGTCCGACGAAGGTGTACTTCCACCGCCGAGACTTGTCGGGGACGCTCAAATCGACCTGCTCAACCTCATCGGGCTTGATGATGATGACCCTAAAATTCCTCCTCGCAACCTCATCCTGTAGATCATTAACCTGCTGTCCCAATCCCAAGTTCTTATCACTCGGCGGAATCGAAACAGGAGAACCAGGGACAGGATTTCTGAAAGTACCCCTCATGCCGGGACTCAGATTGCCAAAGTGAGCGGTGAGCTCTGTGCCCCAGCTCCAGCTGTCCTTCCCCTCCTCCTTCACGACCCGCATCCTCTCTCCAACCTTAGTCTTCACGGTCCTCGTCCCGCTGGACTCCTCTCCAGAACCCTCGATATCTTGACCAACGATATATGCATCCCCTCTGATCCTCCATTGTGTCATCACATCCTTCACCCAAAACACAGCTTCAACAGGTCCACCTCCCCCACTTCCCTGGCTCTGAGAAACATCGCCATGACCAGGTGAACTAGCAAATATCTCTGGAACCTTCGCCATCCTCACATCGGTTGTCATAGTCAAGAGATCGCTCTCGTAGACTCGGTCATTTTTCGGTGCCTCGTTGTGCTTGTTCTCGGGCAGCTCTGCCCACATCCCCCGATAAATGCAGGTTCTAGCTCGCGGGACATATAGGACTGGCGAGTCTTTGGATTCTGCTGGGTGGAGAGACGTGAAGACGAATTCGGGAGAGTCCAGCTTGGAGAGATGGGAGCAGAAGAGTGGCCGCCATGGCGCGACGCCGGCGCTCGACGGGGTCTTCGAGGACGTTGACATTGTGCGAGCGATTCGCACGAGACGGGCGCTGGCTGAGGAAGCTATCGTGTCTATAAGTATCGATTAATCTTGTCGTGATGTGTGTAAACAAAGCCTCTGCAACTCGCTTTCCCAAGTCGGATGTTCAAGAACAGAAGAGAGTTGTGGATTGGAATCCATGACGATGACATGAGGAAGCGCGAGGCTGACACAGCCTCGTGCGCCACCAATGACAGCCGAGTTCTGCGGACCCACCTCCGCAAGGCTGGGCGTACTTTGACCTCTCTCCCCTTTTTGAATCGCCTCGACTCCTCTCGCTTCTTTTGCTCAAACTACTTGGAAATCGTGGTTGCCTCTCCCGCGAGAACCTAATAATATCTGGTCTCGGCCCCGGGTCAATATCTACCGAGTGAGAGGTTATTTTGACAACGGCTAAAAATGATCAACAGCACCCCTCACTCACCAACCTGGGGTAATACAAATCTCCTGAACCAGCCCCGTTCCTGGAGACATTATGCCTCCAATGAAATCCCGAGGCGCAAAGAAGCGTCCAATCCCCGATATTTGCATCCAATCAAGCGATAGGGAGCACAGGACCTGCAGCCTGAGATCATCAACGTCTGGGGTATGTGGATGTGGAGCTCTCAGGAGGAAGATGTTTTCTGTTGTACTGAAGTTATGGATAGCTCTTGTTCTGACGTCTCCCACTGTTTCTCGTTGATTTCTTACGCGCCTTTCTTTTGATCCTCCTCTTTAAGTACTCTTCGTCCGAATAGCGAGCTCGTGCTGTAAGAATCGCCCAGTTTTCAACGACCATCCGCGCTTTTAAATCCACTCAATTGAGAGACAACCACAAGTATGCGGTCAACAATCGTCTCAGCGCTCCTCGCTGCCAGCTTTACACTTTCAGCTGCGAATTCTTGGGGACCCTGGGGATCACCACCGACCGGCCCATCCAACAATGGCAAGACTTGCACAGTTCGGGCTCTAGGCAATAAAAAGGATGACACCCGGCAAATCCTAGACGCGTTTAAAGATTGCAACAATGGTGGAACTGTCGTTTTCCCCGAAGGCCAGAATTACTGGATTGCTACGAAGTTGAACCCCGTTATCTCCGATGTCACGGTCGAGTGGAAAGGTGTCTGGACGGCATGGATTCTTTCCAAAAGAACATAGATAGGGTTTGCTAAGAAGTAATGCAGTTTTCAGACGATCTCAGCTACTGGCGAAACAACTCCTACCCCATTGCCTTCCAAAATCACCACGCTGGGTTCATTATCACTGGAGAGAGGATACATATCAATGGCTACGGCACTGGTGGAATTTATGGGAACGGGAATGCGTGGTATAATGCCGAAGAAGCAAATACACAGCCGGGGAGGCCGATGCCTTTTGTCTTTTGGAACGTGAGCGATGTGTTCGTCGAGCACTGTAAGTCTTCAGTTGTTCCGTGAAGAGAACTGCCAGCTCACACATGTAGTTTATGTGAAGGACCCTCCGCTTTGGTCTTTGAATATTATGAACGGAAAGAACATGTGGTTCGACGATATCCTCTGCAACGCAACAGCTGTCAACGCTCCATTTGGCACAAACTGGGTGCAGAACACAGACGGCTTCGACACCATGGACGCCTACAACGTCATGCTGACGAACATGGTCTACCAAGGCGGCGATGATTGCATAGCCATCAAGCCAAGATCCTACAATATCTTCGTCCAGAATGTACCTCACCTCCCCCACCATCTCTGGGTCTTTGCTGATCTGGAACAGATTACCTGCCATGGCGGAAACGGCATCGCAATCGGAAGTCTTGGTCAATACCTGGAAGACAGTTCTGTCGTCAACGTTCTGGTAAAGGATGCCCAGATCCTCACTCACAATAACGATATGCATAACTCGGCGTACATAAAGACCTGGGTTGGGGCTCTGGTTCCTCAGTCTGGGTACGAGAGTGCCGGCCTGCCTCGTGGCGGTGGATGGCGAGTCCCCTCCCCTTCCAATTCTCAAGCTGCCCAACTCGGTCTTGCCTTCTCTCATGACTTTCATAAATGCCGAGAGCTGATGAACACTCAGGGGCGTGGTGCAAAACATCCGCTTCGAGAACTTCCACCTCGTGGGTCCCGCCATCGGACCAGATATCACCCAAGACTCGGGCAACAACGGCTCCTTTTCCGGCACCTCAAAGATGGAGATTTCAAACATCGCCTACGTGAACTTCACAGGCTACCTGGCTGGTGCGAAAGGTAATCGTACCGCGGCGATCAGTTGCAGTAAAGTAAATCCGTGCTATAATATTGCGTTGAAGGGGATCGAGTTGGCGCCGAGTGTTAATGCGAGTATTCAGACGCAGGCGGTGGGGACTTGTGCTTATGTTGCGAGTGGTGGGGTTAGTGGGTTGAGTGGGAGTAGGTGCTAGAAGGCGACTTGCGAGGGGAATGGCTGTGGAATGAATTGGATATAAAGTAATGTTTACCTATGATCATCTCTGTGTAGCTTAAATGTACATCGCATCGGTGGTACAATGTCCAAAGCTGAGAAGGAGTAATCATTGCCCTTTTACACCTTGGGACAATTTGACAGCGGCTATAGTTTTCAGCTTCTCTTTCAGCTCAACTTTCCAATTCGTTGCTGTTTCTTTCATCACAAGTACTATCAGATTGAATTTTGCTGTCAGTTAAGCAAGCGCTGTCACATAGCAGCTTTTCATGAAACGGATGGATTATTCACCTCCTTGCAGGGCAAATCACTCAAATCCATGGAAGAATTGTCCCTCCACTTTCTTGCACAATCAAGTAAGAACCATAGTGCATGCAATCTTGGCAGCTCGCAAAGCTAAAGGAGGAGAATGGCGTTCGAGAAATGGTGAGGCGTCGCGACCGTCCTCAGCGTTTCTTAAATACTCGTTTCTTCAGCGGGTGAACATCGGTTGTACCCCTCCGAGTTCACATATTGTTGTTCGATCACTGTTCCTGCCGTTTTAGAAAACACTTGGCGCAGCCAAGGAGCCCATAATGTACAAAATCGGGCTATGATAAAACGCTACCCGCAATATTATCTTGCATCCTAGATATCCTTTTCCAGGTATGCAGAAACCCGGCCCACCCGACGACAAGCCATTGTTTGACTTGTAGGCTGGACATTCATTTCCTGTCACTCTTTGTGGTCTGCTATGAGACTTCTCTCTTTCAGGAACTAGCACACCTTGCCGCCATATCAGCCTCCTTACCTTCCGTCCCAAGCTTTGTAAACTGTACCTTTGTTGTCAATAAAGCAAGCGCTGTCACCTCTTGTCATGGGCAGTGCCAAAGAAGAGAAAGGAGTACTCGACACCTTGCCATGCATGCCAGTCGATAGACAGAAGCACCTTCGTGCAAGAATGTGGAATACAAGTCTACCAAGCTCCATACGCACCGGGATAGCTCCAAGGGACAGAGGTTTCTGGAAAGGTTTGTCGGTTGTTTCGATTGGGAGGTCCCTCCCTGTTGACACCTACGAAGTAAGTTCTTGCCAAGTCATTCATTCTTCAAATTCCTTAGAGCTAACAACCAATTCAGACAACAATATTTAATATGTTTCTAATTCCACTACATGTCGATCCTCTATAGCTCCTCGTTATTCATTGTGGATTAGCTAATGTATGGCACAGGATCAAGAACCAAGCAAATGGTTTGTATGGATATGGTATGGGCAAGCTCTGTGGATGGGACTAATATTCTGTGCTACCCTTATCATGGTAGTACCAACTAGGCTTAGATTATAGTTCTTGTTATAATAAAAATTAGGAAAAGTTGATTTGGGGTTTGTTTTTAAGTTCATATGGATTTAGGTTTTACCTTATGGGTCCTAAATTCCTGCCCCAAATAGTCAAACATATCTCATGAGTAATACAAAGCAGCGTTCTTGTCTTGATATTTTCTAATAGTAATTGATTTATAACTATCTTCTGAGAAATCCAGTCCCATCAGGTGTGAAAAGTCCCCATGCACGTGACCATTTATACCCCCCTATATTTTTCTTGGCTTAGTACTGGTGGACGATTGAATTTCGCTGCATGTGACCAAATCCTCTCAATATCCCGGAAGACTACTGCTTCCTTTCGCCAGTGGATATTGAAAAGGGCATGCTGACAGCGATCTCGTCTCAAGATGCATTCGGGAATCACCGGAGCCTGCTCAGCCTGCTGTAAACAGACGGCGCCATGTCTCAGCCTCATGGTTTATTTTTGGGGTCATTCGAAGACCACCTCTTCCACGAAATTCTGAGCTTCAGCCCACTCGAATCCAGATGCTCTTGAATTCTATCTATACGGCCACCGTCCTCTCGTCATTTGAACAGTTGATAGAGAGGTTAGTAGTTTCTTAAGCCTCACACTATCATATTTTTTAGGTCAACTAGCCTCACGCCACTGCACGATAGAGCGCTCCCAAGCAGTCTTTTGACTTGCCTGCCCCAATACTGCTTCAGCAAGAGCCAGGCGAGGTACAATTTTCGTCTCGCCGGTGATCTACCCTGGAATCTAACGAGAACAGGCACTTGGTGAAACTCCAGACGCCTGCGGCTTCGAGCGACAAGATTGACAAGGAACAGAAACGCTGGAAGTCGATGAAACAGGGCAAGCCTCCGTTGGGGAATCCCAAGTCTCGCCGCAGCAAGGGCACAACAAGGACCATATCTACCGCGATCTCCAGGACTTCAACCAGATTCGCCTTCTGCACTTGCAACCGAGGTCGGGAAGTGAGAAGATTGAGTGCACCATCGAGCTCGCGAAGTTCTCCAAAAAGCCAGAATACGAGGCCCTCTCATATATGTGGGGTCCGGCGAATCCCCTACACTCGATACTTATCGACGGAGCTAATTTCGAGGTCCGGGAAAATCTCTGGCTGGCACTGCAACATTTACGATTAGAGTCCGAGTCAAGAGTACTATGGATCGACGCTATATGTATCAATCAATTGAATATTCATGAACGCAGTCATCAAGTTGCTCAAATGGCCCAGATTTACCAGGAAGCAACAAGGGTCGTTGTATGGCTAGGAGCTCCGGACTCATCAAGTGCAATTGCTTTCGAGCTCCTTTCTTCGCCCTCGAAGTGGACCGCTTTCATCCAACCGTCGAATGATCTAGAGGTGCTCTCTCGAGAAAATCGGCAACTCTCTGCTCTCCATTCCCTTCTTAGTCGAGAGTATTGGAAGAGACTTTGGATTATCCAGGAATTCTTAATGGCCCAAAAATTCGTGCTCCAGTGTGGCAATGATCTATGTCCTCAATTTCGCGTATCCTGGTTGTTTCAGCTATTAAAGGGCAGACCAAAGGTATCTGAACAAACCCCAAACGTCCGGGAGGTCCAGGAACGACTCAGCTTCTTGCGCGCTATTCTCAGCTCTACACCAGTACGGCTCGTACTTCGACGAGGCATGGAAGAAAGCGTAAAGCTAACAAGGTCAAGACCAGGACCCGTCCCCTTGGAGCCTCTATATAACCTCTTCGAAAACTATAACAGTGCCCAATGCGAAGACCCGCGAGATAGAATTCTCGGTCTTCGTAGCCTGGCCCACGATTGTTGCAAGGAAGCTGTTCCAGTACAGTACTCCTTAGGTTGGGAAGGCACCCTTTGGAATCTTCTTCGCCACCAAATCTCTCACCATCCTTGGGTGCCCCGGGAAGATGTGAATTGGAGCCCTCCAAAGTCGGTGGTAGCCAAAATTCATGAAATCTATCGCCAGAGTGAGGAGATCTCGCATTACTCCACTAACAATAACTCTGCCGAGTTGTTCAAAGCTGCACTTAATGAAGTTGCGAGATCCATTCGATATACTACGTCTGAACATTCTCCAGTTGTGCTTCGTGGCTATGTGAGAGGCCGTATACGCTATCTCGGTGATTGGCTAGATTATCCCAGGCGGAGGGAGTGGGGTCTCTTACCGCGAAATTTCACAGCGATGATGAAAATACAATTGAAGTATATTTTCGACCAATATACCTTTGAGGACCAACGTTTGTCAACAGGAGTGAGTGATCGACTTAGTCAGCCTTTTGGACGGGGTAACAAACGCCGATTTCAGAAGTATTTCTCCTCTGATGATGATTTTGAGGGTTTGGTAACTGGGAAGGCTACAAGTCTCGACGACAGCACGTTATCTGACGGCCCCATCAACTACCAGGGTAGTGGGATTTGGACAGCACAACAATGCCCCGGGACCATAGAGAAAGAACTCAACTGGCTTCTGGCTGCTGTTCACGAAGCTTCCCCAAATTGTCCCAATAAGTGGTTGGCTATTGAAGAGAACGGCTTAGCATTCTT
>Ga0307515_10019408_pt1 | contig 12243 bp, 6 predicted proteins | sample 17_EM_MG_FD_194513 | JGI IMG/M metagenome (GOLD analysis project Ga0307515, IMG submission 194513) | Populus trichocarpa ectomycorrhiza microbial communities from riparian zone in the Pacific Northwest, United States - 17_EM | ecosystem: Host-associated > Plants > Roots > Unclassified | place...
GAAAACTCGAAATACCAATGAAATGCACATAAATTTTGTTCTTACCTGGCTACTTGTAGAGAGTCCAACATCATAAACCATGGTGACACCAGTCTTGAAAAGTCCAGATGATCGCTCAGAACCAGGTCCAGGTTTGATCAAGTCTTCGTCATAAAATGCAAAGAGGTATGTATCCACTGATTCTCCTGGCATGAGTGGAGTGCCCACCAACGATCGAAGGTGTGCAATCAAATTGCCATTGTAAGCCTTGGCATTCTCAATGCTTGGCCCTACTTCGTTGTCATCTCCTTTATATGGCCATCCAGTCTCAGCCACCACAATCTCAACATTCTTAAATCCCATAGAATTCAGTGCAGAATAAACTGCATCCACCTGCAATTGATTAAACCACTTGTCAGTAGCATTTTTATTAGATCATCTATTGATACAGAATTTTCGCACTTGCAATTTGATTTACTCTCACCTGAGCATCGAACATGTTCATGTACTTGATCTTAGTGTTTCCATCCATTCGTCCTGCATTCGGCTGGAAAAGGCAAAAAGCAAGAGTCTCAGGCCTTGTATCGCTTCTGTAGGCAAAGTAAGGGTAGGGATTGATTGCGAAAGGCGAACCATTCGCACTATTAAACTCCAACAAGCCCTTCATCAGATCCCCATAACTTGGATCAAAGCTTCCAGAAGAAGGTGGCTCAGACTGCTTAAGCACTCCCATCGAATGAACTGTGGAGACCTTAATTTTACCCCCGAGCGATGCATCATTTAGAGCATTCTGTACATTTTGCATTGCTGGTAAGAGCTTGTTCATGAGATTCTGGTCATTGGAAGTCATGACCTCGTTGCCAACAGTGATGAGGATGATATTGCTAGCTGGATAGAAGGGAAGCACGTTTGTGTTGATCCAGCTCTTGGCAAAATTGGGATCAGAGGCTAGTCCTGGAATGTCGCCATTTGCAGTGCCGATAACAATTCCAATTCCGGTGTTGGCTAAGGCTTTGATTATGGCGGGGTCCGATCCATATAATCGGACCTTTTGGATTGAAGAAGCTTTGCGGTGGATGATGGTGGTGAAAGGTTGTCCGCAACTGGGCCATAGTTTATACCGATGAATGATTGCGAGTCTGCACATAAAACAGCAAAATTTAAAGCAGATGATCAAACATCAATTTTTAAACGACAAAACAGAACACCAACATTTTTTGTTTTCAAAGACTGAAATGAAGACAGCTCAGTTAAGGTAAATTCTGTAGAAATGGAAGGAGGTAATTAAAATAGAAAGAGACGCAAACTTACTTGCGATTTTTACAGTCTGTAAGAAGGAAAGGAGTAGGAAAGCAACAGTATAAGGAAGCACCACCATGGCTCAGGAGGAGCGGTTTCTATTCTGCATTTTTTTTGAAACTGGAGTGGGCATTAAATATAGAATATGCTACAAGTCGAGGGCAGAAGCTTAAAGATGACTTCGGGTGGTGAAGCTTCAAATAGGGGTACTTGTAACGTATACGTAGGTTTCTCTTTTCAGTTTTATTGCATATTAATTTAGTTTTTTATAAAAACATTAATTATTCTGTTCATTAATTTTTTTCTATTGCCTTGGTTAATCCTATATATTCGAATCTTATACATAACTATGAAAATTACCTCCAATTTGGATTTATTTTTTTGGTACAAACATGCGCACCTGGGCATTTCCCCTATTGGGAAATGGCATACAAGTTGGCACAACAATTATGCAAGTGGCGCACACATCGGTCTACTTTTCTTTTTAACCCAGCAGTCTATGACTAGTAGAAGAGGATGGTCCGACAAATGCTAGCTGGGCTCAGCAGTGGAGACCTCGGTGCTGCAAACAGGACAGACCTGCAGTCATAAGGAAAATATTAAGCAATAGATTCATACTATCCTTCAAACTGTAATTACAAAAATATGTTGTTGGTCTAAAGCAAGATCCCTTAAACAAATGATTGGCGCCCTTGAACATATGGTTTGTTCCAATTCTTTACGTGTATGATTGAAAAGGAAAAGGTTTATTTTCAATCAATTGTTTATGCAATAGGATTTATTCCCAATCACCTGTTCAATATATTTATTTGATTCATATGACAATAATTTTGTGTTGTAGCGTACAGGTTTCTAAATCTAGAGGTCAATATCTACGTTGTGCCCACGTATTAGTAAGTTCAGATAAAGGAAAATTGTGCATGTTTATTTCTACAGAGAAGCTTTGAAACTTGGAAGGAGAACTTGTCTTCAAAGAATTTATAAGAAGATGCGATGGTTGTGACAATGCTTAGTGTTAGTTGTTAGGAACACGTTAACAAGCTAGCTTTGAAGTGTTTGTAGTCGCACCATAACTTTCCAAGGACTTGGATCGATTTGAGTTCTCTGCCTTTCCCTCTTGTTTTCCACATAACCAAAAGGCAGGTTATGGTCCTAAGAAAAAAAAACAACTGCAAATTATTATACATAAAGCTAAAAGATGTGAGGAAAGTTTTATTTATAAAGATTCATTGTATCGTGGATTGGAATAGTATTAGCAAAAGTCATGTTCATCAAGACTCATGGCATTGTGGATTGGAGCAGTGTAATGACAGAGATGCTCTTGCCACAGAGAGGTGCAAAGACTGTAGGGGGAGGGTGGGATTGTCTTTTTTATTGGGATGTATTTGGCATTAAAGACATGGTTTGGAAGAAAACGGTCAGTGCAAATTTTGGTGGAGCATAATGGGGGTGCAGGCCTTAGGCTACAGACATCTAGCGCTAGGTTGTCATGTCCTTCCACAGAAAGTTCCAAAGGCTGCAAGGGGGTGGGGTTGTGCCCCAGACTGTAGACACCTAATGTTGGGTTGTCATGCCTTGGGTGCTAGGGTCAGACACACGCACCTGGTTGCAGACCCAGGCAAGCAGGTCTGTAGAACCGCACGCCTGGGGCCTAAAGTGTTGTTGGGTCATTGCAGCATGACCTAATGGTGTTGGGTCCTGCTTACACCAGGACCCAATCGCGTTAGGTCTTCCTGAGCCCATTAGAGTTGGGTCCTACCCCTAGTAGGACCCAAGACTTTAATTTTTTTTTTTCTTTTTCATACGGTAAAGAGCACATAAATAGATGATAATTTTTTTATATTGTACAAAACTTGGGTGGTGATTTTTTTTTTCATTTGAGGTTGGGTTGAATTTTCTTATTAAAACATATTTGTTTTTTCAAAATAAAAGCATTCAGAAAAATTATAATTCTAATATTTTCATATTAAAGTTGATGGAGCTCTAAATAAACTTTTTATTCACATAATATAGTATTATATAATAGAATTTTTTGACAAAAAATTTTTTCTTTACTTCAAATTAAGATTTTTATTTTATTTTTTCTCTTGAATTTTTTTTTTAAATAAAAGCATTCGGAAAAATTATAATTCTAATATTGTCATATTAAAGTTGATGGAGCTCTAAATAAATTTTTTATTCACATAATATACTTTATATATTTGTATTATATAAGAGAATTTTTTTAACAATAAAATCCATTAAAAAATTCATAAATACTATATTATAATATTATTTTGGGTCAACGTTGTGGGGTCGTTCTACCAAACATGATTTAATGATGCTAGGTCTTGCTGCCCAGCAAGACCCAACATTGTTGGGTTCTTCTGCCAAGCATGACCCAATAATGCTGGGCCTAGATGGATACCCAGCTGCTTGGTCATTCTGCCAAGCATGACCCAATGATGTTGGGCCTTGCTGCCCAGCAGCGTTAGGCCCAGATGGATACCCAGTTGTTGGGTCCTTCTGCCAAGACCCAAGTTTATTAGGCTTGGCTTTGCCGTCGAACCCAATGATGGTGGGTATGGGTGTCCAGTAGGCCCCAGCAGCGGTGGGCCCAGCTAAAGTAGGACCAATTAAAGTGGGGCCCTACTTCACTAGGACCCAGCAGAGGTGGATCCAGCTGCCAGCAGGATACACTGCTGCTAGGTATTGCTAACAGCAGGATCCGCCACTGTTGTGTATTGCTGTCAGCAAGCCACAACAGCAGTGTCATACCCAAGTTTATTGGGCCTAGCTCTTCCGCCAGACCCAATAATGGTAGGTTTGGGTGACTAGCAGGCCCCAACAGTGATGGGCCCAGCTGAAGCAGGACCCACGAAAGTTGGGCCCTGCTTCCACCAGGACCTAGCACTAGGGGACCCAGTTGCCAGTAAGACCCACTACTGCTGGGTATTGTGTTAGTAGGACCCAGCAACGGTGGGGCCAGAGCTGCAAGTAGGGCCCCTTAAAGCTGGGTCATGCTGCCACCAGGACCTAGTAGCGTTGGTCGGGTCTGTTTCATTTGAAATTTGGGCCTACATTTGAGCCGGAGGAAACCAGTCCTGCCAGGTCAACCCGTAACTTGGGCAACCCGGCAAAAACCTGGTAGAGTCCCCTTTTTTGCGAATGTTTTTTCCTCCAACCTAGAGACCCCGCTTTTTTTATATTTTTCAATTACTTACTAATTCATTTCAAAGTTCACTATATAAATACTAGAATAATGTTTTATTTTAATTTTTTTTAGTAATATTCGCTTTGTTTATGCGAATTTGGTATTTTGTCTTCCCTTTAGTTTCTGCAAATCTGGTATTTCATCTTCCCTTTAGTTTCTACAACTTGGTATTTCATCTTCTCTTTAGTTTCTGCAACTTGGTATTTGCGTTCTATTTCTGCAATTGTTTTTATTTTTGAGTAATCATATAACTTCGAGAAGATATTTATTTAGTTTCTGCAATAACTGTTCAGTTTATGCAATTTGGTATTTTATTTTTCGCTACTTTTGCATTCTGATTCTCTGTAATTGTTGATTATGGCTACTGAAAGAGATGATTCGGTTCAGTCTATAAGTGTGGGGTTGGATGGGAAGAACTATTCGTATTGGAGTTATGTAAAGCAAAATTTCTTTAAGGGTAAAAAGATGTGGGAATATGTCAGTGGAACCTATGTGGTACCTAAGAATATTGAGGAAGGGAATGTTGCTTTGATAAATGCATGGGAAGCAAACAATGCAAAGATTATTACTTGGATTAACAATTTTGTTGAGCATTCCATATGTACGTAGTTGGCGAAGTATGAGACAGTAAATGAGGTTTGAGATCATCTACAAAGATTATTCACACAATCAAATTTTACAAAGCAGTATCAATTAGAGAATGACATACGAGCTTTTCACTAGAAGAATGTGCGTATTCAAGAGTTCTATTCTGCAATGACATATCTTTGAGATCAATTGACTTTTACAGAATCGATAAAATTAAAGGCATGAAATGCCTATATTGATCATAGGGAACAACAACGACTAATACAATTTTTAACAACACTTCGCAATGATTTTGAAGGACTCAGAAGTTCAATAAAAATAAAAATATTTATAACACAAATAATTATATTAAGAAACCCAAGAATATTTACAACACAAATAATAATATTTTTTATATTAAAACTTTGAATTATTACAAAAATAATAATATCACAACACAAATAATAATATCTTTGAGATGAATACGTTTAATTATAAGAAAAATAATAATATTTATAACACAAATAATTATATTAAGAAACCCAAGAATATTTACAACACAAATTATAATATTTTTTATATTAATACTTTGAATTATTATTAAAATAATAATATTGCAACACAAATAATAATATCTTTAAGATGAATACGTTGAATTATAAAATAAAAGTAATATTTATAACACAAATAATTATATTAAGAAACCCAAGAATATTTGTAACACAAATTATAATATTTTTTATATTAATACTTAGAATTTAATAAAAATAATAATATTAATAACACAAATAATAATATTTTCTATATGAATACTTAGATTTATAAGAAAAATAACAATATTTATAACACAATTCAAGATCCAAAAACATTGGGTCCTGCCCCAGGCCCCAAAAATATTGGGTCCTCACGCAGGACCCAAGCCATTTGGGTCTTGACCCAGGACCTAAGAGACTTCGGTCCTGCGGCAGGAGCTAAAAGCGTTGGGTCCTGACATCGGACCCAACAGAATTGGGTCCTCACAAAGGACCCAAGGGTAATCGGTTCATCACCCAAGAGAACTATAATAAAAATAATAATATTTTTACAACAAATAATAATATTTTTTCTATTAATACTTTCAATTATAATAAAAAATAAGTATATTTAGAAACCCAACAATATTTCAAACACAAATAATAATATTTATAACACAAATAATTATATTTAGAAACCCAACAATATTTATAACACAAATAATAATATTTTTTATATTAAAACTTTGACTTATTATAAAAATAATAATATTAGAACACAAATAATAATATCTTTGATTTAATACGTTGAATTATAAAAAAAAAAATATTTATAACACAAATAATTATAATAAGAAACCCGCAAATAATAATATCTTTAATATGAATACATTGAATTATAAAAAGAAAATAATATTTATAACAAAAATTATAATATTTTTTAGATGAATATTTAGAATTATAATAAAAATAATAATATTTATAACACAAATAATTATATTAAGAAACCCAAGAATATTTCTAACACAGATTATAATATTTTTTATATTAATACTTCGAATCAAAATAAAAATAAAAATACTTAAAAAATAAATAATAATATTTTTTATATGAATACTTGGAATTATAAGAAAAATAACAATATTCATAACACAACCCCAGACCCAAGAACACTGGGTCCTGTCTCGGGACCCAATGCTCTTGGGTCCTGCGTCCGGACCTAAGAGAAATGGATATTGCCGCAGGACCAAAGAGCATTGATTCTTGACCTAGGACCAAAGAGCATTGGGTCCTCACACAGGACCCAAGGCAAATTGGTTAAGCACCCAAGAGATTTATAATAAAAATAATAATATTTATACCACAAGTAATAATATTTGTTCTATTAATACTTTCAATTATAATAAAAATAATTATATTTAGATGAATATTTGTTCTATTAATACTTTCAATTAGGGGTGAGCAAAAAAACTGAAATCTGATTAAATCGAGAAAACTGAAAAAAATAATTGAAAAAACCGAACCATGAAAAAAAACCGATTAAAATTTTGAAAAAACCAACCGGTTCGGTTCGGTTTTAGTTTTATAAGCCTGAAACTAAAAAAACTGAACCGAACCCAAACAAACAAAAACCGGAAAAAAAACCGAGCCAAACCGGAAAAAAACCGAGCCAAACCAGAAAAAACCGAGTCAAACTTAAAAAACTGAGCCAAACCGGTTTGAACAGGTTTTTGTCCAAAAAATCGAACCGAACCAAAACCAGTCAGTTTGAACCGGTTTCGGTTTTTTTTTAATTCGGTTTGGTTTTTTTTTATAAAAACCGAACCGAACCGAAAATGATCACCCCTACTTTCAATTATACTTTCAATATTTCTAACACAAATAAAATATTTTTTAGATGAATATTTATAATTATAATAAAAATAATAATATTTATAACACAAATAATTATATATGAATAATTCCAAGAATATTTATAACACATATAATAATATTTTTTATATTAAAAATTTGAATTATTATAAAAATAATAATATTACAACACAAATAATAATATTGTTTTATTAAATAAAGAATATAGAACAAATTAAAAAGATATATATATATATATATATATATATTTAAAAACATATTAAAAGAAAAGGAAAAAAATTGTTTCAATAGAATTAAAATTATTACTCTCATAAGAGCATTGTTGACATATAATTAAATAAAAAAAAACATTTAATGACTCTCCACGACACGAGCTAATATCTTTTAATTTGTATTTATCTCTTAGTTTTTTTATTTAGTCTTTAATTATTGCTAACAACTTTTTTAATATTTATTAGTGTATATAATTATCAATTATTCTATTAGACATACATGTCAAATTTTAAGTTCATAATTAAAAAATATTATGTTAAAAATACTAAAAAACTTTAATAGTGTGATTTTTATGTTAGAAATTATTTTTATTTTATTTACAATGAAGCTTGGCTAAGTTCACTAGTTATTACAAAATAAACTAAAAGGTGTGGTCATTTCATTGTTCATCATTTACTATGCACTGTCTCACTTTCTCGTGAATTGGAACAATTCAGTTTCTCTAGATTTTCATTTTCAGCCTCGAAGTAACCTTTTTTCATTTAAGTGTATCATTTTGACCTCAAATTGAAATCTAATTAATTCTTACTTTTAAAAAATGATGAAATTAAAAGATAGAGAACCATGAAAAAGGCAGGGAATATAGGTGGTGACTTCAAACTTTGAATAAAAAATTTCAGTTTCATCACCCCTACTTTCCTGTTCATAAAAATTTAGTTTCTTTAGTTATTGAAAATTCAATTTTCATATAATTTTTTTATTTTTTTTATTTTTCAGTCCTTGGTTTATGAGAAGAGAAAAAGAGTCGCTAGATTTTAGTGTACAGAGAGAAAGTTGTTGTTTATACCTATCTCAACAACAAAAATAGTTGATCTTGGTGCCAATGACTTTCATTTGATAAGAAAATTTTGATTGTGGTTGTTTAGAACCTCAATATTTTCTAAAAAATCAAATCGAAGTCGAAGAATTTTTTTTACCCGGTTTTATTGTGTTTTTAGACCTTTTTTGGGTTTTCTAGGTTGATAAATTGATTTCTAGATGTTTTAAAGGTATTTACAAGGCAATTTTAGGTTAAAATGGGTTGCAATATGAGTTTTTAGGTAAAAAATACTTTACCATAATTTCTCAGCTACCACTATGGTGGCTGAAATTTGAGCGTCATTTAATTATTAGTTTTTCAAAAAGAGGTTGAATGACAAGTGATTTGCCCCTTAAAAAGATATATATATATAAATAAAATCAGGTCTTGGTGACTCGCCTAAGCTTGAAGGCCCACATGTTAAGGTTTTTTTTTGGCATTTTTGTTTTATTTTTTAAAACTTTATTATTTTATCTTTAGCTAAAAAAATAAATTTTAGAAAAAATTATTAAATCTAGCTGAGTCCATGATCTGGGTCACAGGTTTGACAAGTTAATCCATGACATCTGGGTCAATTTAATATATTGTTGTTTCAATATTTAAAAAAAAAACAAATATGCCACATTGAAAAAAAGCATTTATTTTATTTTGAAATTGTCTTTGCGATGTGTTTTGTTTTTCTTTTTCTTATGGAGTTAATTTATTCAAAATTGTTTTTTGTATGATTATCATGATCTCATGTTTCTTATCATGGATATAACAAGTTAACTTTGATTGACCCGAACTCCTTCAATATGTAACAATGTTAATGTTTTTTTATAGAAAAAAAGTCATCTTGCAAATTTGTTTTCCTTTATTTTTTGTCTTCCATTTTCAACTTTTAGTTTTTTTATTTAATATTATTTATCCTATACTCACGTAAAAATTTAAATTATTAAACCTAGTGGATTCATGGCTGTGATATCTCCAGGTATTAAGCAAAACCCTCTTCTAGTGTTTTTATTTTTTGAAGGATGCAGGATTATTAGCAAATTCATGGGTTTTTGTTTCTAATGTTGCGCAGTGCCTTAGAGACAGAGGTTCCAGCTAGAGGAAAAGCCCTTATCCCTACATATTTGAGCATTGCTAAATCTCACTTCATACCTTTTAATTTATGCTCGCAGAATGTTTGGTTTTGTTTCTAAAATTGAGTTCTGTTGTTTTAGCACCGAGATCGGGATTGGCATGGAAGCACTCGATTGATGTAGGTGCTGGAGTCATAGATGCTGATTACAGAGGCCATATTGGGGTTATCACTCTAATATTGATTTCGAGGCAATGTTTCTGTTTCTTGGTGTTTAAATTTAGCTAACAGATGGTGGACTAAGCAGTAAACGTTTTGGGTTCGGTGAAGAATTTCCTTTTGTTAATGAAGACACGAGTGTTTTATCATATTTCCTTTTTTTTTTTTATCTTTTTATTAACCACCCGCAACAAGGCTATATATATTTTATTGCTGTTTGCATGGATAAGAACGATAAAAGAAGCATCATAAGAAAATATTCACAATTCTACCAACAAAATTAGGGGTGAATATTTTCGATTCGGTTCGATTTTTACTTAAAAAACCAACCAAATCGATTTTTTTTTAATTCAGAACCAAAATCAAACTAAAACCGGTTCAAACCGACCATTTTTGTTTTAGTTTGGTTCGGTTAATAGAGGAAAAAAAAAATAGAAAAACCGATGCTATCAAGTTATGTTTCATGTGAAGGGTAAGTTGATGCCAACAAATGGAGAAGATGGATGATGAATTGATTGGTCTAAATGGCAAGGGTTTCAGTCGTGTACAAAGTGCAAAATAATGATCTAAATGATAAGAGGACCAACTCATAAAACACCCAAAACAACCCTGAAAAATCTATGAAATTAAGACTGTTTCTAATTAATTCAGATAGCAAAAATTAGGGCAAAATATCCCTAATGCACATCCTTTGGTGATGGTCGTATTACCATGCGCAAGAGGAAAAAACATTTTCTACTGTCTCTAAAAGGCTTTTATGCAAAAACATATAGCAAAAAACGTTTTCTATCTCTTCATCTTTTGTTTATAAATAATAATAATGAAGTATACAGTACGAAAGAGGGAAAGATAAAAATTTGGGGTCAAACGTTTTTTATTCCTTCATCTTTTGTTTATAAAGGCTTGAGTTTTGAATCTTTTGATCCAAAGAATCAAAGAATAATGAGAGAATTAGAGAAGGAAAGTGGTGAGAGAGGGACAATTTGAAAGACATTTGGGAGAGAGGGGGGCGACTGAGAGCTGAAGGATTGTGAAATTTAGTTTTAGGGTTTCCTTTTATAGTGGGTTTAAATGTTGGTTGAACCGGTTCGGTTCAATCGGTTTAATATTTCAAAAACTGAAACTGAACCGAACCGATTTTTTTCTTAGGCTTTTTAATCGGTTTATTCGGTTTTTTTTCTTAATTCGGTTTTTTCTGTTAAATTCTTTCCGGTTTTTTCAGTTTAATCAGTTTTTCGGTTTTTTTGTTCACCCCTAAATGAAATCTACCAAAATTGGAAGTTTTGAACCATGAGAGGTGTAGCTCAAATGATCAGGTGCTGAGTTTGCTTCCTAGAAGTCACCAGTTCGAGTCCCACAAACCTCAGGGCCACTGGAGACTTACATGGTCGTTAACTTTAGGGCCCGTGAGATTAGTTGAAGTACGCGCAAGCTGGCCCGGACACCCACGGTAATCTAAAAAAAATTGAGATTTCTAATACTCATAAGTATCAAATTTCTACCAAATGAGCCAGTTGGTCCAGATATAAAATATATTAAGAAGTCACAATATCGAATACGCAACACCTTTCCTCGTCCCATTATATCTAAAAAAAATTTAATAATAATACTCAATCAACAAATATCTTCTGAACTGATTTTCCAATTATTTTTTCTATTTACTTCTAAACAATAGAATCGACAAAAAAACTTATAAAATAGAGAGAAAAACCCTAACCCATCTTCATCATCTCTTTACAACTTCATATTCTAAGTTTGCAAGTCATAAAAGAAAAGGCAAATCAAAGAAAGTTCCATAAACTCATACAACAAATCTAAATTAAATCCTAATTAAATATATCTCTCCAAACTCCATTTCTAAGAATTTTCAATTCTAAAAAAACCAACCAAGAAACACTCCATCTTTTGCTGCTCGTGCTTATGTTGTTGCTGCTGCTACTCGTGCTCCTATTGCTGCTCGTTCTTGTGCTGCTGCTATTGTTGGTGATGGTGGTGGTGGCTGGTTGTGGCGGCGGTTGTGGTGCGGCTGCTGGTGGCTGAGTCTGTTTCAATAAATTAAATAGTTTTTGCAGGTGCAATTTGCCAGAATATTTTGGATTTATTTTTCTAAAAATAATATTCTATGTATTTCAAATATTATTGATAATAATGTTATATTAAAAAATTGAATATATCTTTCTACATTTGTTTTTATCATTATTAATAAAGACATAAAGAGCGATTAAAAAGATATTATAGGCCTTTTTTTTTTAATTGTTAATTTCCTAACAGCACAAGCCTATTCCAAAAATCATAATGTTTAGGATAGAAAATCAGGATTTTTTTTGTTCAGACGTTAAGTTCAAGGGTTTTTTTTTAGTACAATTTGGCCCTTTTCTTTCCTGAAAAGGAACTGTCTATTCTGTTAACAAACAAAATGCGTAGTGATGTTTTAAAACCCATCTTCCCAACCAAATACAGAAATTTA
>Ga0307515_10019409_pt1 | contig 12243 bp, 7 predicted proteins | sample 17_EM_MG_FD_194513 | JGI IMG/M metagenome (GOLD analysis project Ga0307515, IMG submission 194513) | Populus trichocarpa ectomycorrhiza microbial communities from riparian zone in the Pacific Northwest, United States - 17_EM | ecosystem: Host-associated > Plants > Roots > Unclassified | place...
AGGCTACATCTTATCTTGGTCTCTGGTTTAAGAGATGAGAGAGAGAGTCACTAGAAAAGGATGAAGGAGAGAGAAAGTTATCAGGAGAGCAAGTTTTAGCCATAAAATATTCATTCTTGGTGTTAACGGGTTCCTTTACGACTAGAGAAGTTCTATTGATGTGTTATTTGACCTTAATCTTGCCTGAAAAAATAGATCGAGGTTGGGGAATGTTTTTGAAATAGGGTTGATTTTGTGTTTTTGGACTAATTTTTTTCAAGTTTAAGACCACATATGAGTTTTTTAAAGCCTCTAGAATGCTTTTTAGGTATTTTCATGTGAAAAACTGGTTGGAAAATGAGTTTTGAGGTCTAAAAAGTTGAACCTTGATTTCTCGATCACCACTATGGTGATCAAAATTGGATTTCTAAACAACACATTATTTATCTTTAAAAAAAAAAAAAAGACGAAGGACATGCAACAAAAATAAAAAGAAATCAACATAGACGCACGTGCCTAGGTTTCCAAACCTTGGCTCACTAAGGCTTTTGGGTTTCTTGCTAGGGCTAGAAGCACTTGACCTTATTTTATTTGTTTCCATTTATTCTTTGAAGTTTTAATTCAAATTTTTTTTTATGATTTTATTAGTTTGCATTAGCTTTTTTATTTGAATTTTAATTAGGATCGTCCCTCTTATTTTTTTAGATTGTTAATGGTTTAATAAAAAATATATATTTTAAAAACAAGTTATTAAATCGGTAAAGATTATGATCTAGGTCATAATTTGGGTAGATTAGCCCAAGTTTATCCAAAATATCATCATCTTAGTATTTTTTTTATTAAAAAACATTAAATGAACATCGTTTTAATTTTTTTTAATAAGCAAATCAGGTTTTGGCCTAGTCAATCGAATCATTGGGCCACACCTTAAAACTTGGGTCCACATAGAATATTGTGGTATTAATATTTTTTTTTTTAAAAAAACAATGTCTATAATTTTTTTAATTAAACTTGGTTTTGACTATATCGATTAGGTGATGGTTGGACCTGTCATATTAATTGGGTCACTTTAATTCAATTTCTACATGATACATGATCTAATTTAAAACATAGGGTAACCTCCAAGTTGATCTATGCAATTTAATGAGATAAAAAAAATTTAATTAATCAAATTATTTTTTGTTTCTATATAAAGAATTATACTCTTAACAACTTGTTAATGTATTTTTTTTCTTCAAAAATCCACTATTAACTTGGTATTGAAAACCATGGAATTATCCATTCCAATCAATGTCATGTTCTTTCTTCCTTTTCTCATCAAATTGTTTTGTTGTTGGATATATTATCTCATCAAATAAGGAGATAAAAGAACATTAATTGAATAATGTTAATTTATCATAGAATGAGCAATTTTTTAATAAAATAATAGTCTTGGTTTTCTTTCATAAATGATGATTTGATTTTTATTAATTTCTAAAATAATTTGAGATTTTTTCTTTATTTGTTAATGAGCTCCATAGTTTTTTTATTTTTTTTATATAACTCGGATTTTAATGCATATTCTACTCTATTTAAAAGATATTTGTGTTTATATTTTTAAATATGAATGATGTTTGATTTCAGCAAATTAGTTTAAAATACAATCAATATTTTTGTTTTTTCAGGAGACGGAAAGAAAAGGTCGGTACAAGACAAGCATTTTAGCTTCTGCAGTTTGGCGGGCACCAAACCTTCTTCCCTTCCAAATCCAAAACCATAACATACTACAGCCAGTACTAAAACCTCTTTCTTTCTCGAATCTCCAGCCCCATCAATAAGACCTTTGCTGCTGTCCTACTTTTTTTTTTTTAGGTAATAAATTTCTTGTCTTTTATTTTCAGTTTAATTTATGTTTATTGTTTTTGCTTCACTGTGTTTCTGTGATGATTGGCACATACTGGCTTTTGGGGTTTTTTTATGTTTTAGATAAAAAAATCATCAATATTTTTTTGCGATTGCTATGATTATTGTTAGAGGCGAAAGATTCAGCTTTGTGGTGATATTTGTTTTTATGCATAAGTGAGATGTGTGGGTTTTGATTTTGATGTTTTGTTATATTTGGTTTTGAGGATTGAAACAGGTGGCAAAAAGGGTTCTTAGTTTATTTTGTGCCCTGGTTTTTGTCTCCTGGAAAGTCTGTATGCTGTGCTGTTTCAGTTTTTATTCCCCCTTTTTTGGATGCTTAATGTCGAAGAAGTTTTGATTTTTGGTGTGAAAGTTAATTGTTTGATTCTGGTTTGTTTTAGGATTTTGAGGAGGAAGAGGTTCAATGCAGAAAGGTAAGAAGAGTAAATGCACATCTGTCTCGCACCATCTGTTGATGGACAATGCAAAAACCCGGCTAAATGATCTTCATGAAAGGTTCTCTAACCTTCAAGCTGCAAGGAAAGAGGGGTGGAATAGTGATGTTGCTGTGTTGGAGGAGCAGGTGTATCAAGGTCTTCGTGAGTGGAAAGCTGAGCTTGATGTGCCATCACCTGCCAATTCTTTGCTTGTTAGCATCTCCTATTTGCTATTGTGGATAATGAAATATTTGTATTGCCTGTCAGTGTGGTGTTGTCTTTAAAGAATTTAGATGAGTTAATTTGGGATGGGTATTTTGTAGGATATCAGTCTGGGATCCTTTTCAGATGATATAGGCCGCTTGTTACAATTGTACGAGGAAGAAGATGATGCCACAAGTCCACTAACAATGCAGTTAGTTTTGAAGCCAGAAATGCAGCCTGAGCCCAATTTTCAAAACCTTAATCCTGGCAATTTAACAACATTTCAACATGTAAGATCCTATTTGGGGATTATTATAATGTTCTTCTGACTAGTAAGTTGTAGAAATGCATCATACTTCACAGTTCATATCATTTTGGTTCTTTGTAGTACACTTTCATTTATTTAAAAGGCTACATCATGATTACCTACAAGTATGAAGAAATGGAATTTTAAGTCTTGCACTGTATTTTTCTGGTTTACCGACATGGAAATTGGAAAAAGAAAAAACCATGTTAGCTCCTGGCTGAGGCAAGTCATATACAGAAAGATTATGGTCCTTTTTATTTTATTTTTTTTTCCTTACTGAATATACATTCTCTTATCATTTTACTTTGAAGCTTGATGCCATAGTTCACATGGAGGGTGTAGATTGTCTTCTTGCTGGTTATCTGTTATTGCACATTATAACTATTACTTTTTTCTTTTGAAAAAAGAAAAATAAAAAAGAAGCAAGCCTATTGCTTGAAGGTAATTTAGTGAAGCCAATGTGGGACATATTATAAGCCTGAGAAGGTGATTTTATGTTTTGCAAGCTTCATAGGGGGGTCTCGATGTTACTAGCCTTGTGGTTTGTTCAAGTCCCAACACATCTCTAATATAAAACTTTAAGACCAATAGATGCAACTATCCAAGTGTTGAGAAAACTGCAAGGCCCTGCCCTGATTTGATTTTGGGAAGATACATGTCCAAGACTATGACAACAATAAACATTCGGATGGGAACCATTTCTTAAATGCTAATCCATAGCACTTGAGCTGTTTTTTGTTAATGATTTCAGCTTTTAGCAAGTTCATTTTACTTTTTGTTTCATTTGCATGTCCATGTGTAATTTCAGTGATCAACTGAAGTATTCATTTACTGTCATTCACATGGTATTCAGTTTCTAGTGCCCTAAGTTTTGATCTTTCAAGGCATAAAGATATTCTCGGTGATGACTGATGAGCATAAAACACTTACATTTCAGGAATATTTGGTAAATAGTCATGGTCAGGGGCTTGGTTTTCAAGGGTTTCATCAACCCAACAGCTCCGCCTCTGGTTTGCAAAATGTAGTGGTTAGCGCCCCCGATATAACTACTTTATTGGATTGTCAACAGTTCACTTTGGATGAAGAATTTGACCCTGGGCTTTTTGGTGGAACTAATGACATTGAAGAGTGTGGAAAAAATGCTGAGAGTAACAATCTGCAGTATATCAGCCCTCCACCTTCTGCTTTTATGGGGCCCAAATGTGCATTATGGGACTGCACCAGGCCTGCTCAAGTAGCCGAATGGTTAGAGGACTACTGTAGCAGCTTTCACGCTACCCTGGCCTTAAATGAAGGTCCCCCTGGCATGGCCCCAGTTTTGCGGCCTAGAGGCATTAATTTGAAGGATAATTTACTATTTGACGCCCTTATTGCAAAGATGCAGGGTAAGAATGTTGGTATTCCTCAATGTGAAGGGGCTGCTGTCATGAAATCCCCATGGAATGCTGCTGGTAAGCCCGCATGCGTGCCTCCCCCTTTCTCCCTTTGCTTAATTTTCAAGTACAATTTCTTGTTACATTGCATATTTGTTCTACAGCATTCTTGCTCTTATTCAGTAATGGTGAAAAATTCATTCTGATACCGTGTAAGATTCATCTATGATCAAGGTCTCTATGTTGTAAGCTAATTATTTGATGCGGTATAAGATTCATCTATGATTCAGAACTCCATGTGGTCTGCTAATTATGTTTCTTCATGTGACTTAATATGGTTGAAAAAGTTGTCATATCTTATTTTGGCTAATTCATTTTGTTTCCATGTCGCAGAACTATTTGATCTCTCATTACTCGATGGTGAAACAATTAGGGAGTGGCTCTTTTTAGACAAGCCTAGAAGGGCGTTTGACAGCGGAAATAGGAAGCAGAGGTCGTTGCCAGACTACAATGGCCGTGGTTGGCATGAATCAAGAAAGCAGGTGATGAAGGAGCTTGGGGGCCAGAAGAAATCCTATTATATGGACCCACAACCTCCAGGCTGTCATGAGTGGCATTTATTTGAATATGAGATCAACAAATGCGATTTATGTGCATTATATAGGTTAGAACTCAAGCTTACTAATGGAAAGAGGTCTCCGAAAGGAAAAGTTTCAAAGGATCCACTCGCTGATTTGCAGAAGAAAATGGGAAGGCTCACTGCTGTTGTAACTGCGGATAATGGCCCCCCTCTTAAGGGAAAGACAAATGCTGATAGAGAAAACTGATTCTGGAGATGTTAATGGTGCTCACGATCACAAAACTTCTGGCGGCGGCATGGACCCCGGGCCATGATTACTTACAATCATTTTCTAAATAGCTTTGGCATAATACGTGGAACATAGTTTCAGAATATTACCTGATTGTGGAAACTAACAGAATTCTATAACAAGGTATTGCTGATGATTCTTTAGCAAGTAATGGCTGGTGATTTTGTATAGATAAAGTTTACTGCTTTAGTAACATCTTGGCATTACTTCTCTTTCCAGTTAGCAATGGCAGACGCTCATCTGCTCTGTTGATTTGGAGAGACATCCTAGTTTGCTTTATATATTGCTGGCACAGATAATTAGCGTACAGAGTAATCAACCACTACACCTTCAACAGTTAAGTTGGAGACAAAGGTCAATACTGAAGAGGACTTCTCTAAGTGTACAGTAGGTGATACCAGTTTTAGTATTTGTGTACCCTGCTACTATTAAGCCTATATATTATGCTGCTGACAAAACATATTTGAAATCAAGATGGATGTGCATCATTTTACTTCTTTAGAATATGTGGTGAAGCCTGAATGCAGGCAGACTTTGCTCTTGAATAATGTTTTTGATTGATGTCCAGTCCTTGTATTCTTTTCGGTGCGGTCTTCGTTTTCTGGCTTGTTCTTGTACTGAAGTAATGGTTATGAGTACTATAATAAATTATTTTTTATAATCACATATGGTTATTTGACGAGATAGAGTTGTGAGTTTGAATTTTTTTTTTAGAAAATAATATAAATTATATTTTAAAATAGACAGGACTTATCCTATTATTTTCATGTTTTCGTCTAATTATTGAGTATTTATATTTCAGTCATTGAGTTTTGAATGCAATTATAATTTAGTCTTTCATGTTTGAGAGCCTGTAACTAAGTCCTTCAACGCTTTCTTAATCCCAAATGTGCCATTCGGCAATTTAAATTCTCAGAAAAACAACATGGTGCGAGTTTTGAGAAAAACCAACAATGGTTAACAAAGATTTAAGGGTTCTAACTTGAGGTTTTTATACGTAGAGGACTAAGTTATAACTGCATTCAAAAGTCAGGGCCTAAGGAATAATTCACTATAGAAGATCGAACATTATCTAAATAAATACTTGCCCAGAATCCAGATGTCCGCAGGTTGCAGATTAAACAATCACGCCTTCGTTGATCATAACTTTTTTGGGGGTGGCAGCCCTTTGGGATCCTAAAAAACCCTAGCAATTTCCTCTAGCAGATCTTGCACTAATTTTGGCAATTTTCCAGTAGCCTCTTGCTCAGCTTTCAAACTCCAAATTTATAGTAATAGTTCATTTATCCTCCTTTTTAAGCTCCTGTACAAAATCTGAACCATAATTAATATCTGAATTCTTGAAAGCCTAACTGAATACTCATTATACTGTAACTCCATTGACAGATACAGAAATCTCACAAGATTGGCCCGAGACCTTTTAACCATTGGACTCCAAGCACCATATCACAACCCCCTAATTGAATGACAAGGGCTTGAGCTTGAAATTGGAATCCTTGAATGGAAAATTTAAGATTTTAATTTAATTTACGCTTTAAATCAACTTAAAGCTCTTGGAGGTTAATCAAATCCTCCTCCTACCTCCTGGGTCTCCTCTACTTCTTCAGTTAGAAACAGCTTCGGACCACCTTGCACCATGGTGAGCTGGGCTGGAATGTTTTTTTTTGTTTTTTTTTTTCACTCTTCCCTCAGGTAATGGGAGTTTAATTGGCTCATAGCCTGCAGATGGTTTAAGTGCTGCCAAGAATGGCATGCCAGTGAGCTCCAAACCTAAGAGCAACTCTTCAAACTGATCCCTCTCCACAGTTCATTCACTTCCAAAAGCACAGTATATCACAGAATTGGCCTCGAATTCTCCAATCCACTTAGACCACTTCTCATCTAAAAAGTTGAGGTGTTTGGCTCTGGTATAACTGGTCCTGAAAGCAATACAGATTTGTCGAACTGGTTTGTTTCCAACATAATCAGCATAAGGTCCTTCAATTTCTCGGCATGTCCTGAATCTAAGTTCATCACATTGGCTCATAATTCCCATGTATCTCACATAACAATGTCGTCAGTACCAAACCCCGTAACTCTTCTTCCAATGAATCCAGTTGACTTGTTTCCACTTCGTCTTTTCGCCGGAGACATAATATATCCAGTAGTTACCGAACTGACAACGCAGTAGTAAATAGACTTAAACCCAAAGAAAAGTATAAAAGACTTGTACTTGGTGGATTGATAGTCTAGTGGCTTTTGGTTTTCAGGGGTTTCACCAGCTCGTTAATGGTTTTTCCTCAGGAGTATATGGAAGGCTCACTGCAGATCATAAACCCAGCTGATAAAGCTTTACCGTGGCGGCTCTGATTTCAGTTCGTTGCAGAAAATACACATATTAACAAATTTATATCAGATAGTTATGAAGATAATTAAATTATGGATAAACAATCACCATACAACTGCATGCAGTATTTCACGTGGTTCAACACTGCGTTTGTGGTTGGTTAGTGTTGCAGGATGGAATAAACGAATATAAAAAATAAAAATAAATATATAAAATAAATATATTTTTATGGTAGTTTTAAAATAAATATCTATATTTTCAAAATAGAAAATATAAAAAAACATATTCATTTTTATAATGTTTGTTTTCTGAGATAATAATCAAACGCTATTTAAAATGTACTACATAGATATAATTTTTTAAAGATTTTTATTTTTTATTTTTGTCGTGTTTGTTTTCAATAATCAATCGCTATCTAAAATTTATTACTACACAGACATGAACGATGAAAGAATTTTATTATGAAAAAATATTTAGAGAATACAAAAGATCACTCAAATTCATTTCTCATCCAAGTCTCGAATATACCCAATTCACTCAAGAGCTCACAAAACAAAATACTTGACTCTTTACCTATACTAAGCTTTTCCACAACCTTGATCGCTGCTCACTTTACTCTCACTGCATCAATTGCCAAGAATTGTTGCACATTTAGACTACCATTGCCTCCCAATGACTCACAATTTTGCAACACATCTTTGTTGACATTTTATTCCTTCCTCACCTGCAGCCTTGGGCTTTGCATGCATGCTTGTGTATGCTTTTCCAGGGCTGGCATTTTGCATGGCAATGCAGGAGATTATGTTATGTAATCGTAGTGCAATAAAATCTTTTTTTTATACATCTCTTATTAAAACTGTAAGCATTTGTTGCATTCAAAGGAGAGATTACAAAGAAGACTAATAAATGTCCTTTTTTTTGTAACAAATTACAGGTTAAAGTTTGAGATCTCTAGAAATGGAAGAATACTAATATTGATTGAGCTACAGAGAGGTTGCCTAAGGGCAATGGTAGCTTTTGCCAATTCACGGCGTGTGGGATTGCTCGGCTGAGCTTGTGACCTTGATGAAGACATCTTCCAAGGTGGTATCAGAGACAGCCCCCAAGCATAAACAGGGAGCCTGGCTCTTGCAACCTTAACTGCATGAAATACATCTGCAATGCTAACTTCATAAAATCCTACTCGATCAAAAAGGTGCTCTGCCTCTTCCATTGAATGTGCTGAAAACACCAAGTCAAGCATTGTGATGGGTATCAAAACTACAAGGCCTAAAGGAAATTTAATTAATTTGAAACACTCATTGTTAGAGAGATCAGAGAGAGTAGGATCTAATCCAGTACTGGGTTCATCCATATAAACAACCTGCAGAATTAAGTTCCAAGTATTATGACAAACAAGAATATTTCATGCAGGAAATTAAAGTACACGTTCTTAAGAGTGATAATGACATACTTTGGGATCTCCAATTAGTGATACTGCAACACTAAGCCTTCTCTTCATACCTCCACTGTATTTCCCAGCATGTTTGTCAGCTACCCCTCCATCAAATAGTTTGAGGCTCTCGAGAGATTCTTCCACTGCCTAGAGCAGCAGAATGGTAAAAAAGAGAAACTTATAGCTTATCCAATTAAGATGGTTCTAATTAGCTGAGGATATTCTATGACCTTTTGACAATTTTCCAACTGAAACCCCTTCAACAGTCACCTATTTCTTAAAGAAAGTAAATGATCTTTGACAAGCTTAAAGCTAAGATGATAATGCCTCCTCTTTTCAAAGCAGAACCTTTTAGGTTCTTCAGTCTTCCGTAAAATAGTAAGTGCTCTCTCCCTGTCAGAGTATCCCATAGCAGGCTTAAAATAACAGAAACAAATTTGTAACAAGATTCTGCCTCATAGTAAATAAATCCTGACAAGCAATGGATCACACATGCGTACAGGGAATAGTTGTAAAATAACCCATGTAAAGAAGAGGGTGCCCATTTGAGAAGCGATCGATATCAAACTTGATTAGAGCGTTTGAAGTTTTAGGCATTTCCTTGATAAATCCTAACGTCACTTTTGCACCAAGCCCTTTAAACAACTGAAGGTAAGCATTTGTTACCTGCAAAGATATAAACATCAGCTTAAGAAATCACAAGAACGAAGAGTTGAGGTGCTTCATATACCAGATTCACTGCTCGTGGTAACCGCAGAGCAGGAGCATCCTTATAGGAGGCGTTGTACCAGACATTCACATTGAAATTAGTACCATTGGAGTATAGGAAATCATATGCTGTAGAAAAATGAAACTGTTAGGATTCCCAAACATAATGAGCACCATTTACTGTAATCACACAGAAGAGTTGTATTGAAATCAGGAATACCAACCTCCAAGTATCTCATTCGACTTGCCTTCTGCATTCCCTTTTTCATTGCCCATGTATATCTGGCTATTTATTTCGAGACAAGATTCACGCCACAAATTTAGACTTCGAACACATACCGCATCTATATTTAAGAATACAAGCGAGTAGACAAAGATTTAGAATAGTAGCTCATAGACTCGAGAAACACAGAGGAGGGAAGAATGATTAGTTGTTTCACAAACTTGTTTCAAATGTTTTATTTTCAGTCCACAGTCAAATTTAAGCAATGCTCAATTTAAAAAACTTAAAACGGAACAGAGAAGGAATTCATTCTAAGTAATGGAGAGGAGAACCGAAGCACATGCCACTGAAAGACTATTAAGACGTCTTATTTGTTTGCGGTAATTTTTTTGAAAAATAAATTATTTTTTTATATTTGATAATGTTATGAAAAATAAGCTGGAAAACACTTTTCAATATTTGGTTATGTCAAGAAAAATGAGCTGGAAAATAATTTATTAATATTTTTTTTTCAAGTTTATTAAAATAATGAGGAAAAATCTTACAAATTAAAAAGTTGAATGAAATTGAAAAAAAATCTAATTTCATAAATTATCTCAACTAAAATAAATAACAATCAAAATAATAGAGTTCAAATCTAACATATAAAAAAATTAAAAGATGATGAAATTAAAATAATAATAATTACAATTTCATAAATTATTTCAAATAAAATAAGTAATAATCAAAAGAATGAGAACCAAATTTGATAGATAAAAAAAATTCAATTAAAAAAATAATAAGAGAAAAAAAAATAACAATCATAAAAATTAGGACCAAAGTTAATATAAAAATCAAATTCTAAGGAGTAAAATTAAAAAAAAATCAAAACAAAATATATAGTAAATTTGTTATAATCAGTAAATAATATGATACATCTAATTTTTTCATAACTTCTGGAAAGTGTTTTTCGTTCAAAATAAAAGGAAAATACTTTTCTGGAAACCAAGTCAAATTTTTCTTTGACTGGAAAGTGTTTTTTATTAATCAATTTTTCTAATATCAAATAAATACAAAAAAATTTAAAAAATAATTTTTTAAAAAATAATTTTTGTAAAACAAACAAGATCTAAGATAGGCTGGCGACAATGTAGAGGAAGTAAGATTAGCAGTTGGTTAAGCTCTTTACAGGATGGTGAATTCAGTTCCTAATCCTCCCTTTCTCTTCTGTCTCATACATTACTACGACTGGTTTGTTGTTTTCTTCTGATTCACCTTTGCAACAGTATATTTATGGAGAAGTGCAAACCTTTCTGGAATTTTAAGGATGACCGAGGAATAGGAACAGAAACAGATATCGTAGAGTTCGATCCACGCTGACTTTGAATGTTATAGAGAGAAGAATCCTTTCCGAAGAAAGCAGAATCAACAAAGTAACCACGACTAGGTTCTGAAGATGATCCCTGAAACATGGACAAAAAGAAGTCAAGGTATTATATATAAAGCAATGAAAGATCAAGAACATACCAGGACACAATCAGTAAGGAACATATTCCCAGCCAAAGCTATGAAAAATACAGATATATTAATCACAAGGAAGCTGCAGAGATATCTATTATTCACTTCCATCTTTCCCAGCCATATGTTAGTAAACTAAAGAGTTAGAAATTACTTCGTGCAAGGGTTTGATTTTTTCCGGTGATTAAAGTAGTTCCGGGACAGTTCTCCACCTTGTGCCTACAGGACTGGTCCGGCAAATCTTTAAAAAGATGAGACGCACTGCTTCTGACGGCACGATATTCAGGGAGCGGAACCTGCAACAATGGAGGCCATTTTGGTGGGCTATGAATGGGACAAGTCAGCCATTGACCCAAATCTATGAATTAAAAATCAATATTTTAAAAAAGAATTTTCATTTGTTGTTGAAAAAAATTGAAAGAAAATGACCGAAATCAAAAGGGGAAATAGACCTTTTATTTTTATTGTTCAATAGACATTAAAAACTACGGTTTTATCTTGATAGTGACTTGCATTATAGGCACAAGCACACCTATGCCTCCTTTTATATTACCCTCCAAATTTTAAAGTTTTTTTATTTTATAAAATTAATTATGAATAAAATAATTAAAATCAAATCTTGCATCAGATGAAATTATATTTTTTATAATAATTTTCATGATTAATGTATGAATTATTATATAAGAACTTATATAATTTGCAAGATTTATAAAAATATATGCTCATGATATTTACTTTTTATTTTATAAAAATTTTACACAATTTTTTTTAAAATTAATCTTTGTTTTATGTTTTTTTTATTACGTATAAATTATCAAGTCATGATTTTTATATTTTTTTTATTAAAATTTGCTTTTCTTTCTATTTAGAAAACAATAATTCTAATATAAAAATCATATTTTTATCAAAACAATAAATGAACAAGGAAATGAAATTTTGCTTGAAGAGATACTTTTTTTCTCCTTAATTCAAATGAATTAGATTTTTATAAAGAGATGCAT
>Ga0307515_10019410_pt1 | contig 12243 bp, 1 predicted proteins | sample 17_EM_MG_FD_194513 | JGI IMG/M metagenome (GOLD analysis project Ga0307515, IMG submission 194513) | Populus trichocarpa ectomycorrhiza microbial communities from riparian zone in the Pacific Northwest, United States - 17_EM | ecosystem: Host-associated > Plants > Roots > Unclassified | place...
CGCGCCTATACTTATTTACCTACTATTCTATTAATTTCTAAGCCTTTTCTAAGTTTATATAGGCTACTTTTTAGGCTTCTTCTAAGCGCTTAGTATACTGCTAGGCTTCCTTATAAGATAGTTTTTCGCGTATAGTTTAGGGTCCTTCTAGTCTTTCCTAGTTAAAGCTTATATAGGGTAAGTAACCCATTTCTAGTTAAATAAGGGCAAATCCGGTAGAGTTATAGGGTAAAGTAGCTTAGGCGTAGTCTATTAAGGGCAGTAGTTTAGCCTAGTTATTTTAAAAGTAGTTAATAAAAGGCCAGAGTTTCTAGTCTAAGTATTAATTTATAATCTCCGTTTAACTGTCTATTTAGGGGTAATATACTATAAAAAGCTTTAGCTTAATACCTAGGATCTAGGTAAACTTATTTTAAAAAACTAATATAAATAACGGCCTATAGTTGGATATAATAGTATCTAGTAGTCTGTAAATTCGGTAAACGTAGTAAATATATAGTTAGGCCGCCTCTTTAGTATTAATATTCTTATAATAGGGAATTAAAAACGGGCGTTTGCTAAAGCAATTAACTAAGATTATAACTATATTATATCCGTTATAGTCTAAAGGTAGCTTATAAAAGTCTATAGAGATATATTACTAGGGGCGGTTAGGTATTAGGAGGGGTTTTAATAATTCTAAGGTCTTATCTTGTGGAATTATAGACCTATAGTAGTTATTACAGTTCTATATATAGCAGTTAATATTTATAATTATTCCGGGCCAGTAATAGCGGTCGCTAATAATTCTACGGGTTTTATTTTTTCTAGGGTAGGCCGTAGAGACCTAGGCATGTGCTTTAGTAATAAGCTAAGTCCGTAAGTTCTATTTCTCTACTACCACTAGCCATTTGCGGTGCTTAAGTAGTCCACTTTTAAGGGACTATAGGCTAGAAACGTTCCTTACCTTTTTGCGGTACTCCTATAGAGAAGGGGCTGTACGGTTTACCTATAGCAGTTTATTAATAAGGTCTAGTTCCATAGAGTTAATAGGGCATATCTTAGCATTTAAAGAGTCTATATTTAGTTCTGCCCGTATCTAAGAGTTAAGGTACTCTAGTTATAGTAGCGCTTAGGTCTGTAATAAGATCTTTATAGCTATCTAGTTATTTATATCCTATTTACGCCTTATAAGAGTATTTATATAGTTAGTGGCGCCTAGCCTATATATAATTAGGAAGTTAAATTAAGATAGGGTGTCCGCCTAGCGCGCCTATTAGGCCGTAAGGGCCTTTATTGTTATAAAATATTCTCAGGCCTTATAATTAGAAACTACCTAGATAGACTTAGGGGTGCCTTCTAGTTAGGCTCGCTAGTGCTAAAAGCTAGAGATAATAGCTAGCATTTCTTTATTATAAATTGGGTAGTTTAGCTTAGCATCTACTATTATCTTTAAATAGTAAGTAATAGGGTACTATTCTCCGTCTGTCTACTTTTAGGAGTAAATGCCAGCTATAATACTATCTAAGGCATTGGTTTTTAGCATTAAGGGCCGTTCTAGGTTAAAGTAGGCGAGTAAGGAAGTAGAGACTAGTCGTTTCTTAAACTTATTAAAGGCCTGCCTATATATAGTATTAAAGTAAAAGGGCCGGTCCTTATAGGTAAGTAGGCTTAATAGCCAGGTAATCCTGCTATAGTTCTTAATAAAGTGTTAGTAGAAGTTATAGAACCCTAAAAATAACTATACCCCCTTTACGGTCCTTAGGGATACCTATTAATTAATTATAGCCGTCTTTTCTAGGTCTGCCTTAATCCTATTTATACTAATAATAAACCCTAAGTATTTTATATACTTAACACTAAATTCTAACTTCTTAATATTGGCTTAGAGGCTAGCTTTCTAAAGCTGTTATAGGACTTTATAAATATGCTCTTTATATTCCAGTTTGTTTTTAGAGTAGATTATAATATTATCTAGGTATACTGTATAGAAGTCATTAAGGTAGTTAAATAGTATATTATTTATATATCGTTAGTATATAGCCGGTCCGTTAGTTAGTCTAAAAGGCAGTACTTTATATTTATATATTCCGTAATAGGTCTAAAATATAGTAAGGTTTTCTAATTTAGGGTTTATCCTAATTTGGTGAAAAGCCTAGCGGATATTAAGCTTTATAAAGATCTTAGCTCTACTTATTTAGGCTAAAGTCTTATTAAGTAAAGGCAGTAGGTAACGGTCTTTAAGGGTTAAATTATTAAGCTTATAGTAGTTAATACAGAAATAAAGTCCTCTATTTAGCTTTTTAGTAAAGAGAATAGGTAAGTTAAAAGGGGCTTAACTAGGCTTAATAAAGCCCTTATCTAGGTTATTAATAAGATACTGCTTTATAGCCTATAATTCGGCAGTAGATTACTATTAAAGGGGGCTATAGCTAAGGGTAACCACCTTATCCGGCTTAATTTTAATTTTATAGTTGTACTATTAGTAAGGCGGGAGTATATTAGACGCTACTTTAGAGAAGGTATTTTTAAATTTCTAGTATTAGCGGGGTAGTTTTTATTCTACTAGCTCCTTATCTATAAGCTTGCCTTTCCCTTAGGCTAGGGCTTCTTTCTTTTTAATTATTTAATTAATTTTGTATAAGCTAGTTATAAAGGTAACGGTATTAGGCTAAACTAGGTTCTAGTAGAATCCTATAGCGCTAATATAGTAAATATTAACTAGTAGAAGGTCCGTGGGTTTCTTTACGGATATTTATTAGGCCGTATTTTACGGTATAGGGTTTATAGTCTTCCTTAGCTTATATTCTATTTTCCGTAAGTTATCCTTCCGGTCTATTAGTTTAGTATATTGCCTAGTATCCCTAGCCTTTTATTATAGCTGTATAGGGCCTAAGTTCTTTATTAGGGACTTAGCTAGGCCACTATTAACTTCCTAAGTCTCTAGTATAGGTAGTATAACATAGGTAGTCTAAGGGCGGCGTAGTATATAGATCTATTACGGATTAAGCTATATATCCTTCTTAAAAGCCTAGTCCCTACGCATTGCATTAGCCTAGTAAATAGTGTTTATCTACGGCTATATAAGGTTTTCTATTATAATACTAATCTCTTTTATAAAGGAAGGTGTTGGGAGTATAGTTTTGGGCTAGATAAGCTGCCTATTTTATATATTAAGCTATAAGCCTAAATAGGCTAGCTATTTTCTTTCTAAAATTATATTATAGCTTCTAAGGTCTATAATAAGGAAGGGGATGTTATATTACCTTCGTCCGTTAACGCGGAGGTAGATTTACAAAATAGTTATAATAGGTGGCCCTATTTGTCCGTTATAGCCGCGAATAGGGATTAGTTTGGGTAGTTCTTTAAGGGGTATATTTAAAAAGTTAGCCAGTTTTATAGCGTACTCTATATTAATTAAGGTAAAGGCATTTACTCCTAAGTTAGCTAAAGTAGAGGTTAAAACTTAATATCTATTACGGAATAAAGTATAAGGGATAGTATAGCTTCTTTTACTAACTAGCCAACTTAGATTAATATAGGATATATTAATCCCTTTTAACCCTAAAGAGAAGTCTTTCTTTAGGGTTCCTCTTTTTCTAGTTCCGCACTATCCTTCTAAATTAATAGGACCTTATTTATCTTTACCTTTATTAGGTAGTTCCTTATAGGGTAGCCTATTTAACCGTATAAGAAGCAAGCTTTTTAATTTCTAAGGGCCTATATATAGGGGTCGCTATATATAGGCTAGGTGTACACCGGGCCTATAATAGGGGTAGCTGCGCGGCTAGCTGCTAAGTTAACTATAGGAGTTGCCGATTGTACTAGGGCACTATAGGCCGTACTTGTAGTACTTACGGCTTAGTTTATAAGGTTTCTAGTTTTTAGCCAATTGGCGCGTGCCTTAATTTAATAAAGGCCTTAATTAATAGCTAGGTAATAGTCTATAAGTTCCCTTAACGTCTATACTATAGTATAAGCTAGTAATACGGCCCGCTATAGGTCCAGGGTAAGCTTATTAAAGAGGTTTAATAGTCGGTCTTCTTGGGGGATCTAGGCCTATCTAGCTAGGTATAGAAAGCGGGTTTAAAAGGCCGAAAAGGTCTCCGTTATTTTTATATTTAGGCTTTTATAGCTAAGGCGGGCATTTTATACTTTAAAGGGGTCTTTATAAATAGAAGATAAATATTTAATTATTTCTTCTTTAGCAATAAAGGGGTCTATTAAGTCTTTAGTATATCGCGGGCGTAAATACGTCTAGGCGTCTCCGCCAGTACGGCCGAAAACATAGGCTATTCTGGCTTAGGCGTTACGGAAGTAGTCTATATTAACTTTAAGCTTATCCTGTAATTAAAGCTTCTAATTATTAAATATAGGGTTAGTTCCGTTTATAAGTAGCGGGGGATCCGCGACCTTTGCTGACCGCTTTAGTGCTATATAGGTCTTAGTAAATCCACTAAGGCGCTAAGATAGGGCCTAAAGGACTATAGTAAGTCTTTAGTTATTTAATAATGACTCACTATTAGATATAGGGGTATCTCTAGCTTTAAGCAGCTCTCGCAGTCGTTTAATTTTGGTATTAGTAGCCGCAAGCTCCGCCTAGGGGGTTAAAACGTTAATTATTTCTTTATCTGAAGTATTTAAGGGTCCTATAGCTGCTTTACCTGCTACTATAGTTCGTGGTATAGTGGTAGGGGTGTTAGGTAATTCCGGGTAATTTCTTTAGGGGTTCTAATCTATGTGTATTTTGTAGGTCCTTTCCTTAAGGTTTTATTCTTTTCTTTTAGGTCCTGTCCTTATAGTCCTAATAATGTCCTTAGGGTCCTGTTCTGTGTTCTTATAAATATATTTAAGTTCCTTCTTAAGAAGAAAGAGTAGAGAGAGCTTTAGATAATATTAGTAACTCTATTAATTAAGGCATAGGCATAGCAAAAGGGACGCATAAGCCTATATGATTAGATTGTCTATAAATAAGAATCTAAAGCTAGGGAAAGAAAAGGAGAAGAAGAGTAGCGCTGTTTAATATTTTATAAGATCTTCGCGTCACATAACCGCAATATACGGCAATCTATGGCAACTTGCCGGTATATAGTTCTACTAAGTTCTGCTAGTACTGTAATAGTAAAGACGCTATATAAACTATAGACCTATTCTTCTATAATAGCACCTTTATTAATTTTAAAATCTTTATCTCTTTATTAGAATAAATATATAATAACGCCAACTGTAAATATACAGCTATTACTAAACTTAAAAACTTATAATAACGGAACCAAGATTTTACTAGCTTCTTTTTAAAAAATTTAGGCCTTATTAGTAAACTAAATTAGAATAAAGCCGTTAGAGTTACTACTCTCTGTTAAGCTATTTCGGATAAAATTAGAGTATAATTAGTAGGTAGAGACCTGCTAAAGAACTTACCTAAATTTGCTATAATATGTTAATAAATTAATAAAAACCTTTAATAAAATAAATAGACTTATTCCCTAAAGCTAACTATACTTTATATTTAAAACTTTATAAAACTAATATATACCCTAAAGCGCAATCCGTCTTTAAAACCTAAAAGCCCTATATATAACCCTATAGACCTTAATGCCACTTAATCCTATATACCCTTAGGAACTAATAAACGAAGAACTTAAACCGTAAATAGAGAATACTTTAAATGCGGTAAAAAGGGATATATTTAAAGGAATTATTAAACTTACCCTTTTAAAAAGGTCCGCCGTAGTTCCTTCTAATCCTTAAATTATACCCATTTTATAAATTATACTTAGTCGCTATAAAGTATCTCGGCTTTAGTTAATTTAGAAAATAAATTGTTTTAAGGCTAAGTTATGCCTTAAAATAAGAAGTGGAAGAGTATAAGTATCTAGGCTCTTCTAGCGCTAATATATAATATAACTCCTTTAATATACTTAGTGAAATTTAAATACTTAAAAAATTGAAGGAAGTATAAATCCTTATAGATAGTAGAGCTACTAGTATAGGCTTTATTAATACGAACTACGCGAAAACTTAATACTTAAATTTAAAGAAACTTAATAAGCCCTAAGGCCTATAAGGCTTTAATAGTAAGCCTTTAATATATAGCAAACTAATATATTACGCTTTTATAAAAATGCAAATAGGCAAATACCTTAAATATATTTCCCTATTTATAATACCCTTAAAGTATTATAAGGTAATACTTAGATATAGATAGCTAAAACAATATAACCCTTTAATTACCTAGGTTAAAGAAACACTAAAATTCCGTATAACTTACTATTAAAGTTATTACTTAAAATACTACTTACCTTATAAATATATATATAACTATTTAAATTTGATATAATATAAATTACCCTTACTATAAACCCCAAACTAATATAATAAAGTTATAACTACTAATTATAGTAAAGAATGCGAAGATAATATATTAAAACCCCTTAAAATTCGTATAATATAAGCCGCACCCTTTTATTTATTAGTAAGAAAACGAGACTATAAGATCTTTACTATAACACTAGAAGATATTAAGAAAGCATTAGAACTAAAGCAATATATTACTTGCCGCACCGACCAAGAGCAGAGCTCTTGGTCGTGACTAGCTTAATATAAATCACTAGCTTAATATAAATCACGCTTTAGAAACCCACCCACCTACTTTTCTATACAATAACTTTATTAGTAATGTTTAAATCTTATAAAGAGGTTAAATCTCGCATCTAGAAGGTTCTAGAGGACATCCAGAAGTCCGAAAAGAAGCCTAATCTTAAGGACTACTCCCGCAAATATTATATTCTTTATAATTGTCTTATATAAAGATACTACGGCAAGGCTTTTAAATCTACGCATTAACGTACTAACTAAAGGCTCGATAATACTTAAGTTAAAGCTCTAAAAGGGTTTATTAAACGCTGTGATAATCTTAGAGCGTTAGCCCTCCGTTTTTAAGTCTATGCCGCTGCTGAAGTAATCCTCTAATTATCCTCTGATCCATCCAACCCCCTAGATCCTCCTGGGAAGCACTAGGTACTACGCTTTATTAAGCTTTACCTAAAGGTCAAATCTGTTAAATAAAAGCCTAAAGATATTAATCGTACGGCTTCTTAAATATTAGAAGTGTTAGAGGACTACTTTAACGCGTATAAACAGGTAGTAGTTAACTACGGCATCCCACTACAAGACTAATACTATTTTAACGAGACTGGCTTTTATATTAGGGTTAGAGGATTATAATAGATTATTATAATAGAAGTTGGCAAGAAACACTATACAATTTGGTTAGATTCGAATTATAATTACGTAACATTGGTGGAAACGATTTCTGGTAATAGAGAGGCTCTTTTACTACTTTTAATCGTATAAGGCGTTAACTACCTCTATTAATAGTATACAAATACGGAGCTTCTAGATAACTATTTAATTGCTATATTACCCTCTAGATATTCTAATAATTAGCTAGCGTACGCGTATCTATTATATTTTAATAAGTAGAGCTCCTAAAGGCAGGTAGGGGTATAAAGACTCTTAATATTTAATGGCTTTGGATTACACCTTATAAAAGAGTTTATCGATTATTGCGACAATAGAAAGATAATCCCATTTGGCCTTCTACCTTATATAAGCCATTTATTGCAGCCTCTTAATGTTAGGGTCTTTTAGCCCTTTAAATATTACTATAAAGAGGCTATAGAGATGGCTACTTATACGGGTTGTATAAACTTTAATAAGGTCGAATTTCTTAACGCGATATATAATATTCGGGTTAAAACCTTTTAAAAATCTATTATCCTTTCCGCATGGGAGTAATCAGGCCTTATCCCTTTTAATCCTCTCTTAGTAACTTAAAAAATTAAGGCAGATAAGGAGTAGGCAAGGCCTAAGACTCTAGAGTTTCTACTTCCACTTTAGCAACATCTACTATAAACCCTAAAGACTACTGTAAAGTATGTGGAGTACGTATAAGAGAGGTTAACCTCTCTAAGGAATAGAAGGAAGATATCGCTTCTAGTTCTACTACGGCTCATTAATGCAGCAATTGGCAATTTACTAGAGTTAGCCTTGGCAACTAAGTAACTTTAAGAGGTGTAGGCAGCTGTTAGAAAGCGTGTAGAACGTTAAAAGCTAAACTAAAAGGTTGTACAAAAGGGAGGCGTAATTAAGGTTAGTGATGCATGGCTTACTATTATAAAAAGGAACGAGGAGGACTTAAAGAAGGTGCAGAAAGCTGCTGCCTAAAAGAGTAACCCTCTACAAAATGGTGAATTAGTAGTTGTACAGTACGAGGGACCCCCTTAAAACTATTGTGATAGCCCGTGTATATACATTTCTGTGGCTTTAAAGTTGAAAATTTTAAAGATTTTGCATTAAGCTAGTGTTTTATATTGAGCTAGTCACGACCAAGAGCTCTGCTCTTAGTTAGTGCGGCAAGTAACACCTATCTTCTTATACCTAAAGAATATTACAGTTTAGTTAATACGTTTAAGAAATAATTTATAAACTAACTACCTCCGTATTAAGACGAGTATAATTTTAAGATAAAACTTAAACCTAGTATAACGCTAAAGTTTGGCCCGTTATACGGTATATTGTAAGAAGAGCTACTTATAATATAATAATACCTTAAAGAGCACCTAGAGAAAGGATTTGTTTGCCTTAGTTAATTACTATTTACTTTACTTATATTATTTATTAAGAAACCTAAATAAGGCTTAAGGTTCTATATTAATTATTAAGCCCTAAATATAAATATAATTTAAAACTAATATCTAATCTCTCTACTTTAAGAAACGCTTAACTACTTAGTAAAAGTATAATACTTTATAAAGCTTAACGTAGTCGCTACCTTTAATTAAATCCGTATTTATAAAGGAGATAAGAAGTATATAGCTTTTTATATATAATAGGGACTTTTTAAATACTTAGTAATGCTATTTAGTATAAAGAATAGTCCTAATACGTTTTAGTAATATATTAATAATATACTTTACAAATTCCTTAATATATTTATCTTTATTTTCTAAGCATTAAAAGCGTGTCTAAATGGGTTTTAAATACCTATAAGACGTGGGCTTATAATGCGATATTAAGAAATATAAGTTCTATACGTCTAAAGTTATATACCTAGGCCTAATTATATCCTATAATAGAATTAAAATGGACCTTAAGAAAATTGCTACAATTATAAACTAGGAAAGTCCTAGTAGTATATAAAATATCTAAGGATTTCTAAAATTCGCAAATTTTTATTATTAATTTATTGATTACTTCTTAAAAATTATTCAGCTATTAGTAAACTTAATAAGGAAAAACATAAAATTTAAATAGACTATTTATCGGGAATAAGGCAAGCGATTGTTACGTATTACTGTGGCGCTAGCGTAGCGAGGAGCCCTAAGCTCTTTACCCTCCCTTATTCTAGATAAGAAGTATATTAACTAATATTACTGTAACCTACTCAAGTAGTCGTTATTGGTGAGTCACTCTGTATAACTAATAATGATTAGTAGTTAAATATATAGTTAACTACAGAGCAGCTAGGTTTTTAAATAGAAAAGATAGTCTTATATAGGGGTGCTATATGCGCTTATATGGAATAGATCCCGGCGATACTATACTACCTTAAACTTATAGAAAACTAGTAATAGAAGTGTTACTAAGTACTAGGAGATACTAAGTTGCGTCTATTATATAGAAAAACCACGTTTATAAAGATTTGGTTAAGTACTTTAGGTTAGAAGTATTACTAAACCTAAGGTCCTAAGTTAACGTCCAAAACGCGTTAAAATAACCATCTTAATACCTTTAGTATACCTTCGCAGACTATAGGATTATAATTACTACCTAACTACACATTAAACAACCTTTATTTCCCTTAATTTTTTTATTAAAACGCGTTAAACAACCTTTAATAGCAGCTATTATAGCGTTAACCTATCTAAAGAAGTACGAGAACAATATTAACCTAGAAATATATGACAGAGCTATAACTAACTCTATAAACGCTAAGTAATAGAACCTAAACGGATTTCTATTATACCGTATAGTATACTATAAAGACAGCGAATACAATGATACTATGCTATAGTATTGTATAAAAGAGGACTTTGTTAGATGGATAAAGGAAACGTCGGTTCCTATAAATAAGAATATCGTATAGGACTTCCGTAACTTCCTTTGGGAGTATAAAGTATTTATCCCTATAGATGGGGGAGTTATTAGAGATAATATTTAGAAGCATATTATTAACGCAAAAAAAGAGCACGAATAGACTTTATAAGAGATTAAGTATTAACTACGCACTATAAAAAAGCTTAACTTACGATAGAATCTAAGTAATATACCACTAAAGACGTATTCTAATTCTATTACTTTAGGCACAAGTTTAAATGTTTTACATCTATCGCCTTTACCTCTGTTTTTAGTTCTCTAGTATTTACTAATTTAACCTATAGCTTTAACTATTACCCCTTAACCTAAGTAAGCGCAAGATCCCCTTGCTTTACAGCCTAATAACCTTTAAACTCTACTACAGCAGGATTAGGTACTACGCCCTATTCTATTAAGCTTTACGTCCCTACTACAGCCTGTAATACAATCCCCACCTCCTTAATCTCTAATGCAATCTTAACGTGGCCTAGCGCTACTTAGAGGCATTTTAAAGTTGCTTATAGAGCTTATAAAGCTCTATTTAGACCTAGAGAAGAAGTTTAGTAGGGAACTGTATAATATCCTCAATTTAAAGCTGCGTATCTTTTACGACTATTGCTAGAAGGTTAGCCTAGAACCTAACTAATATTATAACGCCTATTCCGTTATGCTTAAGGGCCGCGCTAGTACCTTCTATTGTAATTATTTAGTAGAAAAAGGATACGATTTTAACCAAATAATATATAAGATAAGATGCCACTTTAAAATAAAAGAGAATAAGTAGCAGTACATGTTAGAGTGGAGAGAGACTACCTTTTTAAGAATTATTGCTATAAACCCAGGTGTTTCTTGGCTTAATTATCTTTAAAAGCTCTTTAATTAACTTTAGATAATTTAACGTAGTTTATCCAAATTATATTAAGAGGGTTTTAGCCTACGCGATTAAGTTATTAGCGTATAATAAGGTATTAAAGAATACAACCTTACTCTCTTTAATCCTGCGAATACTTATAAAGGAGTGTATACTTAATTAAGATCTTCTATTAGCACCATTCTACGCTCTTAAAAAGTATAGTAATTTAACACCTAACTCTAACCTACTTTAATTAACCCGCCTAATTAATATAATTATAACTAGATTAATTAAATATATAGTGGCCGTGGTAGGTAATATAGTAAAGGGTATAATTAACGACTATAAGGTAAAGGTGGAGGTCCTTATAGAGGTTTATTTTAAAGTAATTGCTAGAAGAAGTGCTATGTTTATAAGAAACCAAATTACTAGTTAACTAGGTATTTTCTTAATAAATAAAAAGAGGTATATAATAAGTTTCGCTAGAGTATAAAAAATATTAGAAATTATAAGGTTACTACAGCCTACTTTTAAAGCTTTCTGGTTTAATATAAAGGCGTAAAAGATCTTAAGGGTAAGGTTAATAAGGCTAAATAGCTCCTTATAGATATAGAAATTAAGGACTACTTACCTAACCAATACTTTACTAAGTATAATAAGGTAGATAGTATATAAACTATTACTATTCTTAATAACTAATCTACGCTCCATTCTATTATAAAGTTAGATATCTTTAATAAGCTAAAGGAGAGCTCCGCGTTCTCCTTTAATAATAGATACTTAGTAAATATTTTCTATAGTATTATACTAGATACTAAAGCTATAGAAGTATCTATATTAGGAGAACCTTAAGTTTAAGCCCTTTAGTAGCTTAATAACTCTGTTTAGATTAACTATTTAACGGCAGGCTAATATACGATTTGTTTTAGTAAGGGTACTATAATCTCTCTTAGCATAATTAGGGTCTAAACCCCCTTAGGGTGCATTACTTTCCACGTTATTTCTATAAATACTCTATTTTTATTTTGTATTAGAGATATAAATAAATTAGGCGTTAAGCTTAATAACCTTAAGAATATACTTATATAGGGAGATAGTTGGGTACCTATTATACGCAAATAGGGTCACCCTTAGTTGCTCCTTTATTAACTAGAAAAGAGTATTACTTAAAGCTACCTAACTAAGTTAGAGTTACGTTAACTATACCGTTATTTCAGCCACCTATCCATTTATTAATTACTTAGGGTTCTTTAGCAAGTAGGCTATAAAGT
>Ga0307515_10019411_pt1 | contig 12242 bp, 6 predicted proteins | sample 17_EM_MG_FD_194513 | JGI IMG/M metagenome (GOLD analysis project Ga0307515, IMG submission 194513) | Populus trichocarpa ectomycorrhiza microbial communities from riparian zone in the Pacific Northwest, United States - 17_EM | ecosystem: Host-associated > Plants > Roots > Unclassified | place...
TGTCGAACTGCAATTGGTAAGAGTTAATTTGATCAAATCAGGGGCTTAATTGCATAAATATTGAAGTTTGATGGACAATTAGGGACTTGATTGAAGAAATCCAAAACTAAGGACCAAATTAAAAAAAAATCATGAATGTAGGAGCTGAAATTGACCGAATCAGGGTCAAATTGAAGAAATTGAAAGTTTGTTGATCAATTGAGTGTCAAAATGCACAAATTCAAAACCAAGAACCAAATTGAAAAAGACGGCAAACTTTAGAACTGATATTTGAGCTTGGCAGGGATGAAATTAAATTGATTCTTAAAATCAAAACCTCAATCAAAGACTTGATTGATTAAATTAAAAATTGAGGACTAATTTAGAGATAGGGATTTCTAAATGCTATTCTTTTTTTTAAAATGCCAAAATGGCATCGTTTCATTTAAATGAAATGACATGTTCTATATGACACGACGTCGTTTTGGTTATTATTATATAAAAAAGAAAGAACAAAACGACGTTGTTTTGATGGTATTGTGTACCATCTTCTTCCTCTAGATTGGTTTTATAGTCAGGGGATGAGGGTTTTTCCGCCCTCCCTTACAGCGTGCTTCAAAACTCTCTCTCTTTCTCTCTCTTTCCTCATGTCCCCACACCACAACACAACTTATGTCCCTTTCATGGCCTACCACTATGCCGGAAAAGGAGCAGAGAAACATGTCTTTTGGGTGGCCCTCGAGTGGTTGCAAAGTGGCCGCCCATACACCCTACCCTTCGGCGTTCTTTGGACAGGGATAAGGTGGTCTAAGCTCCCCTTTGTCTCTATAAATACCCCATTTCACTAGGAAGAGAGGTGGTGAAGAAAAAATAGGGGAATGAGGAAACAAAAAAGAAAAAAATAAGAGAGTAAAAAAAAAAGGAAAAAAAAAAGGCATACAACCTTAGCTAGAAAACCAGTTTCTCTCCTTCATTTTTTTTGAAAGCGTGAGCCATACAACCCTCTCTCACTCTGCTAGCTTCAAAATAGCACCTGGAAGCACTGTCATTTCCCCCAGTCGCCACCGCAATAACACCATCGCGAGCTACTGCCAACATTAGTAACCAACGCCTCCTCGTTCCAGGTAACCTTTTTCTCCTTTCTGTAAGTCTTCTTCTTTGCCTCACTTGCATGATTCACGTTCTGCAGCAAGCCAAATAATTAACCTGGTTATTGGCTTAACCCAGTAACTAGGTAGGTGTTTTTGGGTTGGACCTACAGCCCAGCCAACACGACTGGGTTGGGTCCAGCCTTACCTCTAAAACAAATTAAGGTTTTGTTGGGCCTTCGACAAGCCCAACTATCTAGACTGAGTTTGGATCTTGGGCCCAAGCAGCCCAGCCCCTAGGCTAAGGGTGTGTTTGACAGACACACCCTTATATCTTTCCTTTGGTTTTAAACTATCCAGCCAAACATGTCCTTAAAAAACCTCAGAAAATTCCCTTATTCATAGACCATTTTGAATTTATTTGTGGGTATCTCACATGTTTTTTTTAATTTTATACTTCATATTGAGACTGTGAACTTATACTGTAAGATACTGATCCAATATCGAAGTATCTGCTTTCCGCTAAAATTTCAAGAAATTCAAAAATTCTCTAAACCAGTTAGAGTGCTAATATTTTTTCTTTACGCAATTAGTTCTTTTTCCCAGACTCTGATACCAGTTAGGATCCCTAGTGATCAAAATACTAAGTGGCAACTCCCTTTCCCTCTTTCTACTGATAAATGACAAGAATTTCTTGTCCTTTCCTCCCAAACCATTTCTCGACCTTTTCCCGATCTAGGAGGATGATTGTCGCAACGCCGCACAGGTGCGACAAGCTTTAATGGACTTTTTTCTTTTTCTCTCTCATTGACTCAGATTTCTCGCTAGCCCTTCCAAAAGTTAAATGTATGTTGTCAGTTTGTATTTGTATTAATTTTGGTCTTCATTTTTCTTATTATTACTTGTTTTTCTTTTAATGTTTTTTTAATTTTTTTTTCAATTTCTTCATTCAACATTTTATTTCATTTAATTCTCGTATCCAATTTGATCTTCATTCATTTGATTGCTTTATTTATTTATCATTTTGTTGATTTATTTTATTTTTAATTTTGTCCCTTAATATTTAATTTAACTTAATTTTTGTATCCAATTTGGTCCTCAATCTTTTGTTTACTTTTTTTTTTAATTTTGGATGATTAGAAATTTTTTTTCATGATTTTCTCTTGTTTTCCTTCTATAGGATAATCTCGGTCTCATGACCTGAGTCACTAGTTTTAAATATTAGCCCAATTTAACTTCAATATTTTTTTAGATTTTTTTTTAAATTGATTTTTCTTTCAATTTCATCTTTCAACATTAGATTATTAGATCTTGAACATCGTTAATTTTTTTTTTTCTATGAGGTTATCCTAATCTCAAAATTTAAGTCTCAAGTTAATCAATTAAAAGCGAGTTTACTTAATTTTTTAATGTCTTTTAAAAGGTTACCAGTTCTTTTATAAGTTGTTTTTTAATTTTTTTATGTTTTCCTTAAATTATTATTTTTATTTTTTTCTTTTATTATTTAGTTTATTTAATAGTTGATTTTCATTGTTTTTTTTAATTATTTTATACAGGGTTATCTGGGATGTTTGAGTCATGAATTTAATATGCCGACTCAAGTTTTTTTTTTTAAATGATTTATTTTTCCATTCAACTTTCAATGTTTGATTTGCTAGTAATTAAGCTTTCAATGTTTTTTATTTTTTTTGTATGAGGCTATCAATTTCTCATTCACTTTTTATTTTATTATTAAATAAAATTATTGAAATTTTTTAAAAATATTTAAAGAATATCTTTTTAAAATATTAATATATATTTATTTTTTCGTATTAGTCATTGATATCCTTTAGGTTATTCGAATTAATAATTGATCCGTACTTTTCTTCGGAATTTGAAAATGCTATCATTATCATCTTGGATCCATTTTTGGAAGTTGATTTTAAGAAAAAAAAACATATACAAACAGGGACAGCAAACAAACAAAACCAAAACAAAACAAAGAAAGGGAATGGTACATTCTTCTTCGTCTTAAAAGAAGCAATGCTCTGCAATTGGTTTAAATCTTAAATAAGCTGAGGCCAAAGAAAACAGTCTGTTTGTCTTGATTTGCCATGTTTGAAACTGTGCAAGAAATTGCTGTTTGCATTCACAGGTTTCACAACCTCGACCTTTTCCAACAAGGGTAATAATGCTCTCTCCATTTCTTCTCAATCATGTTCTTATATTTCTTTTTCCTTTTTAAAAAACCTCTCTTCTGGGTTGTCTTTTATTTTTTGGGTGTTTAGATGGTATCAAATAAAGATCAGCATGAGATGGGAAGATAGAGGGTATACGTCTTTAGCAACCCCTGCAAGGGTTGTTCAATATGAAGGTAAAGCTTATTCAACTCTTCATGCTGCTATTTTCTTCGTTTCTGTTTCTAGGTTTTCTTTGTAGGTATAAAAAAGTTTGCCTGTCACAAAAAAAGGTGGGGAATTTTGCTACATTTCTTGCTAATCAACCACAATTCTTGTGCACGTTACAAAACTCAATAAACTCATAATTTCCCTGTTTTTGTGTCTCTGGGTTTTGGGTTTTTCCCCATATTTATAGAATATTTCACTTAGAGAAAAAAGGTGTGAACTTTTGCTATATTGCTGGTTGATCAACCACAATTCTCATTCATAATGTATTGACATGGGTGTATGAAAACCTGAGGTTGTTTTTTAAAGTTTTTTTTTTATTTGTGAATGTTTTAAAATAATATTTTTTAAAAATTATTTTTAATATTAGTGAATTAAAATAATCTAAAATATAAAAACTATTAATTTAAAATAAAGAAAAAAATAAAAAAAATTTAATTTTTTTTTAAAATGTTTTTGAAACGCAAAAATAAACACAGCAATAATATACAAAACTTGTTTATTTGGGCAAATTTAGTGACTTTGAGAAGGAGCTTCTTAGGATGTCTATGTAACAGTCATTTGTTTTCATATTTTATATGCTTTGGTGTTGTTATTGTTCTTGCTTAGAGATGCAATTAGCTTTTGTGAGTTTTTTCTGTGCTCATTGTTTATGGTATGAGCTAAGAAAGAAATGATATTTACTTGAGCCACAGCTCCTGATCTGGGTGGTGAAAACATATATGGGATATGGAAGATTGATGATACAGATAATAGTTTCTTGACACAGCCTTTTCGGATTAAATATGCAAGACAAGATATTCGTTTATCTATCATGATCTCGTTCACTCTACCTCTCGGTGAAAATGAGGTAATCTATACTCCTCTCTCTCTCTCCATCTCTCAGTATGTGTGTGAGCGTGAAGCTCACGTGCCTTATACAATAAGCTTTCCTTCTTAACTCATATAGTTACAATTAGAGTAGAAAATGCAGCTGAATGTTGCCTGAGTCAAGGGAAGTGAAACCAACTCGAAGACAAACAAAGAGCTCTAGAAAACAGGATTTACTATAATATAACAGAATATAGTATCTTTATGTATGGTCTCCTGCTCTGCTTAGTGTTTTTGATACCGCCTATCAAGGTTGGTATATATAGCTGGTCTGCATCCAATATGAAGAGGCCTGGTGACAGAGAATCGTTCCTGTGAAAGTTTCTTCTATGTACATGTCAAAACTCCACCACCTACATTATGATATTGCATCATTGCTTTCATGATGACTAGCACTCTGTCTTTTGAAATCATTGCCCTTTCTTTCTTGTGGCTTTCCTGAGAAGGTCATTGGAGATCACAGGGCTTAAAAACCCATGGATTACTTGTCTGTATCAGAAAGAATTGGAATGTTGCATTTCTTAAAACTAACAAGATTGAGGAACTGCTTGCAAAAAACTTTCATCAGCTGTTCCAGAAAAGGGGTGAAAAATATTATTTCCTTCTGATTCTTCAAAACATCACCACTCCTTTAACCTGGGATTTAATGAAAATACATTAATATCTTCACTGCATATGTTTATTACAATTTTGGTGCTGTACATGCCAGCTTAAAATTTACTGATGCTGATGTTTATGGTCTTCAAACTGATATGGTGTACAATTTGCAGGGTCCATCCACCTCTGCTGTTATTTTGAAATTTGAGCTTATGCAAGCTCCCATAACAGAGAACATGTAAGTTGAGGGATTTTGTTATTTGATTCTTGAATAAAATGATTTGTTGTTTTATCTTACCCACTCAATGTTTTTGGATTAAATTAAGATATTCTACTGATTGATAGGCACACTGTGCAGGGTTATGGCTTATCCGAATGCTTCTTCTGTTTCGGTCCATGAATTTCGAATTCCTCCTAAAGCTCTTCTGGGATTGCATTCATATTGCCCTGTACACTTTGATGCATTTCATTATGTGTTAGTTGATGCAAGCGTGCACACCAGTCTAATGACAGCTGGTTCTTTCATGAAGGTACCCAGGTTTGTCACACTTCCGGCATCTAATTAAGCAACCCGGTCATGATCACATTTTGACTCTTGTTGCCTAATATAACTTGATGAGTTGTATCTTGCAGTGGTTCTTATGGTCAAGATGTTGCTGGCAAAATTAGTGATGGAATCAGCCAAGTATGCTCTTACACAATGGATAATCTTTTGCATGCTCTTATCCACTCTACTTAGCTTTGTGCCTTCATGCATTATCTTATTGTTTAAATTGCTAGATGTTGCTTCATCTGATTTATGATGACGGTATTTACTTGCTGCAACACTTTTGCACAAGCATCTGTATATTTGAGTGAATGCACTACTTTTGTTCATACATGCATGTGCATATGTGCAAATTTGCATACTGTTTTCTGCAAAACTTGCAGTTTACTTTAGCCTGGGTTTAGTCCTACTAATTAGAACTGGTGTACTGTCCAGAAAAGCAATTGGTTGAGTGGGTTGGCTGTGACAACTTCCTGTTCAACTTTGGAGTAGAGCTTTCTGTCACTCCTTAGGTTTTTGTTAAAAAAATACTAATAGGAGCTCCCAAATTGCTTCAATAATGAAATGTGTTAGAATAACTTCATAATTCTTTATCTGCCATCGAAAAAGTATTCTTCGATTCCTTTTTCCAAAGGTATCCAGAAATTGCATTTTGTGAGATATTGTAGATCTTTTTACAAGTTCATTCCTTCCCAAGTGCAACGAGAAGGAAACATCTAGATTCACCCAAATAAGAAACACCCCTAGAAACAAGCGGTGCTCAATGGATGCTTAAATGATAGTTAACCATTATGCAACTTGTAAGCATGTAACACATGTTTTTCCTTTTAAGTTTAGTCTTTTTCCTGCAAAAGATGATTGAAGAGAAAAATTCTAAAACTTCTGCTTTAAAGAAAATACAGCTTAAGAAAGTTAAAAGTTCTGCGTGGCTGAAGCCCAAAGGTTTGAAGATGCAATCACATGTTTAGATTTGAAACATGCAGTTATCCAGTATGGAGGAGCCTGTTCTTTACCTTTATTCAGCTTTTGTGATATTTTCATGGATTGAAATTTTAATTTTGTGATTGGCCAGGCATTAGGTGAAGTGGCTTCTTTAGATACAAAAAAGATCATGCTTGTTAAAGCATTGTTGGTTTCCCGTGATGCATTGCTTGAAGAGCTACAAAAAATCAGCAAAGGCATTGGACATGCTATTGATTTATCTGATTTTATTTCCAATATGGATGATATGAGGATGTTTGATTCTATCATGCAAGAAAATCTGGGTACTGCAGATGGTGAAGTTTCAGGACAAGGAAAGCCACATAATGGTCTTGAGGTCCTTCCTATAATTTTTATAGTTAACAAATTTTGATTTTACTATCAGTTTGAGTGCTTTCTTATTTACTTAATATTTTTGTCTCTTCTTGGAAAGAAAGCAAATGGCACTGCAGATTTTCAAAGTGATAATTTGCCCCACATTTCAACGAAGGCTGTTGTTGTAAACATTTTTCATTCGTTGGGTGCTCAACTATCGTATTTATGGAAGATTTTTTTGCAGTTCCACAGGTTTGCTTTTCCACCAAATTGACACATTGAGTTAGAATTTTTTATATTTTCCTCTTCCAAGTAAGGATATGATTCATTTAGCAAGTTGTTGACGTGACCTTTCTTTTAGGTACATCACAACTGACCGTAGCTATTTAACCAAAAAAAGTACTTCATCCCTTGCATTTTCTTAAATGCTTCAATACTGACAGTACAGTTTGCTTGTTGAAGAACAGTGAAGACACTGATTTTTGGTGTGCTTTTAAAATGGATAGTATATTCCTATGATGAAATTTGTGAAATTTATGATGGACAAGCTTGCAACTACCGTGATTCTTATTTTTGGTGTGATTTCTTAAATTTTTATGATAACCTATCGGTCTTCCTTTATAATGGATTTGATTTATGCTTATTGTTGGTTGCATTTAGTAAAATGATTGGTTGATTCAGATTCATTAACTTTATCTGCACTTTTTTAACTACTGACCTTTTTGCTTCATTCCAGGGCAAACAAAATAACAATACTGGAGTTTCTGCGTGATGTGTGGACTAAAGATCGACGAGCTGAGTGGTCGATATGGATGGTGTACTCTAAGGTCGATATGCCTCATCAGTACATAAGCAGTGGAACTGATGATTCCTTCTATCATGGCCATAGAAGATCTTCAAGTGTGTTGAATGTAAATGTTTTTATTTTTCTGCTCGTTTCCTGTTTTTTTTCTCTTCTATAGACTATTAGTCTTTTTTTGACTTTCAGTAATAAACACCATTATTTTTTTAATTCCATAGTCTCCAAGTCACAATTTTTATTTTCTGTTCTACACAGCCTGCCCAGAGTGCAGCTACACGTGCTGACCTTCATCGGCGAAGTATTGCCCAAATGAGGGTGAGTATTACTCCCACTTTGAATGATTTGTTACAGTCGTCTTGTTCTTTGGTGTTACACAGGGTTGGTATTGTTTCCATGCAGATTAATAATCGGTCAATTCAAGACATGTACATATTTGGGGATCCACTACGAATTCCTATCATGATCGTGGAACGTGTAGCTAATGCTCCACGGCGTACTCTCAGTGAAAATTCTTACTTTAGAAATTTGGAACTGGTAGATTCACATAGCTTGCACGGTGGACCTGGCGCCGAAGCTGAAGCTGAAGCTGGTAAGAAGCAATCTGGCGGTGTGCTACCAAAAAATGGTCGTGAATTGAAGGCTGTCATCTTTGTGCATGGGTTTCAGGCAAGGCTCGCTCTTTGTCCTTCCCTCCAACCCATGTAGCTAGCTACTTTACAATCCAATGTACAAACTTGTGCTTTAATTGATTTTACACCATTTACCAAATAATTGAAAACCTGTTTTTTATCACTTGCTGATTGAATTTTGTTTCTATCCTTGCTACACCTAAGGAGCTGCTTCATTGCTAATTAACTAGTTTAACGCTTTGCAGCTTGCACCTTCAAATTGTTTCTTTAGAATGAATTTCCTTAATTTTTTTGTTTATCAGGTATTTGAATAAATTCTCCAAAAGAGAGTTTTGATGTTGGCATAATAGAGGTGATAAATGGGATGCAATTGTTATGGAATTTTGATTGTGTGTTCGGGTCGAATCTTCCTTTCTTTGTACAGTTAATGCTTCTTTTTTGTTGGCACCATAAAAAAGTGCCTTTGATTGGTCAATTGAGTTTTTAGCCGAGGCAAATATTTAAAATTTCCAAAACTTGAGCTTTTTACTTTTATTTTAAATGCTTGGCCTAGACTATTAAGTAATGGCTTGGCTTCCATCATCTGAAAGTGTAAATTTAGCCTGGGTTCATTTCTAACAATTTGATTCACTTCTTCCCTTCAGATAATTGGGAACCATGGGATGAAAATTGTTTTTGTAGATTAAACTTTATAAATAGATTATCTTTTTCTCATAAGGATTTGAATCTGTTACCATGAATTTATTGGTTTATAGTTTCATGCATGAATTATTTGATTGTTTGAGTCTGTTTCATCCACATATTTGTAACCTTCTGAAACCAAAAACCAAGCTGTTCTTGAAGTGAATTCTATATTATTCAGATACTGGGTAACAAATTTTATCTTATATCGTTCATTGTTTTTGCAATTGATTGTCCTGTGCTCCTGGACAATCTGTAATGAAGTCTATTCTATTCCTCTTGTGAACTGTGTTCTCGTTTTATGCATAAATTGGCTTAATTTTGTTTGTCACACCTACAACACACCAGGGACACCATCTGGATTTACGCCTTGTTCGCAATCAGTGGCTTTTGATAGACCCCAAGATGGAGTTCCTAATGTCAGAGGCAAATGAAGACAAAACATCTGGAGACTTCAGAGAAATGGGACTAAGGCTGGCACAGGAAGTGATCTCTTTCCTTAAAAAGAAAATGGATAGAGTTTCAAGATCTGGTTTCTTAAGGGATATCAAGCTTAGCTTTGTTGGGCATTCTCTTGGAAATATCATCATAAGAACAGCATTAGCAGGTAATATAATCAATGCAATGCAATGCAATGCAATGTCATGCCATACTTTTCTATTAATCTGTAATTTGACACTTGCTTTGTATTTGTATTGCCACAGAGAGCATAATGGAACCATACCTAAGATACCTTCACACATATGTTTCTATATCTGGGCCACATTTGGGGTATCTCTACAGCTCAAACTCTTTGTTTAACTCTGGGATGTGGCTTTTGAAAAAACTTAAGGGAACGCGGTGCATTCATCAGCTTATGTTCACAGATGACCCAAATCTACAAAACACTTTCTTGTACAAACTCTGTGAGGTACTAAGAATCTTATTTTGTTTCTTTGATTGATTATAGAGAGAGATTACACTATAAAAAGAATAAGAAAAAGAAGTGATGATTAGGATCTGAAAAATAACAACTTGCATTTCTTCAAGCAGCCTCTGTGTGTGAAATCATAGCAGATGCTGACTTCTACTTCTTGACTGAGTTCTAAAACTGTTTATTTTGTTCTTTCAGCGGAAGACATTGGAGAATTTCAGGCATATAGTACTGCTATCTTCACCCCAGGTATGTCATGCTATGCCTCAAAAGAAAACTTCTTGAAGGTCTCCAATTGTTTAGCCATTTCTCTTTTGTTTGCTAACAATAGGCACATGATATATAAATGTTCTTACACTAAAATCTGTTTGCAATGGGGATCTATTTACTGGTCAATTGGAAATAAGGGGCACCATGAATTGGCCTTCTTTTGCAGTATGAAGGGCTAAATGTATGCTTGAGGATGAAAGAAACAAAAACACTGAAAGATACATCGGATTTCTTAGATGTTTGAAATAACTATGAAAGCACATATTTGACTTGTGTTAAAAGGAAATGAAAGCACAGGCTCCGTGTGAAGAATTCTTAGGCCTTGTTTGGTTTGCCAATTCCAAATTAATCACTTTTAATTTTATTTGAAATTGTACTTACATTTAACAGTCCTAATACTACAGAAAGGGAGTGATTTATTCCATTTCAATAAAATATCACATTTCTTTTAGAATTGCAATCTTTGTTATTGGCAAAAGGCAACAGCATTGAACAAGGAATGGAATTTTCTCGACTCTGCACGACCCAAACATACCTGTCGACAGGCTATTTCTTGAAATAACAGTGTCATCAGAGTCATAGGTTCATACTTCAGTCTTCATTAAGTTTGCCTCTGCATTCAAAATCTTATCTACACTCTACAGTATTAGTTGCTTTAAATATACCTTGAAACTCCATTTTGTGTATGATATCAATTTAACATATGGTAGTTGTGATGAAAGACTAGTTTATTACCATTTTCTCAGGATGGTTATGTACCGTATCATTCTGCCAGAATTGAACTGTGCCATGCTGCTTCCATGGACCACTCAAAAAAGGGTAGGCTGTTTCTGCAGATGCTGAATAATTGCTTGGATCAGTTGCGAGCACCAACATCTGAGCATCGACTGTTCTTGCGCTGTGATGTAAACTTTGATACCTCTGCCTATGGCAGGAATTTGAACACAATCATTGGGCGGGCTGCTCATATTGAGTTTTTGGAGTCTGATGTTTTTGCAAAGTTCATAATGTGGTCTTTCCAGGAACTGTTCTGTTAACCGGCACAAAAAACTGACGTCCTTTCCACTTCAACTTTTCTAGCCAGTCTTTGGCTGGCAGTTGCTCCCTTATTTCTGGGCAACAGGGATGAAAAAGTGGCCAGGTGTTGGCGACGTGATGTCCAAGAAAAGGCCATATCCTTTCATCTGGGCGGGGCAGATGCCAGAGTTGTTGGTTGCTGTGAATTATTGGCCTGAGGCTAATTCCACTTGAAGAAAGACATGGTATGTAAATATTGTTTCTGACACATGCCAGCAGGCCCATGATTTTTGTGCGATATGCAAGAGGCGGCTGGTCATCGGTTGGGATCTCAAGCTGCACAAAGCTTACCAGTAAACTTGCACTGAAGTTTTGAAGAATAAAAGTGTAATTATTTTTCTAGGTTAAACCAAGTTAGCTGGGCAATGGAAGCACTTGCTTTCATGGCTGGATAGATCCCTAAGGACATGCTTAGGCATTTATAGATGCAATCTCTACCAGATAGGAGGATTTTTTTTGTAAGCAGGTCAAGGAAATGGTGATGAATGGGTATATCTTTAATGCAGTTCGATTTATTTTGTTACTACTTGCTGTTAAACATCTGTCCATGTCAATTCGAGTCCTCTGTTCTCGCAAGGAGATAGCAAGAAATAAAATCTGGAGATGGCATGCCCTCTTTTCAAAGGTCTTCTTGCCAGCCATCTTCGCAGACATCCAACAGTGTAAAACGAGAGAAATGCATGGCGTTGTACTAGTAGGAAGCGTCTGGAATTTGAATTTTTTTTTTTGTTAAAATTTAATATGGTTTGTACGTTTTGGATCGTTTTGATGTGTTGATATCAAAAATGATTTTTAAAAAATGAAAAAAACATCATTGGCATGTATTTTGGCACAAAAAGTTATTTGAAAAATATTCACAACCACACTGCCAAACATGCTCTACGTCGGGTGTATAGGGTTTTCATTCTTTGCTTCGGTCCAGTTTTCTTTTTTTCTTTTTTCATACCAGAAATACTGCACTTTATTATACAAAAAAACATATGATTGATTTGCGTAGCCAAACCTTGAACTCCTTTTGTTTTAACTTTTGTGGTTGAGGTTAGGTACAATCTATTTATATAAAGAATTCAATCACAAAAATTAATTTTTTTTAGTTTTTTTAATTTTTT
>Ga0307515_10019413_pt1 | contig 12236 bp, 8 predicted proteins | sample 17_EM_MG_FD_194513 | JGI IMG/M metagenome (GOLD analysis project Ga0307515, IMG submission 194513) | Populus trichocarpa ectomycorrhiza microbial communities from riparian zone in the Pacific Northwest, United States - 17_EM | ecosystem: Host-associated > Plants > Roots > Unclassified | place...
GTCGCGATGCCTTCCTTCGACCTATCGTACAACGCCCTAAGCACTGGCCAATTCGGGTTCTTAAAGATGGGCCAGGCCGCCGAGTCGACTCGAGTGCAGCCTTGACGACCCACTTCCTTCGTTGATCAGAACGGAACTTTGAGAGATCCATCTTAGAAACAATCGGGGGTCCAGTGGATGGAAATAACCTTAAGACTTTCCTTCATATTTCACAATGTCTTAAGACGTCTGCGCACCGTTCGTTCTCGGCGAATCGGCGACCAGCGGTATGTTCGAAATGCATTTACACGCTGTGTGATGGTGGACAGCTTGCTGTGTGCGGAGCCTGAAGACCGACTCGCGCTTGATCGCAGTCGGGGGTTGCGTAATAAATATGGCCCAACCAATATTCAATACGGAAGGTGTATGGCCTGGATGCATCATTTGAAATTGGTATGTGGGTTGTGGGATGTTTGGTTCCTGGTTTCTAAGTGAAGTCTGGTCCACCGCGGATTACCTATATCGACGGTACGTCCTGATCGCGCTATGAATAATATTCATGATGTATAAATGTGCGTATAAGCTATGTTTGGTAATATATAGTCCCAGTTGGCGGTACGGACCCTCTGCCGATCTTGGTCTCTCCCTCGAGCTTGCCCAATCCCGCTTGATTTGAGCCGGGCACTTAGGCGTGCCCCAGCTTAGCAGACTCCTAGTACGGGACAGTCTCACCTTTGCCCTCTCCCTGACACGGCCCTACTTCCTTCCGTACCCACACCGCAAAAGCCTCTAAGGCTGCTGAATGATATGCTGGAAGAAGCTGAATGTCTCGCTCTGCATGAAGTTATAGCTCAGGAAGAAGCCGTTCTTGACACTATGCGGAAGCTGCAGACGGAGCATGAAGCGAAGCATCAGTTACTTGCAGAAAAGGCCATGCTTCTAGAGCGCACCATTGACTCGACAGAGATCTTTCGTGAAGTTGGCTCTCAACTCTGCACCCACTTTATGCCACTTTTAGTCCAGCTAGAGACGCAACTGGCAGTTCAAGAGGACGACAGAGCCATCCTTGCTACGCATTTGCCTTCAACCCTCGACTTCATACACAGTTGGGAGGTGCTCAAGGACGAAATTAGCGCTCTAGATGCGTCTCTGAAGCGGCAACTGGATCGAACGCAAGAGCGAATAACGACCATGATCCAACAGTTGAAAAGCACGTTGGCGTTGCACGACCAGATGTCGAGCACGATCTCCTCCTTCTCTTCCATGATCGGGTTCGCACAAAGCAGTATTAAAGCCAAGAAAGGAGGAATTCTTCACCCAATTCGAAGACTCCCGGTAGTGATATTACGTCATATATTCGAGGACTGCGTGAACGACGAGACAAACGAGTGCCACCGCAATCCCCCAAGTATCTTCAGAGTAGCCCCAACAATGGCTCTACGTTTGGCTAGCGTCTGCAGCAGGTGGCGCGACATAATGCTTGAGACGCCGTACCTATGGCGGCATATTCGACTCCGAGCGCCTACGCTATGGAGTAGTCCTGAAGCAAGAAACCATGTGCAAAGCTATCTCGACCGCTGCCGTGGTGGTGAGATTGAACTAACTATCCCCACTGGAGACAGACTTCCAGATGACCTCATCCCCGATACCATAACGGTTGAGCGCCTTAATCTAGCAGCAGACATCGACGAATGGCCTATTTTACCTTCTCCAGTCCATCTATGACTCCACCACCCGGAACCGGTGAGAGATTACCGGCTCCCCTCTGATTTGATAAATCGTACGACGCATCTCACGGTTTGGAATGTGGAGATATCGTTCCCAGGGGATTGTGAATCCTTAACACGCTTGGAAATGTGCGGAGTACAACCCGCGATCGTATTCACGCAGATGATTAGTCAATCACCCAATCTCACCGACTTCGACCTGATCAGAGCAGAAATGCAAGATGCGCCACTTCTAGAACCGGTTTCGTTCACCCACTTCCACTTGCGATACCTCGGGTTGTCTCCTGGGTGGATCGAACTCCTCGAGAGCGCTCTGAGATCAGGCCTCCATTTGTCTCAACTACGCCATTTAGAGCTCTCAAATATCACATCTGAGTACATGGCAACAAAGTACCCTCTCATTTCGACGCGACTCGGTGCAACAGTGGTTCGGTTGGATTTTCAAGGAGAGGATTGCTCCATTGACGCCACAAGGTCATTTATCGACGCCCTTAGAAGAGTTAATACGATAGGGTTCTACGGAAGGGTGACGGAAACGGCGTTGGGAGCGTTACATGAGGTACGAACCTATCGAGTACGAATCCCCGGACAAGATACTATTCGATGCACGCGCGAGATTGTCCACGCGATGCCAAAGGGGCTCGAAGTCGTAATCATACGCGATTATGAAGGCGAGGGGCTCGAAGTAGACCAACAATTACGAATGATGCGCCAGAATCCAGCGGCTGATACGCAGCCAGTTACTATCGTTTTCGAAAACTGCCTTAACATCCTCCCACGTATCCGGCGGGAGTTCGCCGTTCCCGGGCCACTCATCGAGTCCGTGGATCCTCCCCTCGGTCCTGGTCAGAGTAATTCTGACCCAGGGACGTGAACGCCGTAGTTTTGGATGAACTTGAAGCGGCGGACGGGTGGAGTGTGTAGCTTGTTGAGAATGTCTTTGCGGTTGATTGGACCGATCGGGGCTCCACGCGGGAGCCAGGACCTCGAGAGTAAACGATGAAGCAAGGAGTTGTAGGGAAGGTCGCCACCAAACCTATTCTGATTCTTACTATGTAGTAATGTTGTGGTTGATGGAACAAAAAGGTGTGAACGATACGATTTTGATCTGTAACATTGATCGTGAAAGGTATTCATTTCGTATCTACCAGCCCGACCAATATGACAAACGAGCCCTGTTTTGGCTCGCTCCCTTGGCCACATCCTGCTTCGCATCCAGCCGCAACGCCCGGACGGTCTTTCCTGCCCTCCGGATCTCCTATTGTTGATCTCTTTCAGCTCGCGCTCAAGATCTTGGCGGTAAGTCTTGCAACCGTTAGGTTCAAGTGACTTCCGGGTCTCGGTACCACTTTTTACACCAGCCGGTTCAGTGAGGTGCGGGTGGAGAGTGATTAACAGTAAACGGTTTTCGTCACCCAAAGTAACCCGCTTATTATCCGCCGAGATATTGCGACAAATCTTCGAAGAATACGTCGACGCTGAAGCAGCAGGATGGTTTGGCGACCCAACTCGGCCTCCTACGCTCCTTCGATCTGCCACCAGGATCGCTGGCCACCGCCCAGCAGACACCACGACGAATGTGGGATCAGTTGAGGGCATCCATTCGAGTAGAGAGCCTTAGGAGCAAAAAACCGGTGATTTACAGCACCGTTGGAGGGGAAGCGTTCTGTGGATCCCTTCATCTGTGTGGGACCACCCCTTTAAAAGCGATCCTAACCACGTTTCAAACCTTGAGGAATACAATTTCACGTCATTGAAAATTGACCAACTTAACTTTTATGCTATTCGTTATGATAGCTATGACTGGTCAATCCATCCGTGGCGTCGGATCTCCTTCCCCTCCCCACCTCATTTATGGGCAGGGAATGGAGATTGCGATTACCCATACACCGCAATGCTTCCATCTTCCACATCTTTCGTACAACTACATATACAATTACCGTTTATAACGTCACAGCCGCCATTCTGGGGGAAGTAATCTCGTAAACCAGCTTGTCCTTTATGGAGTGCAAGATGGGTTCAGCCTTACATCACTACTCGAATCGCTCCCATGCTTGACTGAGTTGGACGCCGGCCGTGCGCTGGTAGTGGGCCATTACGAATTGGATCACCAAACACTTACCCATCAGAAACTACAACACCTCCGAATACCCATATCTTGCATGTATGCCCCGAAGGAATACCCTGCCGACGGTCTTCAGCTATCAAGCCTCAGTTGCTTCGGTCTGGCCAATCACTCAGTGTCGGGGCACATGAGCTATAACCCTCTGCACTATAGGCCCCCCTCCTTCTCTTCAGTGTCCGCACAACTTCCCACAATGGTTACAAACTTAGATCTTCCTGGAGAACATACACTGACTACCTCCTCCACCAGCAGCCTCATTGAGACGTTCCATAAGGTCGATACAATGGGAGTGCTGTAGGAGCGATACTACGTGCGCTATATCGGACCAGAGATATGCCCGAGGGTGAAAAATCAAGTGAGAAGGAAAGAATGCCAAATAGCATTCAAGCACTTCACATTCATGACCACTTGGGTGACGGTGGGGATTTATATCCTGCACCCCATGAGATATAAGCCAATACAGGGCCCATCAAAATATTCTTCGAGAACTGCACCAACATCCTGCCAACGACAAGGAAAGAGTTTATGCATGTGTGAACGAAATCCGCCAGACCATTCCATTAGATGTTGGGTGGGAACCAGACTCAGCACGTAGGTCAAACCATCTCAAGCAAGTTGACAATTAGGGGCTCATACTGAGAACTGGCGTAGTAAGGTGAAGCGCATTTAAATGATTTGGGTTTAAAGTATGGTAAGGTTGATTGATTTAGCCTGTTTATGGTATCCAAACTTCTTATTATTGATTTGCCCTAGCCTTTTTCGGGCCTTTGTATATCGCCGTCGCTCCTCCATCAGTACAACACTCAAGCCTTCATCGTCGTATGCGTATCAATAGAATTTTCAGGCCCCGTGCGCTCGGATAATGTCCGGCATTGGGATATTTAAATCATAGGAAATTTTTGTCCAAGCTCCTGGGATTGATTGATACTATCCTGACAACACTTGTAGTCAAGTGATGACTTTTTTATCAGAACCATGACGCACACACAGTACTGTCATTTGCCATCCTGATCTTGGACCCAGCGGTCAGCTCGCTACTGCCGTTGAGGAGGAATTGAAGATCACCAAGGAATTGAGCGGACATATGTCTCATTCTATTGAGGTATTCTCAACCTCCATGAGCAAAGTACAAAAGAATATTGTGGTAAGGAGCACCGTTCAATTGATTCTTGAGTCGCAGGACGTTTGGATCTTAGTTTTTAAGCGAAGCTTGGCTGTTCCTGGTCGGAGTCTGACACCTCAGCCGGAGTCTGACTGCGGCGCGGTGCAGTCTCAGCTTTGCTCTCTCCCTGATATATACGCCCCTCAATCATTCTCTTTCCTACCGGTCCCGCACCACGAAAGGAGAAGGAGATGACATCTCTAAAGCGACTGAATCGTATTCCGGAGGAAGCTGAATGTCTCGCTCTGCATGAAGTTGTCGCTCGGGAAGAAGCCATCCTTGATACTATTTGGAAGGTGCAGAGGGAACATGAAGCGGAGCATCAGCTACTTGCAGAGAAAGCCATTATTCTACAGCGCAACCTCGTATCGACCGAGATCCTCCGTGAAGTTGGCTCTCAACTCTGTACCCACTTTATGCCACTCTTAGCGCAGCTAGAGTCACAACTAGCATTACAAGAGGACGACAAAACTATCCTTACCACACATTTGCCTTCTACTCCCGACTTCATACACAGTTGGGGGGTGATCAAGGATGGAATTATTGCTCTCGATGCGTCTCTGAAGCGGCAACTTGATCGGACACAGAAGCAGATAACGTCCATGAGCCTACAACTCGATAGTACGGAGTCCTTGCGCGACCAGATGTCGAGCACAATCTCCTCCTTCTCTTCCATGATCGAGCACGCGCAGGAGAGTATCAAAGCTAAGAAAGGAGGCATCCTTCACCCAATTCGAAGACTCCCGGTGGAGATATTACTCCATATATTCGAGGATTGCGTGAACGATGAGATAAACGAGTACCACCGCAACCCCCCAAGTATCTTCGAAGTAGCTCCAACAACGGCTCTACGTTTAGCTAGCGTCTGCAGCAAGTGGCGCGACATAATGCTTGGGACGCCGTACCTATGGCGGCATCTCCGAGGGCCTATAATTCCGCCAGATCCCATTGGAATTTCGCGATCGCGGAATCGCCTAAAGCGGGTTAGTCCTGGAGCAAGAAATCATCTTCAAAACTACCTCGACCGCTGCCGTGGTGGTGAGGTCGAACTAACTATCCCCGCCGGAAGCAAACTTCCAGATGATCTCACCCCCGATACCATAACGGTGCAGCGCCTTAATCTAGCAGCAAATATCGAAGTATGGCCCACGGTACCTTCTCCAGTCCATTTATGGCTTTACCACCCGGAAACGGAGCGCGGTTGGGTGATCCCCTCTCGTTTGATTAGTCGTACGACGCACCTCACGGTTTGGAATGTGGAGATATCGTTCCAACAGGATTGTAGATCCTTAACACGCTTGGAGATATGCGGAGTACAACCTGCGTTGGTATTTACGCGGATGATTAGCCAATCACCCCATCTCACCGACTTCGACCTGATCAGAGCAGAAATGGAAGATGCACCACTTCTAGAACTGGTTGCGTTCACCCACTTCCACTTGCGATACCTCGGGTTGTCTAATGGGTGGATCGAACTCCTCGAGAGTGCTCTAAGCGCAGGCCTCCATTTGCCCCAACTACGCCATTTGGAGCTCTCAGATGTCACATCTGAGTACATGGCAACAATGTACCCTCTCATTTCGGCGCAACTCGGCGCAACAGTGGTTCGGTTGGACTTCCAAGGAGAGCATTGCTCCATTGACGCCACAAGGTCATTCATCGACGCATTTAGAAGAGTTAATACGATAGGGTTCTACGGATGGGTGACAGAAACGGTGTTGAGAGCATTGTATGAAGTACGAACCTCTCGAGCACAAACCCCTGGACAAGATACCATTAGATGCACGCGCGAGATTGTCCGCGCGATGCCAAAGGGGCTCGAAGTCGTAATCATACGCGATTATGAAGGCGAGGGGCCCGAAGTAGACCAACAGCTACGAATGATGCGCCAGAATCCAGCGGCTGATACGCAACCAGTTAATATCGTTTTCGAAAACTGCCTTAACATCCTTCCACGTACCCGGCAGGAGTTCGCCGTTCCCGGGCCACTGATCGTCATCGAGTCCGTGGATCCTCACCTCGGTCCTGGTCAGAGTAGCTGTGACCCAGGGGATGTGAACGACCGGATTTTGGATCAACTTGAGGCGGCGGACGAGTTGAGTGTGTAGTTTATTGAAAATGTCGTTGTGGTTGATGCGACCGAGAAGATCTGGGCTCCTCGCGGGAGCAGGACCTCGAGAGTAGCAGGGGGTCGTAGGGAAGGTCACCACCAAACCTATCCTGGTTCTCATCGTGTAGTAATGTTGTGGCTAGCTCGAACCAAAAGGTGTGAATGAAACGATTTTGATCTGTACCATTGATCTTTTCATTTCGTGCTCGAGTGAAATTACCAGCCCGACCAATATAATAACCGAGCCCTGTTCGACTCATTTCTTTGCACCCCTCCCCCGGCCGCTTCGGCCGCAACGCCCGGACGGTCTTTGCTGCCCTCCAGATCCAGATCCCCTGGTCGTTAATCCCCTTCAGCTCAAGTTCAAGACATTCGCAGTAAATCTTGCGGCCGTTGAATTCAAACAACTTCCGGGTCTCGGAACCGACTTGCACAACACCTCAAACACCGGTCGGTTCCTGGGGTTGTGAGTGTGGGTGTGAGCCTCCGAGGAGCATGGTGGGTTAACAATAAACGGTGGGCACCATTTACTTTGACTTGATAATGAATCACCCGCTCAGTAGGAGCAGTAGAGGCCGGTGGCTGCTCCTGACAGCTGTGGCGGGTCACTGCCTAGAACGGGAAGGGGCATCTCACGAGCGAGGTTCCCAACGACCATTATCGCCCCTGTATGTCCCCAGAACGTTGCGCGAGCTGACATGGGCTACGGGCTGACCTGATCGCAACGCCTGGAGGGATTTTCCAGCCTTCAGAGCTCCTGGTTCTATATATCTCCTTAGGCTCGCGTTCAGGGTCTTTGCGGCAGATCGGATTTGAATGCTTCTCGCGATGCCTTCCTTCAACGACTCGTACAAAGCCCTAAGCACCGGTAAATTTGCGTTATTAAAGATGGACCAGGCTGCCGAGTCGAATGCAGCGTGACGGCCAACGTCCTTTGTCGATCAGACAGGAATTTTGAGAAATCCATCTCAGAAACCAGGAACAATCGGAGGTCCAGTGGGTGAAAACAACCCTAATGGCTTTCCTACATTTCCACAATGTGTTAGGACTTCTGTGCACTGTAGCGATGCTCTTCAGTTGTTCGTTCTCGACGAATCGGATCGGCGAATTGTATGTTCAGTCCAATACCAGCGGTATATTCGAAATGTATTTACAGGATGTGTGAGTCTGGGCAGCTTGCTGTGTGTGGAGCCTGACGACCGACTCGCGCTTGATCGTACTCTGAGGTCGCATAATGAATTTGGCCCCAACCAATGTTCAATACGGAAAGCGGATGGCCTGGGTGCATCGTTCAATTGGTATTTGAGTCGCAGGATGTTTGGTCCCTGGTTTCTAAGCGAAGCTTGGCTGTTCCTGGTCGGAGTCTGACGCTCTGACGCCTCAGCCGGAGTCTGACTGCGGCGCGGTTACATATATCAGACCAAGGGCCCCTTCTGCAGTCTCAACTCTGTTCTCCTCCTGATACACCCTCAATCATTTTCCTTCCTACCGGCCCCGCACCGCGAAAAGAGAAGGAGATGACATCTCTAAAGCGGCTGAATCGTATTCCGGAGGAAGCTGAATGTCTCGCTCTGCACGAGGTTATAGCTCGGGAAGAAGCCGTTATTGACACTATTTGGAAGGTGCAGAGGGAGCATGAAGCGGAGCATCAGCTACTTGCAGAGAAAGCCAATATTCTACAGCGCAACCTCGACTCGACAGAGATCCTCCGTGAAGTTGGCTCTCAACTCTGTACCCACTTTGTGCCACTCTTAGCGCAGCTAGAGACACAACTAGCAGTTCAAGAGAACGACAAATCCATCCTTGCCACACATTTACCTTCTACCCCCGACTTCATATACAGTTGGGGGGTGATCAAGAATGGAATTATTGCGTTCGATGCGGCTCTTAAGCGGCAACTAGATCGGACGCAAAAGCGGATAACGTCCATGAGTCAACAGCTCTATAGTACGGAGTCCTTGCGCGACCAGATGTCGAGCACAATCTTCTCCTTCTCTTCCATGATCGACCACGCACAGGAGAGTATCAAAGCCAAGAAAGGAGGCATTCTTCACCCAATTCGAAGACTCCCGGTGGACATATTACTCCATATTTTCGAGGATTGCGTGAACGATGAGATAAACGAGTACCACCGGAGTCCCCCAAGTATCTTCAGAGCATCTCCAACAATGACTCTACGATTAGCTAGCGTCTGCAGCAAGTGGCGCGACATAATGCTTAAGACCCCGTACCTATGGCGGCATCTCCGAGGGCCTAGGAAGTTGTGGCGGGACCGGGTGTGGGTTGACCTTAGAGCAAGAAATCATTTTCAAAACTACCTCGACCGCTGCCGTGGTGGTGAGATTGAACTGACTATCCCCACCAGAGGCGAACGTCCAGATGAGCTCAACTCTCATACCATAACGGTTCAGCGTCTTAATGTGGAGCTACCAGCGGACATTGGGGAATTGACCATTATGCCTTCTCCAGTCCATTTATGGCTTTACCACCCGGAACCGAGGAGCAGTTTGGGCGGCTGGGTGGTCCCCTCTGCTTTGATTAGTCACACCACGCGACTCACAGTTTGGAACATGGAGATATCGTTCCAGGGGGTTTGCAAATCCTTAACACGCCTGGAAATATGCGGAGTACAACCTACGTTCATATTTCCTCAGATAATTCGCCAATTACCCCATCTCACCATCTTGGACCTGATCAGAGCAGAAATCCAAGATGAACCGCCTCTAGAATTGGTCCCGTTCACCCACTTCCACTTGCGATACCTCGGGCTGTCTCGTGGGTGCATCAGTCTCCTCGAGAGTGCCCTAAACTCAGGCCTCCATTTTTCTCAACTACGCCATTTGGAGCTTTCAAATGTCACACCTGAGTATATGGCAACAAAGTACCCTCTCATTTCGACGCAACTCGGCGCAACAGTGGTTCGGGTAGATTTCCAAGGAGAGGATTGCTCCATTGACGCCACAAGGTCATTCATCGACGCATTTAAAAGAGTTAATACGACAGGGTTCTACGGGAGGGTGACGGAAAAGGTGTTGGGAGCGTTGTATGAAGTACAAACCTCTCGAGTACCGCTCCCTGGACAAGATAGCATTAGATGCAGGCGCGAGGTCGTCCACACGATGCCAAAAGGGCTCGAAGTCGTAATCATACGCGACTATGAAGGTGAGGGGCGAAAAATAGACCAAAAACTACGGGTGATGCGCCAAAACCCAGCACCTGATACGCAACCAATTAACGTTGTCTTCGAAAACTGCCTTAATATACTCCCACGTATCCGGCAGGAGTTCGCCGTTCCCGGGCCGCTCATCGTCATCGAGTCCGTGGATCCTCACCTCGGTCCTGGTCAGAGTAGCTGTGACCCAGGAGATGTGAACGACCGGATTTTGGATGAACTTGAAGCGGCGGACGGGTTGAGTGTGTAGTTTTTATTGAAAAATGTCGTTGCGGTTGATGACGCGACCGAGAAGATTGGGGCGCCACGTGGGAGCAGGACCTTGAGAGTAAACAATGAAGAGGTCGTAGAGAGGGTCACCACGAAACTTATTCTGATTCTCATCATGTAACAATGTTGTGGTTAGGTCGAACCAATTAAAAGGTGTGAATGAAACGATTTTGATCGGTAACATTGATCGTGAAAGGCTTTTTATTACGTGCTCGAGTGAATCTACCAGCCCGACCAATGTGATATGATAGCCGTGACCTGTACGACTCATTGCTCGCCTCCCCTGGCCGCTTAATATTCCGGCTTCGCATCCGGCCGCAACACCCGGACGGTCCTTCCTGCCCTCCAGGTCCAGATCTCCTGGTCGTTAATCCCTTTCAGCTCAAGTTCAAGATCTTCGCAGTAAATCTTGCGGCCGTTATGATAAATTCAAACAACTTCCGGGTCTCGGAACCACCTTTTTACCAACTTGCACAATACCTCGAACACCGGTCGGTTCCTGGGGTTGTGAGTGCGGGTGGAAAGTGGGCCTCCGAGGAGCATGGTGGGTTAATCACAAACGGCGGGCACCATTTACTTTGACTTTATAATGAGTCACCCCTTAAGTAGGAGTAGTAGAGGCCGGCTGCTGCTCCTGACAGTTGTGGCGGGTCACGTCTAGAACGAGGGAAGCTCCCAACGACCATCATTGCCCCTGTAAATATCTCCAGCACGTTGCGTGAGCTGACTGGTCTCGACATAGGCAACAGGCTGAGCTGATCATAACGCCTGGAGGGCCTTTCCAGCCTTCCGTTCTATAAATCTCCTTAAGCTCGCGTTCAGATCGGATTTGAATGCGGGTCGCCATGCCTTCCTTCAACGACTTGTACACCGCCCTAAACACTGGCCAACTCGCGTTCTTAAAGATGGGCTAGGAGTCGAATGCAGCGTGACGACCTACGTCCTTCGTTGATCAGAACGGAATTTGAGAATTCCATCGCAGAAATAATCGGAGGTCCGGTGGAAAAAAATAACCATAAGAACTTTCTTAGTTTGTTAAGACCCCTGTGCACTGCAGCGATGCTCTTCAGTTGTTCGTTCTCGATGCATCGGCGAACTCTACCGTCAATCCAATATCAGCGGTAACTCGAAATGTATCTACAGGCTGTGTGGAGCTGGACAGCTTACTGTGTGTGGATCCTGACGACCGACTCGCGCTTGATCGCACTCTGAGGTCCCGTAATGAATTTGGCCCTAACCAATACAGAAGGCGGATGGCCTGCGTGCATCACCCGATCGGTATTTGAGTCGTAGGATGTTTGGATCTTGGTTTCTAAGCGAAGCTTGGCTGTTCCTGTTCGGAGTCTGACGCCTCAGCCGGAGTCTGACTGCGGCGCGGTTACCTATATCAGACCAAGAACCCCTTCTGCCTCAACTCTGCTCTCTTCCTGATACACCCTTCAAACATTCTCCTTCCTACCGGCCCCACACCGCGAAGAGAGAAGGAGATGACATCTCTGAAGCGGCTGAATCGTATCCCGGAGGAAGCCGAATGTCTCGCTCTGCATAAAGTTATAGCCCAGGAAGAAGTTGTCATTGACACCATTCGGAAGCTGCAGAGGGAGCATGAAGCGGAGCATCAGCTACTTGCAGAGAAAGCTATTATTCTACAGCGCAACCTCGACTCGACAGAGATCCTCCGTGAAGTTGGT